>ULTW01018347.1_pt1 | contig 31198 bp, 39 predicted proteins | sample 1957961 | NCBI WGS metagenome assembly ULTW01 (sample SAMEA4835744, study PRJEB28245) | human gut metagenome | biome: gut microbiome; material: fecal sample | place: Denmark | collected 2008 | reverse complement strand
TCCCCACTGTAGAATTAACCCACAGCCGAATTTTACATAACCATTTTGATTTAGCGAATATGCTACTATGCCGCCTAAACCGCTAATAGCTTGCCACGTCAAATCGCCACGCAAAAACGTACCATCACTGCCGCCGCTCGGTACGTGAATACCATGATCTAATGGTGCAGCGTCAGTAATACCATAACCAGCCAAGGTAGTCGGATTACTGCCAGCAGTAACGTGCCCCTGTGCATTTACAGTAACGCTTTTATATGTTCCAGCAGTTATCCCGCTATCAGGATGTATATACTGAGTTACCTGCTTCCACGTACCGTCAGCACAAAGATATTTATTCGCACTACCATCACGCTTAGGTACTAAACCATCTGCAGTTGTCGATACGATCGCATATGTAGTATCTTTGGCATTAAGAGTAACAGCACCAGTAGCAGTGTCAATGCTTAGAGTAACATTGTTCCCCTCAATCAGCTCAATCGCATCTTGTAAAATCATTGCATTATAAATTTTTCCGTTTACTTGGATTTTGCCAAATGCGTTTTTATTAACCTGAGCCCCAACCTCGATACCATTTAATTTTTTTAACATTTCAGGTGTCATCACACCCTTAACAAGTTCAGTTACAACTCTAAAATCCTGTTCATTCATATCAGACGAAAGCGAATCGACCCAACTTTTTACCCTGACATCATTTGATATTAAAACAGAAAAAATGTAGTTCAAGATTTTAAAATAAACCGGATCCTTCTGTATAAATTGCGGCAGTTCGTCAAAAAAGTCATTACTTTTATCCAAAAAAGCATCCGGACGTTTATATCCTGCAATCTCTTTAGGGAACAAATTATCTCTTTCTTTTGCAAGTTCTTCAACATTCATACCTTATTCCCCCTTAAAATTCCACGGACCAATTAGAAATAAATCCGCTTTCGTCGTCAACACCTTTTGGTGTTAAAAGTCGCATCTTGGCTGCCGTATTTTCGTTTTCATCAATCAGAGCAATTTCATTGATTATTGCAGTAACATCACCGGCCAGTATTTCAGCAGTAAATTGTACTGTAGTATCAACAGGATAAGTTACTGCTGTTATAGCTTTCGTCAAAACAACATTATTCAACGGACCATTATCACTAGGCGGAGCTGGATTTCCTTGTTCGTCAACCTCTCCACCTGTTCCAAACGCCATTTTTACAATTTTGGGAATTGTCCCCGTTGTACCAATAGCCTGAGCAAATAACGCTCTGTAATCAGCCGTAGTTTTTTTATTTGACGCCAGGAACGAACTGTTATCCATTGCCAAAACATCGATATCTTCACCATTCACATTTAAAGTATGTCTAACATTTACATCACTCATAATCTTTCAAAACTCCCTTCTACAATTTGATTATTTTTTGTAATCACACAAGTACATAGATGCTCATAACAACCTCTAAATTCATAGCTTCCACCGCAATCATGCGTACCATCAAAACAAAACGACCCATCAAAAGTATTCTTTGTTATCACCGTCCCATTTTGCATAGTAGACATTTCTGTATTATTAGCCATTCCATGAGCGGCAATGTGCTTATAAGACGAATTAATTTGATTTTTGATAGTAGCTTTGTGGCAATAAAAAAACGCCTGTAAAGGCGTTATTTTGATTTTAGAAGCATATTTATTTTTTATATTCACGTGACCGTAACTTGAAATTGATTGTTCAACCTTAAATTTATGAGCTTGGCGTTCCTTGTAATTTTCATCTGGATAGATCCCGTCAAACCTGATAGTACCGTCAAAACAAAATTCTCCGTCCCAATATGTTGATCTTGATATTCCCTGATTCCAAAATCGATGTCTAGCATTAATATATCCAATAGAAGAATTTTTATGTTTTATCTTCACTGGCATATTTGCATTAAAAATCCAGGCCAATCTTAGCAGCTCTGCATGAAACGGTTTAACTTTGTCCAAGTACTGGCGTATAATGCTGCCAGCTTCAGTAAGACTACCAAATTCAATATTTCCAGTATCATCATCATTTGCTGATAATATTACGTCAAAATAATGTGTTTTGCTATTTTTCCAAAGTCCTGCTGTTTCATCAAAAAAAGGATCACCTTCGGGTTTTTCTTCCGTATAATTACCATACTGATCTCGCCAATATGTAGGTATGCTCTCGGCAACAATACCAAACGCATTCAGAAAATACCTGATAGCTCGCTTTGTTCCTTTCATACGGCATACATACGGCCAGTTTTTAATTTGCTTTCGCCACAATTTAGTATTATAGCCATATAAAGGGCAATTAATACCTGCAGCTAAATAAGGCAAATATTTATCATCACAATTATCAACATCAACTATATCCGGTAGATTCTTAACAGATTTTTCCAGATATTGAAAAGATGCATCTAACGCCTCTAAAAATGGTACAAATTCATCAGTATGGTAAATCCTAGGGACAAGTTTTGGTAATATCTCATTTTCATTCATAATCAACTCACCTCAAAATTAACATTTCCAAGTGTCAAAAGATCATATTCAGATACTGGTGTTACCGTATTTTGTGGTGTTGTAAGCTCCACCCAGTCTACACCTGGCGCACTATCCAAAGCTTTATATAAATCACTAATCCGTAAACTTTGCCCCATCTCACGATTTTCCATATCAAACAAAATTTCGATATTCTCATTGAGGTTAGCAAGTACTTCTTCTTTTAAATATCCCGGCTGCATTTTTACAGTCCCGGATATATCGACAGACTGATATGTCCCTGCTGTAACTTCCACATGATCAGTAATCATCTTTGTATCATCAATAGCTGATACAAACGCATCTCCTAACGCCTTTGACGGTGCAATAAATCCTCCATCAGCATCTCTGCACAAAGCATAAATACGGATAACATTCGCCTCTCCTGATCGCTCATGTATAATTGCTTTTGCTTTAGCAAATCTGCCTAATCCTTTATCAGCAAAACTGTTAGCTGCAGCAGTATAATCTTCTTCGGTTACTAATCTATTTTGCTGGGAATAAGTAACCGGTGCCCACTTCCGAGCATGAGCAATAGTTTCTTCATCTTCGCCACCCGTAGCAGCTTCTTCATTTGTGACGGTAACTGCAACAGGCTGTCCATTTGCATCATAACCAGTACCATTCACTTTGATAAGCGTATTCTTGACAATGTTTCCTTTTAGCCCGCCGCCAACACGATAAACGATTTTAACCATGCTTCCTGCCGTCGGAATCAATCCATTGCGGTTATCGCCAAAAATAATTTTGCCACGTCCCAACGCATCAATTTCTACAGTATAGTTTTTTGATAAAGCACTGGCAAAAGCAAAGCTTTCAACCTCTGTCCATTTCTCATATCCAACAGAGATTTGTTTTATATCAATGACACCTGTTTTAGATATTAAAAAACTCTGATTGGCAGAACCATCAGAGATACCAAGTATTTCTGTATAAGTTTTCCCTTGTGTCGCAGTACCGAATCCATTTAACTCACCAGCTAAAATAATTACATCGGCATCCAATTCAAACACAATTTTTTCTGAGGTAGTTAGTTCTGTACCAGCATTGATCGTTACATTACTTGGCACAGTTTGTTTCAAGGTAATTTTTACAGTAACTTTTGAGGGCACCGCACTACTCAATACATACCCAATCGCTTTGCAGCAATTTATAGCTTTTTGACGTTCCCTTGCCGTAACTAAAAAACACTCATTTGCTTGCCGATCAAGATAAAACAGTAACAGGTCTATTATATAAGCGTGAACCTCAAGTAACATTCTGCCGGCATTATCATGCTCGAAATCTGTCCAAGTATCAGGATACTTAGCTTTGATTTGTGCGATAACATCTGAAACAATACTGTCATGGTCCTTGTCAATATAATTTATTCGCACCAAATCACTCATTGATTTTCACCCCCATATTTCCAACTAAAAACATACTGCTTTCTTCTGTTCCGGTTTCATTGTATATCCAACTCAAACTAACTAAGAATATTCCTTTATCCTCATCCTTTTCAAGCTCCACATCATTCAAGGAAATCCTTTTTTCCCATAAAATAATCGCATCTACAATATAAGTTTTTGCTAAATAATATGTAGCAGTATCCATTGGCTCAAAAAGAAGATTACGAAGTTTACAGCCAAATTCCGGTAACATCACCCTTTCACCGGGGATTGTTCCTAAAATTTGAGCAATATTACTTTTTATTAAATCAGCACCAACATCAACTTTAAAATAACCCTGAGCACCACGTACGAACGGACTTGATATACCTTTATCCATATCAATCACCTAACCATTAATAATTACATCACTACTACCTGTGGCCATAGTATCGCCACAAGATATAGAATCACCAATGCGGCAGGCAGATTTCCCATTTACAATAACATTTTGACTGCCTGACGACGATGTCCCACTATGCGGGCTGTGATCATCACAAGCACCATGCGTTTGCCATGCATCACCAACCCTATTTTGTCCCCTATCATTTACAATAACATTTTGACTTGCTCCAACCGCAGGAGTAGCAGGATAACAATGCGGATGCCCTGTACTCATATCGCTTAATCTCACAGCCCCCGGCATATTCAACTACCTCCTAATTCAAATAAATAATCTTGCCATTTATTTTTATATTTCCTGAAGAATCCATCAAGATAGTTGCACCAGCAGCCGAAGTTATTTTTATATACTCCCCGCCTGGTTTATCACACTGTTCAATACAATGTCCCCCAGCAGTACGCTCAACACGATAATAATGTGCATTCGCCATATCGTCACCGACAACACAACTTGGAATCTCTTTTAAAGAAATCCACGCACCAGTCCAAATTGGATTATTAGAATCCGGTTCACCATCGGTACATAAAAACTCAACATAAACGGCTTCTCCAATTTCAGGAACATAAAAATCACCTGGTTTTGCAAATTTCGGATAAGCCCACGGAAGTTCCGCTATACTGGAAGTTCCATAAGCTGCTTGCACATAAACTTTGATACGTCCTAATTTTTGCGGGTCATTATTCTCCATAACCGTCCCTCTATGCGTTCCCCAAAGCTGATTTTTCAAAAAATCACCCCACTAACCATTACGTTTATCACCAACATTAATGATACGTTTATCATTATCAGATTCCGGAACAGCTACACCATTATCAGAAGTTCTGTTATCGGTATTACCATTATCAGTTTTAGAATTATTGGCGGCTTGTTGCCCAGCTTCTGGACGAACTAATTTTAGAGAACTAATATAACGATTCCCCATAAATTCATGTCGCACAGATGATATTCTCCAATCTCCGTTCAGTTTAGATCCACAGTGTTCTAAAGTGCAGGTTTTCTTTGACTTTATTGCAGGGTCACCAATTATCCTGGCAGTAGCTTCCCAGCCTTTCATTTGAGATCGTTTACTTTCATTATCAGCTTTTCTGCGACTTCTCTCACTATTTCTATTGGTACTAATTATACGACCGACATTATCATCATTTATCGCCATTTAATCACCTACATTAAGACCTTTTATCGCCTACATTAATAGTCCTTTTATCACCGTCTCCGCTCTCCGCCCCTTGTTCATTCGTAGTATTTTTTTCCTGAACTAACTCTTTACTATCGGGATCAATACCAACAACCGTAGTATCTTTTCTTTCTGCTTCTCCCTGCCCACCATTATATATAGCCCTAACAGATAATAAATTTTTACGATAGGCCAATTGTACGCTTGATTCAGAAAGTGTATACGGCATTACAACTAAAGTATTATTCTCTACCCAAACACTACAACCACGCTCAATAGCAATCTCTTTGGCAAAATCCATATCAGTTTTGCCACCCTGGGAAACATTCTCCATATAAAAATCATCAGGAATAGACAAATCACACTTCAATTTATTACGGGCAGCAATGTCCTTTAGGACATCAGCACCATATACTTGACCATAACAGGCTCTAGGCTTATTTTTAACCAAGTCAATTCCTTTATCCAATGCTTTTACCTCAATGGTAGGAACACCATTTTCAGGCAGATTATATTCGACCTGTTCAATTTTACATAATCGTCTTTGCAAATTGCCAACATAACCAAAAACAAAAAGCAGTTCCACATTTTTAGCCAGCTCCGGCGAATCCTGCAAAGTCAGATCTTTATCTAAAACAGTAAAAGATAATTCATCGAGTTTTTCCTCATTATCTTCAAGTACTGCTTTAGTTATGTTATTCATAATTTTATCCGGTAATTCTTCTCCATTCGCAAATATAGCAAAAAACGGCTCATATGCCCCACGTTTACCATATACAGTCATACTTCCATCACCAACCTATATACAGTAGATTTTGCAGGGATACGAAGCCGTTTACCAGTTTCAAGATGCAGAGGATTACTAATATCGTTTGCTTCCGCAATAATCCACCAATAACTACAATCGCCATAATATTTATAGGCAAGTAAATCAATGCGATCGTAATCAGCCACAGTATGGTATTGATCAGTTTCTTTTAAAGGAAATTCTATATACGGACGTGTTCCACGATAACCAACTTTATCGGTTTGATCATAATATCGAACCGCAAATCTATGTCGAGATGTTTTATCCATATTTATGACCTCCTACCGAAATTATTATCGTCATGCCATTCTGTAAGTTCAATATCAACAGTTGCCCAAAGCGGATCTAAACTTTTCGTCCACAAATTGTTATAACGTACTTTCGCTTGAGTTATCAACCATTTTTTACTACCGTTAAAAAGATTTCCAAAAAGAAATAATACCCTATGCGGAGCTGCCGATAAATAACCTTCTGCATCATATGTCGGTGTCTTTACTCTTTCCAACCATTGTATTTTTCTACGGACATAATTATCATCAGAATTCTTCCGGTAGAAATCTAAAGAATACGTCAGTTTTCTGCTACTATTACTACTCCATTGAGCAACACTATGTCCTTGCCCCGGTATATTAATAAAAGCATAATTTACCGGAATATCATCATCAATTTCTCCTGGATTAAAGCAAAACTCTAATCTTGATCCATTTTCCACATCAACCAAACACCCAGTTACAGGCTTTGGAGCAGAACCAGCAAGAGCATTAAAAGACCGCATTATATCGTTAAACTGCACGATCATCACCATCCTTAAATCGCTCAAATTTATCTACTCTTTTTACCGCACGATAAATTTGTTCGCCATCAAGATATACTATGCTTTCAACAATAAACGGTTTTTCCTGTTGTTTTTCTGCCGGCAGCATATGATCAACAACTGTTTTCTTTTCAGATACAAAACGATTAGTGATATTCCTAATAAAATCAGGTCTGCCGCCTACAGGCTCATTATCATCATTTTCTTTTACAACTTTTGCAAAATGCTTAGGCATAACCGGGAACTTAGTAGCCATATAAGCAGGCAATACGTCAACCTTTGCTTTCTGCGGAAGTATCGACGAAAACCCTTTTTCTACCGCACTATGCAAAGCTGGACTTCCAGCATTAACACCAGTTGCCAGCGTAGTCATTAACCTACTGCCTGAAAGAGTTAACGTAGATAGCGGACCTTCCTTCGCATCCGAAAACGGTAGCATTCTCCGTATCCGGGCAAGTCCTTCACGTACTGCATCGATAGGTCCATTAACAGCACTTTTTATACCGGCGCAAAATGCGTCCCAAAGACTGGCGCCAGAAGTAAAGAAAGTAGTCCGAAAACTTGTGAAAAATGCAACGATCATACTAAATGGCCATAACATAGTCCCGAATAATATTTGCCCATAAGCACTAAAAAAGTTTACTACTCCATTCCACATATCTTGCAGGAATGTACAAAACCCGGTCCAAAGCTCATTACCATACGAAACGATACCATCCCAGGTACTTGTCATAAATAAACTAAAACTGTTCCATAAATCGGTACAATACGCACATACAGCATCCCAGTTTTCATAAATTAACCAGGCAGCAATCGCAATACCGGCAATGATCAATGCAATAGGATTTGCCATTATAATCCCATATAAAGAACCAAGTACACCAAATAACGCAGAAAACGGCGCAATAATACCACCTACAACAGTACTAATTGCGGAAAATGCTAATTGCAGCATTAGAAAAGGTACAATATAAGTGGCCAACTTACCAAACATAAAGCCAATCTCTTTCCAATCGCTTAATTTACTGCGGTCAATATTGAGCAACCCGCTAAGCAAATCAGCAATTGGCCCTCCATCTTGCTTTAACTTATCCAGTTGTTTACCAAGCCATGCAAATTCATTTCCAACACCTTGGCCAAAACTTTTCGCAAATTGTTGTACTCTAAAAAATACAGCACCTAACCTTTCTAATACATCGGCGCCATAATCAAGATTAGTAAATCCCAATTCTCGTAATAAAGAATTTTCAATTTCTACCGTACCATCATCTGCTGCTCTGCTGGCAATATCCCACGCTGCAGATAACCTTGAAACCGCTGTTTTGATACCAAGAAAATTATAATCATATGCTTTGTAAAGCGCATAAAGTACAGCCATGTGCCCAAACATTCTAAGTGATGTTTTAGCAAAACCGCTGTTAAAGTTTAAAAGTCCCAACGTACCTTTCTTTAAACTTGCAACAAATTGGCCACCAATCCCAGCAGAAAGCAATTTTGATGCTCCATAACTAGCCATCATTGCACCACGCATTATAAAAAACAAAGAAGCAAACCCTAATCCTGCCCCTATTACGCCCAGAATAGGTTTAGGAAGGCTAGCAAAGCCTTTCATAATTAATTCTAAAGGGCGAAGAATTAAACTTAATACAGGCAAAAATATTGTTCCAAAACGCTTCATGCCAACAGCGAAAGAAGCACCGATCCTACGTCCTTGCATAATGACTGTATCAGCCATTTTCCTGTAGGCTTCCTCAGTAGATCCACCTTTTCTATTCATGTCGTTCATGACAGAGGTAAAGGTATCGCCATTATTTTTCATAATTGCAAAGACAAAGTTTAACGCTTCAACAGATCCGAATAGCTGTGTCATCATACCGACATCGCCTTTTGTTGATGCATAAACATCATCAAGTACGCCTCTTAAGCCTTTTGCTTTCAATGCTTCAGCATCAAATGCCAAGCCCAAACTGTCAGCTAATTTCGCTCCCTCAGAAGTTGGTTTCATAATATTTGACAATGCGGCTTTCAAACCAGTTGCAGCTTCCTCAGTTTTCTGTCCGGACAATGTCGCCGTCGCAATGGAACCAAACATCTCATTTATTGATACGCCTACATTGGAAGCCAACGGCGCAACTCTGCCAATTACACCAGATAATTCTCCGATTGTAGTTTTACCACGCTTCATTGCCACAAACATAGCGTCTGTAACTTCTTCAGATTGTTCAGCTGCAAGGTTATATGCGTTAAGAACAGAGGTTAATCCATTTGAGGCAGTTCCCATATCCGTTATACCGCCGATAGCCAATTTTGCAGAAGCATCTAAAGCGTAATTTACTTTTGCCGCATCAATGCCGGCAGAAATTAAATTATATTCTGCACTCGCCATTTCATCAGTCTTTTTCCCGAACTTCATAGCTGCAGCATTTGCTGTATCGCTTAACTGACTCACCAGCCCCATTTGATTTTTAGCAAGCAAAGTACTAACTTCGGCCATCTTATACTGCCCCAGAGCAGCATTCATCGTCGGAATTAGCATAGATCCCATGATAGTAAAACCAACAGCCATTTGAGCGGCGCCATTTTTTATACGTGTTAAGTTCTTATCAAATACAGATGTAAGGTCAGCAGTATGTTGCTTCAATTCATCAATTTTGACTTTTGCTTTTTCAATTCCACTACTGGCCATATCCTTGAATTCTAATACGAACCCCAAGCCCATAGCGGATTCCATCGCCTCCATAGTATCACCTGCTTTCCAAAGCCTTTTCTTCGGCTTCATACTGTTTTAATAAACGATCAACAAATTTTCTTCTGAGTAAGCGGGACATCTCTGCAACATCAGTAAATGACCATGACATAGCCTTATAACAAAGTAAAAATATTTCTTCGTCAGGATCACAAAGGTCACCATATAGGTCACTTACTGGTTGAAAAAATTTTGATCAGAAGTAATAATATGCTCAAAAGTTTCGTCACATCTATCACAAGGCAGTTTTATAATTGGCTTTAATCCCCAAATCAATTCATTAGATCGTTTTCTTATATTCAGTAAATCTTTGGCAGTAAGGTTTTCTAAAGCTGACGCAGTAACATCTTTACCGTTGATCTGATCAATCAAAACTACCGTCATATCAGTTTTACCAACTTGCCCCTTATCGACAGCTTTATTTATCAATCTACGTTCACGGTGCCCGTTCGGAATACCAATAGTAGCAATTCCACCATCAACTAATGAAACATCAATAGTATCGCTTTCACCTTTGGGAATAATTTGAATACCGCCATTTTCAAGCAGTTCTGACAAATTCACTATGTAATTATTCTTTTTGCCACAGTGAGGGCATTTTACCTCAAATTCAAACTCGTCGCCATAAGATAAAATCCTCAAATGTACTAAAATATAATTACGATCGCCAGAGTGCAAATTTAAAACTTCTCGCTCACTCGGAGATTCTCCATTAAACTTTGCACAAGACATAATGACATAATCATAGTTCTTACCCTGTTTAACCAGTTTTTCATCTGTAAACATTTTTTCGTCTTTATATTTCATCGGGCTTAACTCAACACTGATACCAGATACCGGCAGTACTAACTCCATATTTATTCCTCCTAAAATCAAAGGCGGATTTAAGGTTATTACTTCACCTTAAACCGCCTTTTGAAATTAAACTCTTTCGTAATATGTATAGCAAATAGTAAGTTTCTCCATATTTACATCAGACGAACCATCACCAAAGTCGTCATATTCAATCTTCTTGCACCAGGCTTCATGCAAAATAAACCTGTCAATAACATTTCCACGACGATCAAGCCGCTCAAGCTCAACCTGTTTTGTATAAGCCGAACCAAGTTCATTGTTAGGACCATCTGCCGCCGAATTAAACCATTCGTCAGCTTCAAGATCACTACCAATACGCTGCCCTTTTTCAAGAGTAATGTCATTATATTTTATCCGGCCTGGATACTTCTCATCAAAAATCAAACCTGCTGGCTTGAATGTACTTTCTTCAATTTCTTTAGACGGCAAATTCCCTTTTTGGAAATATGCTGCCTCCATAGCACCAAGGCGTACACGATATTGCCACCGCTGAGTTAAGCCAGTGGTTCTTGGTTTATCCGCCATATTAATTCACCTTCCTTACGCCACTTCGCCAACAACATCGGCAAAAGCAGTACCAGTTTTCATAATCGTAACATCCACGATAATCCATTTTGCAGCCCGTGTCGGTTTGATCCAAATTCTTACACAGAATTCGCCACGATCAATACCTTCAGCAGTATTTATTTTCACTTCATCAACACTTTGTGCATCCTGATCACAATTTAACCGATAATCATAAAATGCACGTTTATCTTTCAATTCGTTTAGGTACGGATTCAACATTCTGTAAGTGCTACGCCACAATTGCGGATCGTTAGGCTCAAACAGATTAATGCGGCAGGATTTACGTAGTCCTTTTTTCATTACCAACAAAAGTCTGCGGATATGGATTTCACGTAATGCAGATGCATCCTGCTGCAGAGTTTCATTTCCCCATAATACAACACCGCTATCATCGAAAGAAACTATCGGATTGATCTGATTATTGATGAGCAGGCTACCTTCGCCCTCTCTAGCCGTAGCACCGCAGTTATATTCAACACCCAGGCAATTATTGATCTTGCCACGTGTAATACCTGCAGGGGCAAACCATTCCGCACCAGTATTATCGTTATATGCATATGCGCCGAGCACATCGCCTGTTGGATTGATCAGTCTTGTATCATCCGTTAAGATGTCCAGAACTTTTATATGCGGATAATACAAAGCACCATAGCTTGTGCTGAATGCAGTATTGCTTCCAGTTCCGTCAACGCCCTTACCTTTACGATAATTAACAGCCTGCTGAGGTTTGATACCTTTGGGGCACGCAGATACATACATCAAATCTCCCCGATTTTCACAATATGCATGACCAGCAATGGCTACTGCATAAGACGTAGTATCAGCAGCAGATACCTGCAAAGATGCATCGTCAATTTCATCGAACATATGAAAGCCTGTTCCAGCTGCTTCGTCGCCGATATAGTCAGAATCAGTAAGAGCGTCACCATCACTGCCACCAGTCAAAATATAAGTTCCAGTTGAAAAAATTGCTTCTTCTTCGGCTTCGATAGCTTCCACTGTCAAGTAATCAGATTTAATCGTTAAAACCTGATCTTTAGTGTAATTTTCAAAGCTTGTTACAGATTTATCATCTTCGTATACGACAATATCAAAATTATCGCTGTTATCATCATTAACAGAAACAACAACCTTCATACTATCGCCCCAAGCACCTGGAGACGGTGCTCTAAAAAGAACATCTCCGGCTTTTACCTCAGAGTATTTTGCAGTAATGCTAGACGGATCTGTCACATCACTGTGATGTACTACACGGCCAACCCATAGGCAGGCGCCTCTTGCTAAAGCACGCTGACACAACAGCGGGAAATCGCTATCTGTAAGCAATCCGCCGAAATTCTCAACAAACTTCGGCCAAGAAGAAATATAGATTGCTTTATTAACCGGGCCTCTTTCTGTTTTTCCTTCAACACAGGATAAACCTTTTTGCAAACTGTCCACATAAAACGAAATATCATTTTCGTTTACAAAGACTTTGCTAAAACCAAGTCCCATAATCATTCACTCCTTTCGATATTGATAGAATCAGCCTTTTCATCTTGAATAGCCAAGTCTATATTTAATTTTTCTTTCAATACACCTTCAACCGCAGCACGCCTAGAGAATAATGGAACAGCCTCTAATTTAATCTTAGCCTGGCTTTCACACAGCGAAGATAAATTACTGTTTCCCGTGCTTGAAAAATCATTTTCAAAACGTATACCGCAAAACACAGGATTGCCGTTCGGATCTATACCACACTTCAACTCTTTTTGATCGTTGATATAGGCACTGAGTATGGTTACTACTTTCATCATTTCCGATGGCTTTTTTGTTGCGTATGTTAATGTAAAAATCAAATCATAATACTTCGGTCCCCAAGTCCTTTTATACCGACGATTTTGCTCATCAATATAATATTCATACACTGCCGAATCATCTAACTCAGCAACCTCTTTCCATATCGGGCCTTCAACTACAAGGCCCGGCAATTTTTCGAGTTCTGTAATAATGTCACCAGGAGAATATTTAGTATTAGTCACACAATCTCGAAGCCATAAAATAACATTTTCGACGGCCTGTGCAATCATTTTCTAAACACCTCCTTGATTGCCTTACAGTACAGTATTTTCGCTTCTTGGATAGTTTTTTTATCATTCATTATCGGAGAAATAAACGGACGTGCAGGAATCCGAATATACTTTGTAGTTTTCTTTATCCTGCGACCGATTACTGCAACAAACCCTTTACGCATGGCGTCTGTAACTTCAATAGTTGCGCCCTTTTCATGTACTCGGGCAATATTAACGCCCTTTTTACTGCGATAGTTTGTGCCAATCCATACTCCACCACGAACACGTTTCCAAGTAATACTTCTAACGAGGCCACCACTATCCATCAAAGCCTTTGTACTACCCTTTTTCCAAGCAGTTAAAGCTCCGATCGGTTCAAACTTTTGCCCGGCCGGAGCTTGACTTTTTATACCTTCTTTTATTCTTTTGACCAAAAGAAAACCGGCTTGCCCTGCGGCCTTTGTTGCAGCTTCATCAATTTTATTACCGGCATTTCGCAAAGCGTTTTCGAGTTTGTCCCAGTCGCCAATTAAACGGCTACCCAACTTCGCCACGCTCCCTTTTGAAATAAACTTTATAAAACCAATGTTTGCCGTGGTAGTGAGCCGCTGGTCTAGCCTCAACAACAGTAACTTTTGTACCACCGGGGATAATCAATAAATCACCTTCGGTACCATTATGCAAATCCCAATCATCAGCCATACATAAAATATACCCCTCGGCATCTGGAGTATTACCAAGACCGGAAGCAACATAAGCGTTGTAGACTTTATAACTTACCTGACCAGCAAAAAAGACCGTTGGCATATATTTTTGCTCAACGGCCTCATCATAAACTGGATGTTTGGCTGTATTATCGTTATCCCGGCGCATAAGTCCAATGGATACCGGGTGAATAAGTTTAGGCTTCATATGATAGGATTCACCACCTTTGTTCCAATGCCGACAACCGTCGGCTTTTTCATGTAAAGCATAATGATCTCGTCGACCTCCATATCACCTGTAGGCCCTTTACTATAACTGTACTCGTCGTCCCGCATTTCGTAACTATGCCCGTCTGTAGTTTCTTTGACGATCTTTCTTTCCTGTTCCAATTCTACCATTTCTGCAGCAGTCGGAACGTAGAAACGAATCGCCATCAACACGCAGGCACGAGTTATGAGAACAGGGATAGGTTTTAAAAATACGGTGCCTGTCAGCGCCGATATTCGCACAGAAGCCTGATTAATGGCTTTTGTAATCCTATCACTCGAAACATCATCACCAACCCCCTCAGCACGAACGTCGTCCACCGTTGCATACATCAATGAATTTAACTGTTCAGCTGTTGCATCTGAGTAACGCATTAAGACACTACCGGCTCCTCAGAACTTTCCACCGTACCACTTGTAGGAGTACCAGTTGTTACAACAATCGCTTCGGCAACAGCATATTCATAGTCAGTACGTGCGGTAATAGTATATTCGATCATACGCTTACGGGGATTTTTAACAAATTCAATAGAAATATCACGCTGCACGCCATAAGCGATATTCAAAGGATTAGCCAGCATAATATCATACATAGAAAGATACGGGCGCGGATTGAGCAAATAGCCTTTGTAACGAATATCGGCGGCTTCTGTAAGAGCTTTATCACCAAGTGCGGTGTTTCTGGAAGTCAATTCTTCGATATAAGCATCTTTAAATTCAGAAGAACATACAAATTCAATATCCTTCGTTTTAAACTTTTCAGGCATTGCATCAAGCATAGCTTTCATGATTTTCATAGGAGAATCGGTGACAGCAGTTAAGTCGACTTTATTTGTCTTAGAATCAGCACGAGAAAGAGCCAACCATCCGTTATTAATTTTAATAAACTCATCACTCTTAGTATCATCACCGTTCCAGCCCAAATCCTCGGTATCATTTGCAAACTGCTTTGCAATAGCGTCTAAAATAGTCTGCTCAGCCTTTGTTTTCTCAATATTATCTTCTAAAAACGAATATGAAATATCGATAGGCAGAATAATCTCAACCGTAGACAATTTACGGCGAGCAGTAGAAATAGATGCAGAAGAAGCAGGTTCTTCACCTTCTCCGGCTTTTCTAAGCATCCGCTTACCAATATTCAACATTTCAATATATCTTTCAGGAGATGCCATTTTGTAATGTTGTACTTTTTTCAAAAATGTAGAATTTTCAACTACCGTAGTAATAAACTTATCAGACTGTTCAGGAGTAAGTTTACCACCACCAGCTAAAGTCGTGCCGCTAGTAACTCCACTTGCTTTGTTTAAAGGTTTTACCATGATTATTCACACTCCATTCATTATTTTTGTTATTAATCTAAAGAGCCAGGTACAAAGCTACCGTCAAACGGGCTTTGTTCTTTTTCGATTTTACTAATACCTGGTTCTGTATTAGCTCGCATGATACCAACAGATTTAAGCATCTGAATATCTGCCTGAATAGGTTTTACTACTTCGGCAACAGTACTTTTGATAACTTCGGCAATTTGTTCACCAGTCAAATCACCTTCGCCAGTATCATCACCAGTTCCAGTACAATCATTTTGATCAGCTTCACCAGTTCCAGTATCGCCCGCAGCACCTTTACCCGCAGTATCATCATTTTCAGATTTCTTTAATGTTTCAATTTCTTCCTGAATAGGTTTTACAGCTTCAGTAACAGTACTTTTGATCAAAGTTTCTAATTCTTCTTTTTTCATGTTTAATACATCCTCCACTTCATTATTTTTTTGATTTTTTTCAGGCATTAAATTCCTGATCATCTCAAGAGCATCAACCAAAGCATTCTTGGCCGCCTCCAAAGTATTTTTGGTTTTTTCGCTAATGGTTTTACCAGCCTTTGTTATGTTAAATTCAGCAGCAGATTCAGGATCTAAACTTTCATAAGCCCAACCAGCTAAAGATAAACCATTTACGCCACCCGACTTAACAACATCCCAAAGATCATCAGACATGACTTTGATACCAACAGCCCAGGCACCGACTTCCGTAAACATCGGATCATTTTCTTTGACAATCCAGCTTTCTCGGACGAAGCAATCACGTTTATTATAATCATGTTCCCTGTCAATATACTGCGTATAACCGCAAGCCATAAAGTTTTCCATAGCTTTTTCTACAGCTGCCGGAGTATACATATCACCATCAGTATCAACTTCATTCGGCACAGCCACCAGGCCATATACAATGCGTTTTTCAACATCTACTTTCGTCAACGGAAAATCCCATTGTTTTTCTGTCTGATCAGAAGGCTTTGCATTAGCAGACTTTAAGATGATCTTTTTTTGATTTGCAGGAGACCCAACCAAAGAAATCCATTCGACATTAAAACCAGCTACCACACGTTTTAAGTCCATACATTTTCACCCCCTTTCAGTAAAATAGCCATAAAAAAACCGGCTATAATAGCCGGTTATAATAAAAAGCACTCTGCTATTTGCAAAGTGCTTTATACTATCTCAACTTTATTAATGACATCACCAAGTATAGCGCCATCATGAAGTCTATATGAATCTAGCATATCATCTACACTATCAAAATAAGCATCCATGCTACGATCGTTACCAGAGCAATCACGCCCAATAAAAAAACCTGTGCCAGGATCACTGCTAACCGTATAAATTACACCTTTATATATTACTGGTCCATCATACGGAGCCATGCCATCGGCGCCTGTCAAATCGTTTTTAAAATCTGTTTTATCTGCGTAATAGCTTTTTTGATCTGCCATAATACGCCTCCACCTTTAATCATTTCCTGCGGCATTGCCGCTATAACTTCTTTTTCCCAAGACCATAAAGCCTGAGGTACGTCAGAGCGTTTCCCAACTTCGTTCGGTTCATTGCTATGGTAAATTGTTCGATGTACATGGGGATTTGTACTATGTGGCCCAGAGCCAGCATGTGATTCAAAATGAAACGCTGTAGTAAGTCGCCCCATGCCGTCATATACGTTCCTTGCTTTTATTTTACCATTGTCCTTAGATGATATCAAATCATACTTCCAACCCGGTACGCCTTGTCGTGAAGCGCCATGAGCGGATACTAAAGCTATTCTTGTATCCATATCAAGCGAAATAACTTTTGCTGGATTTTGCTTTGTACCTTTGAGTGTTTTCAAGATTTGTTTTGTTACCTGCCTTTTCGTTGTTTTCTCAGATATAACAACATCACAGCGGCAGTGCCCATGTATCGGCGGCAACATTCTTCCCTGGGAAATCAACTTCGCACTTGAAACACCTATCGGTGGAGTACTTGTCCACGGTAAAGCTTTTTTTACATCTTCCGGGTCTGTTAACTCAAGAACATTCCGACATACATCTGCAGCAGCAGTAACGCTGAAACTGCGACCATCCAATTCTTGACATACCGGACAGGTCCTTTCGTCGCCCATGGCAAAGATAGTATATTCTTTGATACCGACCTCTTCCATACCAAAAACATTACCAAAAGCCTTAGATCTGACAAGGAGACTTTCAGCTGTAATATCCCAGTATTTATAATCAGTCATATCAAGAACATTACTCAGTTGACTTTCAAGCATCTTAGTAAAGTCTTTTGTACTGAGGCCCATATCCAAAACTGCTTTACCTGTTTCTACAACTTTTTCCGAAATAGCACTACTGTAATGTTCACCTAACCAGTAAATTCCATTACTCTCAATGAATGATATCGCTCGTTTGTCAATGATCGTATTGTCAACGACCTTCGGCTTATCTTCGGCCCATTTGCTCTTTGCCTTAGCATATATGCCAGCAACTTTTTTATGTATTATCGACCTAACAGCCTTGCTTTCGGCAAACTCATGCCCCAAAGCATTTAACAAATATTCTTCCAGTTCCTTTAAAGCGAATTCCCTTGCTTCTGGTGCAATATCTTCCAGTAATTCAATAGCATTTTTCAGATGTTCTGAGTAACTCTCTCGCCAGAGTTTCCTAAGCTCTGCCGCAAGTTCGGCATCTCCTAAATCATTTTCTTTCTTTTTTTCTAATGAGCAAATGGACTTGATCAAAAATAGCAATTCAGACTTTTCATTTTCACTAAACCTCATTTTTTCAAGCCCTCTCTGATTTTCCATAAAGCTTTAAAAAGCTGTGATTTATTCAAATTATTAAGATCATTACTATTATCAACATACTGCGAAAACAGCCTAGGTAATTCACCAAATTCATCAGGAAGCTTCTCTAAATCCATGCCCAACAATGTACCAATCTTATCACGAACCTCATTTACTTTAAGCGCACCTGTCGCATCAGCAACTGTAATCAAAGCTGAAACTTCTTCCGGATCATTTACATCTATGCCTACCGTTTTAAATGACCATGTGGCTACGCCCAACTCATAAACAAGAATCCTGTTCATCTGCTTGTCAAATTCTTCCCGTTCCGGGGCAAAAACATTTTCCTCAGCCTGTTTCAAAGATTCTTTAGCAGTAGCAAGAGTGTAATCGTCAGATAATCCAATCAGCAACGGCGGTAGCCTAAACGCACTGCGTATAGTTGATTTTGCATCTTTGTTATACTCTAAAAACTGAGCATCATTCTGCTGGACATCACGCAAAGATTTTATTTCAATTTTCGTTTGTGCTGGGCGTGCATCTGGTACTCCGCCATAAGTATTATCAGTACCTGCCGGTACAGCCTCAATGATTAGCACAGAATTCGCACCGCCACGCTGCTGTGTGACATCAGTCATAAAACTTCGGATTGAATCAATCGTTTCATCTGCTACAGTACCGCCTGACACCGTAATAACTGCCGCTGGAATGGCATTATTATCAAAGTACGAATAATTACATTCAGAAGCAGCTCGAACGCCTGCAACCTCATATTCACACCCTACCCAACGTGGCCGCCCATAAACAGACGCTGGGTTGTAATTACCAAGCCAAATAACTTCAGTTGCTGCCGTTTCCGATTTCGTACTATCTTTCAAAAAATCGCCAGACGTGTAATCCATAGTCCGGGGATCTCCCCATTCTTTAAACCATACTTTTTCACCAGCAACTTCTTGCATGAATTTTCGGAAACGACGTGTGCATTTTTCTTCGATTATTTTACCTTTAACAACTTTTTTTACAGTACATTCAACAAGTTCGCTTCCTATTGGTGTCATTTTCATTGTAGCCGCCGGTATATGACGTAAACCTATCATCTCTCCAGTTATATTTCTAATCAATTCCATACAAGCATAACCAAAGGTTTCACGATCAGTACGTAATTTTTTTCGCAATCCAAGAAAATCGTCACGACCTTCCGGATCAACATTACTGAAAAATGTATCGACTTTCGACCATTCTTCATCGCTGGTTTTTACGCCATCCTCTCGCTGTTCAAGCATATATTTGCGCTCACAACCAATAACCATGGCACTAATACACTGCGGTAGTATCGAAGATAGCTGCACCAACTCCGCTATCTTTTCCGGATCATATGGCGGGTCAATAACACGACCTTCTGACTGTCCTGTTTCCTTCTGCGGATCAGCAACTTGCCTGGATTCGCTTTTCAACAAACTATGACCTAAAACACTAATACTTTTTTCTATTTTTACAACTTGTGATGCCATATTAAAATCACGCCCTCCTAGCTTTAACTTGATTAGGTTTATTGATCGTTTTTATCCTGCGGAAGTCCTCGACCGAATACCTTAACGCTGCCATCGCATCATCAAAGAATTCTATCGGATTATCCGTATAGAGGCCTGTTTTTTCATCTTTCTTCCATCTCCATTGCGACATTTCTTTTAAAGTATTGGTACAGGACGGATGGACTATGATTTTATGCTGTTTAAGATAGTCTATCTGCGACATTACACAGCCACTGTCCTTGAATACACCATGAGCATTCCAGCCGCAGGCTATCCATTTTTTAATAGGTTCCGGGGATGCACTATCGCAATGCATTATACGACTTCGATCATAATTTCTCTGTTCCGCCATACGAATAATTTCGTCAACAAGTTTTTCATAACAATAAATTTCAGAAGCAATGTAAATAACATCATCCTTAAAACGAACATCCAAAATCGCATTGGCATGGTTATAACCAAAATCCTGTCCATATCTTGCGGCGTCAAAATTACCGATATCTGTATCAAAATCTTCGACGACATAGTTGGACAAAATCATACCAGCTGTTTCGCCCCATTCCCCAAGGCCATAAACTTTAAAACCTTCTGGATCATCATTCCTACGACGCTCCATACGAGAATAATATGCAGCATCAATAAACTTATTATCCAAATACGTCGACCGATGCGTAAAAACATCAGGATCAACAACATCCCAATATTTACGCTTTATCCAATGCAAAGCGGATACAGGATTAAATGTCATTGTAATTTGATAGTATAAATACGGATTTGACAATTCACCACGCAAACGGTCATCAATAATATCGATATCAGCTTCTTCCAGCTCTGTAGCTTCTTCGATCCATACCCACACAAGTTTGCCTTTAGGAAAAGTGATAGACTTTAACTTTTCGCGCTGTTTCTTATCATTAACACCACGAAAAATAATACTGTTTCCAGTAATTTTAGAAGTAATCATAAGTCTACTACTGTTGATTATCCAAAAATCTTCCCAGTATTCGCCACACATACGAAAAATGACAGCCTGAAGTTCAGCAAATGTACTATAGCGGTTCGTGCCTTCTGACTTACGAATAACAAGTAAATTTGCACCAGTATATTTTGTATCACTGAGTTTTAATATAAAATCTTGAGCAACATTAACAGATTTGCCCGAACCAGCAGAACCTAAAACAACTCTATACCGGCAATGTGTTTCATTTACCGGCTTAAAAATCCGATTGAATCTTAATCGTGAGGTAATACTAAACATATTCAACCTCAACTTTCAAAACTTTCGGGCCTTTATCCTGATCACCTTTCTTCTTATCCTGAATATCCTGCAGAGCCAAAATACATTTCAATTTTTTCTCTTGCAGTTTTGTAAGTTCTGCTTCCAAACTCTGAATAACGCTGTCAATAGGTACAGTACGAATAACACTATTCTGTTCAATTCTTTTAAATTTACCACTTTCATCAGTGATAATTTTGCCACTGTTATCTTTCTCGGGGCATAAAAAAGTTGATGTACTGTCAGTAGTTACAGACGACCGTGCTTTTTCTTCAAGCCCTTTATATTTAGCTATCAGCTGCATATAACGCCGCTCTCTTATTGAATATAGCCGCAACTGATCCTTTAGCATATCTTCTGTATCAAACGGCATATCCTCAGCCATTTCTAATTCTTCTTGGCTAACAGTATCCCAATACATTTTAGAATAACGGCCATGGACAAGCCTATTAGAATTACCAAGAGGAGCACCATGCCCGGCAGCATTTTGATTGCCGAGAGGTGCTCCTCGCTGGTCCTTCTTTTTTGTTTGGTTTTTCGTCGATTTTTTATCGCCCCAGTGGTCTTCACGCTTCCACCTCGAAATAGTATCGACTGGTTTACTCAATTTTTCGGCAATCTCTTTTAACTTTAGAGTTTTGCCGCTTCTCAGCCACATCAACCGGGCTTTTTCTCTGTCGGGGCTTCTCGCCCGTGTCATGGCTGTCACCTCCTAAGATAAAACTTTTTGTTTGAACCTAGATTTTTGTTAACAGCGTTGCTTGACTGTATGACTTTGAGGTACTCATCATGTCTAAAAAATCCTCTCTTGAAAAGTCTGACAACCTAAAAATTTCTTCTTTCTTCATACCAGTTTGCTTCTCAATCTCTTTCATCGGTGTACCGGCATTAACCAATTCCCTAACAATAGCTTTCATTGGCCCTATTACATGGGTTCCTCTCGCACGATTATGTGTGATCGTACCGTAAATATCCTCACTGTGACTTTTATGGTCAACGATAACCACAGGGACCATACCAGATAACTTATTTTTCAGCGGCTCTCGCTGTGCTACCGTCCACCGATGGAATCCATCAATAATCGTATAGTCAGGCTTAACCACTATAGGCAGCGTCCAGCCGTTGGTTAAAATAGACTGAGTAAGCAGTTCAAGGTTTTCTTTAGTAACCACATTAGGGTTATAGTTATTAGGTTTTAATTTATTAATCGGTACCCATTGTAACGATTTTAAAGGTGCTTTTAAATCCATCATATTTTCCCGCCTTTCGCATTTCTTAAATAACCATTATAAATATCTAAATAAAGCGCCCTATACGATCTCATTTTTGGATCACCTTTCAAAAGCGCCTCATACATATTTTGGCAATCTTTATTTGACATTAATATCGCAGACTTCACATATAGATGCCGATACCGTTGAGCAATTTTCAACTTTGCTTCAGTAAAAAACCACTTCGATAAATTACTGAAGATGTTTTCTAATAGTTTCCGGTAATCTTTAACCTTCTGATTTTTTTCAATCGCTCTCCTATTCTTTGAAGAACGTCCAAACATTTCAGAATCCCAATATAAAGCTGCTAAATAAGCATTTGGTTCTCTCCTGATTATCCGTTCCATAAGATCCGGATAATATTCATTCATTTTTACCAGGCTTCGAGCCGTATCAATACTGAAAAACTGCGATACCCGCAAATTATTTTTGCCGGTACCAGCTTGATAAAGGTATAAATAAATGTCAGGTATTTCAACCTTTTCGTTAAATAAATAAAGCCATACGTCGTTATTTTTCCAATCATAAATAGGGAAAATATGATTTTTACTATTTAATTGTTTTTTCGCCGCAGTAGTCCTCGATAAATTCTGAGAACGCTGTATACTTTCTGCAGCTCTTACACCAAGAATATGAATGCCACCCTTCAGCACCCGTGCAAAGAAGTCTTGATATGTATCTTGCCTTGCTTTTAGCAGCGGGTGCGTCCGGATAGCAAATGAAGGAGGAATGCGAATCCATAAATCCCGCTTTGTACTGTCAAAGCAAATAAAGCTTTCATCATTTGCCAACTCGTTAAAGCAATTATAATGACGGCACTCGATGCAGTACCAATCAAATTTTGCTCCAAGCAGGATAAACTTTCTTCTCCAGTCTAATACTGTTTTTTCAATGCATGGATAAATAGCCTCTTCATCTAAAAAATATACAATTAACTGCTTGGGGTCTATTTGCCCACGTTGAATAAGGTTAACAATCAACTGTGACAAACACAGGCTATCCTTACCACCAGAAAAAGCAAAATATACCGGCAGTCCATTGTTAAATACGTTTATAATTCTTTTTTCCGCTGCTTCAACTACATTCCTTGCTCCTTCCAGCTTAATTATAGCCATACCTTTTCACCACACTTAGGACAAATAACATAACGACCATTATCATCTTCAACAACTGAATTGCTTTCAAATCCGTCGCTGTTATCATAATCCTCTGTATCGGTGTTTTCTTCAGCGGCAACACGCTCAATTTTCTGCTCTACTGCTGCCTGCTGTGATTTAATTTCTTCGACTTTTTCTTTATCAATGATGCCGTAATCATCCAACTGGGCATTAACAGCGTCAAGATCGCCAACGAGCATCTGCAAAGTACTTTCATCATAGCCAGGGATAACAAGATCGTCTTGCAGTTCCTTAAAAAATTCATCTAAAATTTCAAGGTTGCTTACACCTAGCTCAAAAATACGATTATCAGCGATCATTAGCTTTTTCTTATCTTTTTCGCTAAGGTTATTCATAACTAAAACCTTAACTTTAGCCCAGCCAAGGCTTTGAGCTGCCAAGTATAAACCGTTGCCGCAAACAATGTTATATTTTCCATCTACGACAATCGGTCTGATCTGCCCGAACATTTCCAGGGACCGGGCAAATTCTTTTACCTGGATCTCCGTATGCATACGGACACTTTTTTCTGCCAAAATTACTTTATCAATAGATACCTCTGTTACTTTCATAATTCACTACCTCCATAGTGTCATTTTTTTAATAACGCTCCTGCCAAAAGCGATTCACTGCCTTAAATACGATTAAATAATCCCCACGTCAAAGCCACAATAGTACCTGTCAGCGTTGCAACCAAGCACCCAATAATCTTTATTGTAGATAGGTTTAAAACCGTTCCTAAGGCAAATACAGGCAAGCCAACAATAATTGCAAGCCCCACCCCGTAACATATCCCCTTCTCCGGAAGCCTTTTTCCCAACAACGTCAACATCGTAGGTAACATTGTTGTTGATCTCAACGTCCCATAAATGAGAAAAAGATGTGTTACGGTGATACCTGGTACACTTGCAATTAAAATACCTGCCAAAAGCAGCACTGCCATTGCCGCTTTTGTATGCCACATTTCAACGTCTTTTTTTGCATCAGTTACCAAAGACGCTGCAGCACACAGATTACTGTCAATAGTGCTCAGTAATCCAGAAATAACCATAAATAAAAAAGGCAGTGTCACCCATTCAGGAAACAACTGCGCCACAAGCTCATAGTTCACTATTCCTTCATCTGTTGCCAAATATCCATACCCAGCCGCAATAAAACCTAAAATACCCATGGACAAAGGCACTATAGCGAATAACCCGGTCCCCAAAGTAAAAGCCTTTGCAATCTTCCCTTCTTTGATAGAAAACGCTCTCTGCCAAAAGCATTGATCGCCGAAAGGTCCAGCCATAAGTCCCAAAGCTGCCGGCAATCCAAAGCCTAAGAACAACGCTATCCCACTATCAGATACTAAGCTTTGATAATTGCCGTTAATACCATGCAGGCCATTTACCAATGCTGAATATCCACCTGGCATAGATAACGCCCATGGTACCAATAGCAGGCAGCACCCTAAAATAAGCACCATCTGCATTGCATCGGTAATCACAGAAGCCATTATCCCGGAGAACTGAGAATAGGAATAGGCTATCATCGACAAAATTACTGTCGTCGTAAAAAAATCTATTCCCAGGACACTGGATAATATTTTACCGCCGGCAAGAAGTTGAACAGCCGTTGATAAAACTGCCAATATACTCAGCTGCGCCAAATACACCCTCTTGACCTTCACACTTCGGTATATCGTTCCCATATAGCCCGATATCGTTATTCCATCCGGCATTTGCTTTCTTATTCGCTCCGCATACGGAATAAAGAACAAAAGGCATAAAATATTCGGGACCAAAAACCAAAATAGCCCTGGCCACCCATTAGAATATGCTTTTTCAGCACTGACGAATAAGGCGGGTGCCCAAATCCACGTGGCTGCAATACTCATTGCGGATTTGATTGTCCCCATTCGCCTGTCCCCTACAAGAAACCCCTGTAAGGTTGTTTGTCGGCGTGTAAGCAGATAACTCACGCCCAACATCAGCAGCGTATACGCCACCAATACGATAAAGCCAGTCACTTTATCAACCTCCTTTATAAAATAATTACAAAAATGATAATAAAAAAACCGCCTGTGCTGATGCTCACAAGCGGTTTCCTAATATCCAATTTTCGCACTTTAATCATATCACAGGACTTACTGACGTGTCAGTGACAACTTTTTGACATGCTATTTTAACATTATATTACTTTGAGTTCCAACGAATATAATAATATTCTATCATGTAATTATAAATTTTAGATGTATCATCAACAAGAAATTCTTTCTTTTTCACAAAATTATCTATATTTGGTTTTTTTATTATATTTTTTATTAATCTTAAAGAAATTTGATTTTTTATTTTTTCGTTTTCTTCATAATTTTTCTTCTCACAATTATTATTCGCATAAAAATTGCTTAACGAACTACTGTAAGCAAAACGAAAATGATCCCAAACAAAATTAAAGGTTTGATTAATTCTTTCCAGATTTTGTCGTCTTTTAACATTTTGTATTTTTTCTGGATTATCAACATTATAATTCAGCAACACATTTTCTACTATTTGCAATGTTTTTTCATTACCATATCCCTTATGCTCATAAACATCTAAAATAATATCATGGCAAATCATCAATAACTTTGTAGTATTACAATAATCTGGCAATAAATCTATTTCTTTTGTGACAGTAAAAGCTTTCCAAAATGATATCATCGTAATTAACGTAGCAAAGGACGCATTGAATGTTTCTGAAAAGTTATTATTATAAAAATATTCATTGGCCTCATTGAAAATGTTATCTCTATCATATGAAGAAATCATTTCAAAAAAAACGTTCTCGTCATCATGGGATAAATATTTGCCATTTAATTTATTGTATAATCCTGCAATTTGAATAATTGTGAAATACAAAGCCTCTTTATCTTTTAAATTTTTTTGTTCTTTTTGGAAATGGTATAGCAAGAACGCAGCAATCGCAGACATAACAGTAGCTATCGCAGAAGCAATTGCTGGCATTATATTGGGAAAATCAAGAATTTCCTTTAATGTAAAATGATTTATTAATTTTCCTAATATAAAGCACGAACCTCCAACCATTACGGAATAACAAATAAATATAGCTACACCAACGTAAATACTCATCCCAACCAACCTTTATATTTTTAATTTATTACAAATAATACAATAAGGCCGTTGACTTTTTTTGTCAACGGCTTAAATCCAAAAAGTTTTTCTATTTTCTATTTTCTTTTTTCCTTAACCTGAACACCATCAATACCAAAAATAAGTGCGGTCATAACATCTATAGCAGCATTTACATCTCTGTAGATACTCCTTACATCCATATAATATTTATCAGCTAGGTCAGCAGCAATCTCACCAGCTGTTTTATCCGTTTCAGTAATATACATTGACTTTAGAACATCAAGTCTCCGCATATTTTCGTCCTTCCCACTGCGATAGCAATAAGCCTCATAAAGACCTATCATCTCGTCTACGTGAGCCATAATGATTTTTGTCCTGGTCATCGACATTTTAATGCTCTCAACTGCAATCTCGCTTTTACCAGGACCATATGACTGCCACATTGCATCTAAAATTTCTAATGGAGTTTCCTGCTCCTCATCTAATCTAACCAAATCAAAAACAGCATTTTCTACATACTGCTTAAACAGACGATAATTCTGCAGAAGCAGCCTTGTATTATAAAGTTTTTTACTAACAGCTTCTGCTTTAGCTTTTTTGGCCTCCAACTGAATTTTATTATATATGGCTTTTGCTGTAGCTTCTGCTGTTTCACTAATAATCTTCTGAACATCATTATTTGTCATTTGCTAAGCCCTCCTGAATGATGATATAATAATTTTGCGAATTGTATATCATCATTCTTTGGGCTTGCCGTCACTGGCAGGTTCTTTTTTTATTCCTCTGAATCAGCAAAAAGTATTTTTGCAAAAAATACCACACTCTGTTGATCTTTCTTTAGAGTTTTTCGCTTTTCCTCCGACATTGAAACACAGGAACCGCAAATATAATGCCTTATAAAATCCGAGCTTGATTGAAAGTCCCTAACATCGTTTTTACTTCCACAAATTTCGCATCTACCTGCTTGTACTGGTTCAGCTTCCGGAAAAATATCAGGAGTAACCGCAATAACTTTGATAGTATCTAAAGAACCATCTTCTGCTGTTTTTACAATTTCATAGTCACTAAACGCATGATCAGAACCTTCCCCATTCTGCAGGTTTCTATAATAGATATAGTGACCATCCGTATACAGATTATCATGATGCATAGTACCAAACGGATATTCAAACGAACCGTAGCCTTTATCTCGAATTACAATTTTAGGCATTCGGATTATTTCTGCTTTGTCGATATTTTCGCAACGCCTTAATGCCGCAATCGCTTGATCAAAATTACTTTTTATATCGTCCGAATAATATTGCTTCATCGCTTCTAACATACTTATAGCTTTATAATAATCAGCCATTGTGTCCTCCTTCTAAAAATAACCTATGTTCTTTTGCATAAGCATAAAGTGTCTTACCCTCTTTATTGATGACATATGGCAAAAACACTTGGTCAATACTTACCATACCAATTTCGATTAAAGCCATTTGAGCCTCAACCCAATCTTTCAAGCATCGCCATGCAGTACGTTCAGCTTGATCTAACGACGTTTTTATCCTTGGATTATTTTTCTTCTGCTGCCGTAATATCTCGGCTACAGCTGCAATTTGTACAGGTAACTCAATAGGAATAGTACCGATTGGTGAATCAACAATAAATTTGATGCTGATAACTTTACCATTATCAATTTCTTTTTGTATAGCTTTAGCGCCGCCTTTAATTAAAATAACTTCTATTTCTCCAGCTGTCTTAATAGCATCTACGGTAGTCGTATAATTTAGTAACGCCATTATCAATCACACTCCTTAAAATAAGCTTTCTTCCGGAACGTTTTTCTTTTTAGCCTTTGGCACCGGTGATACTTTTCGGGCTCTGTTTGCTCCGTTACAGGTACTCCAATGAGGTACATAGCCAAGACCTGATTCAGGATGATCTGTAATTGTAACCGCAAGGATCTCACCATTAGGCGTTACAATACGATCTTTGCCGCCAAGAGTATATCCAACCTGGTCTTTATTCACTGGCATTTTAGCACCGCTAGAAGTTCTTATGAAGAATATTTCTGCTCCGCACTCCCTGCAAACGATCATTCTAAAATCAGCCATCATTAACACCGTCCATTTTGGCGCCGCAGTTTGGGCAGTATTTCCACCTTCCACTATTTCCTTCAAAACTAACCCTACAATATGAACATCTGACAGTACAATATCCGGCTAAAGGTTTACCTATCCAATAACCGTGTCTTCCTTCTACAACTGACACATCATCTCTAATTACATATACGGCACGTACAAGACCAAGTTCCATTCCGTTACGGTATTTCTTAGCTTCTTCGAGTAATTTAGTTTCTGTTTCTTCCGCATCTATTAATCTCATAATCTATTCATGACTCCTTAATATACTACATGTTTCATAACTACAACACTTCGTCAACATTAATAATAGTCTTGTCATCATATTTTGATATCAATCGTACACCATGCCCGTAATATCCGTTGTGTTCATTATATGCAGCAAATTGTAACAAGCCTCTAGTCGTTTCAACATTAATAAACATAGCTGAGCCAGCATCTAAATCTTCTTCCATTTTGGATACTATTGTCTCCAACTCAGTATCGGTAACATAAACATTTTTTAATTCACTGCCAATAAAGCTTCCAAAATCATCTTCACTAGACAAATAGCCCCAATTTTCGCAACAACATTGTCCATTACTTATGACAAAATATAATTGCCTTGAATCTGTTTCAATACAATATCCATCATATGTGTCCCATTCATTGCCAAAATAGACGTTACTAACTTCTGTTATATTTTTTATAATCTCCATATTTTACACAGCCTTTCTCAATCTACTACAATACAAATTTGATTTTCAAATTCGAAAAATTCTACGTCGCTTACACAAAAGCCCCGCCCGTTGCCGAAACACGTAATAAATGCGTCGTCCGGGTATTCTTCTAGTAGCTCTATCAGTTCTTTCTTTGTCATTTATTCATACCTCGTTTATAGCGCAAAACAGCAGCTTTTATATTTCGGTTGCAACGTGTACATTCATATGTCGTTGATTTTTCGTAATAATTCATAGAGTCGGAATAAGCTCCCGCCTCAAATTCACCGTTTTCGTCATAATGTTCTGCATAGTGGCCGTGCACAGGAATTACTTCCCGCCAGCCCGTTATGTTCTTGCAGTGAGGGCAAATAAAACTTTCTTTCATTTTTCTTCACCGTCCTGTCTTTTTTTCATTGCTGCAAAGCCTAAATTCCATTCACTCGGAATAATTCGCTGTGTAAAAACGCAATACTTATTATTTACATCACCAAAGCAACATTTTTCGCAGGTTCTTCCAGCGCAATAATTTCTTATGATAATAGCTGCTTCTATGGCATCTGTATTTTTTTCTGATAAATCCTCTCTCAAATCTATAGAACTCCTTTCCGGTGGCGGTGATGGCGGTTTTTTAGGATCTAATTTAAAAATGTAGTGCATACATCTCACCGTCCTTTTTTATCCCCACAACTTTTTGGCTATTTCAACTTTTATTTTTAGCTCTTTAACATCTTTATTGGCATAAGCCAAGGAGTATGAATGGCTTCTTTGTATACTTCCGTCTTTCAATCCTTTATGATATTCAACAGCTTTTTCAAGTCTAGCTGAGAAATACTCTAGGCTTTCGGGCATTGCTAACGTTATTTCTTTTGATTTGGTTTCCCAGTACTCAGCTTTGCTCTTTTGTTCAGCTGCCTTATCTGCAAGTTCTACAGCCTTTTCACACCGTTTCCAGTTCCTTTCAATTAAGGCACGATGACGTTTTTCACTGTAATGTCCAACTTTTATTGGTTCCCCCAATGATAAAAATTCTTTACCTTCCTCCGCCGCTCTCCACTTATCATTGCTTTTCACTTGATTTTTTAGGGCAGCGTTGTTGTATCTTTCCGCCTTGCGTTCTGCATAACTTTGCTCATCAGTTCGGACAATAGAATAAAAATATTTATCATCTTTTTGTAACACCAAGTTATAAACTTCGCATTCAACTTCTTTTCCGTATTTCGTCTCAAGCTGAATAATTTCACCTTTTTTATACTCCTCTTCGCATTCTGCCACCCATACATTGGGACAGTATTTCTTAAATTTATTCATATCGTCTTATCGTCCTCTCAATCTCATCAACTGCTTATATTAAAAGGCCGCCCCCTGCGGTCTAATCAGCTCCCGCAGGCTATAAAATACACTTCCCTGTTAATTTTGTAATATTGTGCTGTACATAGTATTTATAGTGCTGAGGCAGTAGCAAAGCGACCGTTTTAATTAAATAAATTTAACCAATGTTCTTAATATCAATTAACCTCTCGATAATCATATTCTTCAACCGTTTTAATTTCATGTTAGTCTCCCCTATAGTTTTATATAGGCCCATTTACGAATATCTTTTAGAT
>ULTW01008279.1_pt1 | contig 32026 bp, 28 predicted proteins | sample 1957961 | NCBI WGS metagenome assembly ULTW01 (sample SAMEA4835744, study PRJEB28245) | human gut metagenome | biome: gut microbiome; material: fecal sample | place: Denmark | collected 2008 | reverse complement strand
CCCTTGATCCCGTTCATACCGCACCTCCGCATGGATAATACTCAACACAATACATTATATACGAATATCCGAATAAAAACAAGCCCACACGGACGACTTTGCACGAAGTTTTTTCGGGGTTGTCAAATTCATCTGCGATCAATAATCGGGAGACGGTGTTGCATATCCGTCCGGCAGTATCCGAAACAGAGGATATCCTGATACTGACTTGTATTGCAATATCACTCCTCAGCACCGCAGAAAGCATTGCAATACCTTGTTCTGTGAAAACATATGGCAGATATCTTCTTCCACCTCTCCCTTCTTTTTTTAGTTGAAACCTGAAATTCTCAGGAAATCTTTCAATATTTCTTTTTACAGCGTGATTAAAAGTTTTTGTTTCAACTTGATACAAAATTGCCAATTCACTATTATCTTTTGCCATCAAATCCTCTCTTTCTCCGGCATCTGTGCCGGTAACCAAAACAAAAAAGTCCATGCATCTGTATCTCTACAAACACATGGACGAATTCACTGCCACTCTTGATATTTGGCGTATCCTTCCTACGAATTGCTACACACTTTACTACACACTTTTTTCATCAAATTACACCATTTTACGATAAGTTACGATAGTTTCCTCTCTAACGAAAAATGCCCTCAAAGCCTGTTTTTATATACTTTTGCATTTTTCATAATAAACAGCATATTGTCCTGCACTGACAGCACATCCAGGTCCTCTGCGGGGTTGCCGTTTACGATCAGGATATCGGCAAAGGAGCCTGCCTCCAGCACACCGATCTTCCCCTCCGGGTATGGATTCTGGTAGGTGGAAAGTTTGAAAAGTTCATGGGCATTGCCGGTAGCTGCCACAAGACCTTTGAAGCTTCCGAAGCGTCTCTTAAAATACTGAAAATCCTCCAGCTGATGTTCCTCCGCGAAATGGGGATCGCCGAAAGAGTCTGTGCCGAACACAATGGGCAGGTCGTACTTGTTGATCACCTCTGTGGCAATCTCACAGCCTGCTTTGACACGTTCTGCCTTGCGGATCACATGATCCGGCTGAGGTCCGTGGGATGTCACGGGGCGCTGGGACTGTGGTCCCGGCATCACCCAGATTCCAAGGTCTCTGATGATGCGTCCGGTCTCGTCATCCATCATAGTGGCGTGCTCAAAGCTTTTGATTCCCGCTTTTGCCGCACGCTGCATGGCTTTTGGGGTATAGAGATGCGCCATGACATAGGTTCCGTAATCTTCCGCCGCATCTACCGCAGCCTTCATCTCTTCATAGGTGAACTGCACCGTATCCAAAGGATCATATCTGCTGCTGATACCGCCGCCCGCCATCAGTTTGATCTGGGAGGCGCCTAGGAACAGCTGCTCTCTCACCGCCCGCAGCATCTCTGCCGGTCCGTCTGCGATATAGTTTGCCCGATACTGTAAGGTGGCATTGAGGAAATTGCCATCCGGCAGTCTGGTCTCCGCGCGGCTTTTTCTGCAGTCGCCGTGTCCGCAGGTCTGAGAAATATAGGCATTGGAAGGGAAAATCCTGGGACCGTCCAAGTAGCCGTTATCAATATTGCGCTTCAATCCCACTGTGACACCGCCGGCATCCCGCAGGGTGGTAAAGCCCCGCAGCAGCATATCGTATGCATAGCGCACACTACGCACCGCCATGTCATCGATCCGCTGCTCCTCACTTCCGATGGGCACATTATGAGAGACATGCACATGGGCATCCGTCAGTCCCGGCATCACGAAATGATCTTTTGCATCATAGATTTCAGCAAATCCCTCTTCCGAGATCTCTCCCGCATAGATTTCTTTTACCAGTTTTCCTTCGATGACAATATTTGCATGTTCCTGTAATCTGCTGCTTTTTCCGTCAAACACCGTGGCATTTTTGATCAGCTTCCGTTCCATGTATCTTTATCTCCTTTTCGTGGGAAATGGATCATCAATTGCTCTCATCGCCTTGAAATTACCGTTCTCGGCGCCATGCATCTGTAACAGCATCGCACCGATGCCCGCTGCGCCGTCTAAGAATCCGATGGGTGTGGTCAGCGCATCCGGCGCCACACGGTCTAATGCGAACTGCCATTTTGCAGTCAGTCCCGCTTCTGTCTCTTCATAGATTGCCCGGTCTAACAGGATCTTTTCGCATTCTAACGCTTTTTCGTAATATCTCTCTTCTCCGAAAGCTGCCCAAAGTCCCAGATACATGTTGAGAATGCCCGCGGTACCGCAGCAAATATTGAGTACATTCCAGTAGCCCGCGCTCTGCTCCTTCGGTACGCCTAGGGATTCCATTCCGTCTGTCAGATCTTCGATCTCTTTTTTATATTTTTCATCCCCGGTCATCTGATACATCTGGTAGAAGAAACGGTTGGTTCCCGCCGGTCCGTGACAATATCCCGCATAGAACAGGTCTCCTCTGTCCGGCAGTCCGTGGGGCAGTAATTTTCCGGCTTTCATTTTCCCCGCTGCCGTATCCATATACTCTGTCACACCCGTCACCGCATCTAAAAACCGCTTGTCGCCGCTTGCTTCATACAATTTCAACAGAGCAAAAGCGATTCCGCCGGTTCCCATGGGGAAATTCGGATCGATGTAGTCTTTCCCGGCACCAAAATACACAGGATCCACACCCTGGTAGACGATTCTGCCATCTCCCATAGATCTTCCCTGGTGTAAAAAGGTCTGTCCGGCGTCCAGTGCAAAATCCCGGAATTTCTTATTCTGCAGAACTTCCGCCGATTTTAATATAAATAATACGGTTCCTGCATTGCCGACGATTCCCTGGAAAGTAGACCACTCATAGCCCTCTCCGGACGCAGCCGTCCTGGCATCCCGGATTGCCTGCTCCACAATGGAATTCACCGTATCCGCATAAGTCTGCTCCCCGATCACCTGATACAGCTGTAACAGTGCGAATCCGGCGCCGCTCCAGCCACTGGAAAAAGCATACTTGGAAAAGTTTCTTTTTAATGTTCTCTGGTGGTTCCAGCGATACGTAAGGTATGCGGCAATCTCTTTTGCCTCCTCCAGGTACTCCCGCTCCGCAGTGGCATCATAGAGCCCCAGCAGAAAACAGAGAATTCCGGATGCTCCCGCATACAGGCAGATCTCGTCGTAGTAGGATGCATGTCCCGTCTCTCCGTCTTCTAATGAAAAATAGATACCTTCCGGTGCCTGTCTTTTCCTCGTATTGATAAATCTCATTGCCGCTTTTGCGGTCTCCAATGCGTTATATTTATATTCCATGTTTTTCTCCCAGGATCCGTCTCTTATATAAAATCATCAAATTGAAAATTCCGGCGGAATCACAATGCTGTTTTTAATCAGGAAATCTCTCGTCCGTTCATTTTTCGGATTTCCGAAGATCTGCTGTGGTGTGCCCATCTCCACGATCTTGCCACCCTCCATGAAGATCACCTTGGTCGCTACATTTTTTACGAAATTCATCTCATGGGAGACAATTAACATCGTATTGCCTGCCTTGGCGATCTCCCGGATCGTCTCCAGCACCTCTCCTACCAATTCCGGGTCCAGGGCACTGGTGGGTTCATCGAACAGAAGTAGTTCCGGCTGCATGGCGATGGCTCTTGCGATGGCGACACGCTGCTGTTGTCCGCCGGACAGATGCTTCGGATAATAATCCTTACGCTCCAGCATCTTTACTTTTTCAAGCTGTTTCAGTGCGATCTCTTCCGCCTCCGCATGGGACAGCTTCTGTACCTGTGTTAAGCCTTCCATAACATTCTGCAGTGCTGTTTTCTTACGGAACAGGTTAAAGCTTTGGAACACCATGGTAGTCTTCTTGCGAAGCGCCAACAGATCCTTGCGGTTCACTTTCTGATAATCCAGTTCAAAATCATCGATGGCAATTTTCCCTTCATCCGGGGTCTCCAGCATATTGATGCAGCGTAACAGTGTGGATTTTCCGGTGCCGGAGGGTCCGATGATTGCCACCACATCGCCCTTTTCGATATCAAAGCTGATGCCGTCGAGGACTGTATTATCACCAAAGGATTTCCTTATGTTTTCCAGTCTGATCATTACAGGACACCCCCTTTGTTTTTCTGGTTTTTCTCTGCCGTCCTGCCTTCTCTGCCGACCACATCGGGTACCCGTACCCTGTTCATCACCAGACGGATGATCTGTTCCAGCACAATGGTGATCACCCAGTACAGTATCGCCAGTGCAACATATGCCTCAAAGTACCGGTAACCTCTGGCTCCCAGCAATTTACCCTCTGCAGTCATCTCCACGACGCCACAGGTAAATGCTAAGGAGGTTCCCTTGACCAGACCTATGATCTGATTGCCCAACGAGGGCAGAGCGATTTCCGCTGCTTCCGGCAGAATGATCCGGAACATTCTCTGGGGTCCTGTCATGCCCAGTGCGATTGCCGCCTCGATCTCACCCTTATCCACCGCTTCTAAGGAGGACTGGATGATGACCGAGCAGAATGCCGCGTTGTTCAGTGCCAGCGCTACGATAGCGTAAAGGATCGCCGGGATCTCGGCTATCTGAATATTTTTGTTCTGATAGTAGTTGATGTATTTAATTATAATGGGAATACCAAAATAGGTCACATATAACTGTACCAGAATAGGCGTTCCGCGCATCAGTGAGATGAATACTCCCGCGATCTGATGTAACACCACAATCCTGCGGGTCCGGATTATCGCCAACAGAAATCCTAAGATCAGTCCCACGATTCCCGCCGCTGCAGTCAGTCCCAGCGTAATGGGAATATAGCCGATCAAAACACCGATATCGTCAATTACTACTGATGGATCAAATATATTCAGCATAACCTTATGCCCCTTTGCCTTATGTTAGTTTAGTTGGTTGCAGCCTGATCGTTTGCAATGTACTCTTTTGCAAATTCGATATATTCTCTGTTCAGAATCGTATTGTTGTCAGCATCGTCACCCAGATACTGTTTGGATATCTCCAAAATCCTGCCTTCCTCCAGCGCTGCTTCAAATGCGGTGTTGATGTCTTCCACCAACTGAGGATACTCTTTCGATACCACGAAGAAGTTACCGCTTAATTTATCCATGAATGCGGTGGAATCTTCAATGGGCACGTCGATGATCTTGACATTGGTCAGTCCGTATTCCGCTACCTGGGACTGCAGTGTGGTCTTGGAAAACAGTTCAAAATCGATCTTACCGTCGGATACACTCAACGGTGTATTATTGGAATCTTCAATATAAGATACTTCGATCTGTGCATCGGGATGTGCTTCATTGTAGGACTGATACATGGAAGCATTATAGCTGGTGGGGGAGGTCTCTGTGGTATGTCCCGGCAGATCATCCAGTGTCTGAATATCGGTATTATCATCTCTGACCAGAATACCGTAGGTACTTACACTGTACACATCTGAGAACAAGTACTTTTCGCCTCTCTCTTTATTATAAGAAATGTTATTCACGCCCATCTGATAATATCCTGCATCGATTCCGGTGAAAATAGATGCGAACTCTGTCGTCTGGAACTCCAACTCATACTGAGGCAGTCTGGAGAATATCTCCTTGATCACCGCGATATCATAACCGTCCAGATTGCCGTCGTCTCCCTGGAAAATAAAGGGGCTGGGACCGGTTCCCGTGGTGGCTACGATAATTTTGGTCTTCTCCGTATTGTCTGAAGTTGCACTGCCCTGGGCTGCATCGCTCTGTGCTGCACTCTCCTGTGTTGTACTGCCCTGGGCGCCGGTCTGTGCCCCGCCTGTGCTCTGATCCGCATTACCGCATGCAGCAAGAGATACCGCCATTGTTCCTGCTGCCAATACTGCTACTGTCCTTTTTAAGATGTTGTTTTTCATAATTTGTCTCCTCCTGCATTTATTTCCTACTATTCATATTATTCCCATTTGTCCGATAGGATTAGTATTGTTATATCATTCTACGTCTATTCTGTCAACATATAATTACAAAAAAGGCAAAAAATTACCTCTCACCCATTTGGATGAGAGGCTTTGTAAATCTACTCTCTGTTCTTTAATACCTCTGCGGGTACCAGCTTATTCAATCTGCCTACCAATAAGAAATTGATCACCATGTAGCATAACCAAATTCCACCATAAATCATGATATATATCTGCGGCGTGAACTTTAAGTCCATACCGATAGCAACATTTGCAATGCAATACGGATACACCAGATCCATGCTCCATTTTGCCAGTGGAACACAGATCAGCGCCCCCAGCAGAATCACATAGAAATTGCCATCCAGATAGAGTCTTCGGATCTCCCTTCTACGGTAACCGAATACTTTCATCAATGAAATAGAAAAGGCGGAACGATCGATCATCACTTTCATCATCAGATACATGACGATCATAAAAATCAACACAGATATTGCCACGAGCATCACCACCATCGGTCCCATCATATCTGTAAAAATCTGTGAGCTTTCCTCCACATTTTCTTTGGATACTGTGGCATATAATCTGCCATTATCAATATCCAGTGCATGATCCGCAAACACTACATTATAATAATCGTCCTCCTGATCAAACAATTCCTGCATGACATCCCTATCCAGGAAAACATAGACGCCGGAGGTAAACGAAACAATGTCTTTCACGGTAAAAGCATAATCCCTCTCATTCACCTCATCGGAAAGCACCAGCTTGTCGCCCACCTTCACACCGAATTTCTGTGCTGCAGCACTGGATATCACGATCTCGTTTTTCTTGTCGGCGGTCACTATGGGAAAATACGGATTGCCGTCATCAATTCCAAGCACCGTCACATCCAGATTATACCCATAAGCCTCCTTTTTCAGATTTTCGACATACGCCGGTGTTCCTCCCTCCGGAACATCCTCCGTAGGATATTTATAGGTATACATATAAGCATATTTTGTTTCTTCCAGACAGGCGTTTCCAAAATTGATACACAGTACCGCACAGTCTATGGACATCATCAGGATCAGCAGGCAGATGAACATACCGATCACAACAGCAAATGCAGAGCGTATTTCCCGCAGCATCTGTCTGATCTGGAATCTGAGAAGAAATTTCATATTTCCCAGATTCATGTTCTGTAGTCTGCCGGCTTTTCCTGCCATCTGCTCGTTACGAAGCAGTGACAGAGCCGTGCGTTTTAACTTTTTATTGATCACCAGATAATTTACCACTGCTGCCGTCACAGGCGGCATGATCAGGCTGTAAAAAAGCAGATATCCGGGCGTTACGATCCGCATAGGCGGCAGAGAATAATATGCGGTACTATCACCCATCTGCCAGCCTGTTCCGTATTCGGAAAATCCCAGGATACATCCGACTGCTCCGCCCAGGAAAGAGATCAGCATGGGATTTAACAGATAGTGGAACAGCAATTGCCCCCTGGTCACCCCCAGGGCATATAATGCACCAATGACGCTGCTTTCCTTTTCAATATTATGTATCACAAATACGGAAATCACATAAGTAAACAGGACCATGAGAATAATTCCGGACAGGATACCGGCAAATCTATTGATGACCACATCCCCCGCAGCTGCATCAATTCTTGGATTATCAGCTGCTATGAGAAACTGTGTCAGATTGTCAATGTCAAAAGTAAAATACTCCTCGATCATGTCGTCTGTTTCATCCTGCAGCTCCTGTACCCCATCCCGCAGTTCTCTGCTGCCGTCGGCAATCTCATCTACGGCATCCGTGTAATCTATGATCCCTTCCCTAAAATCCTCCAGATCCGCCAGGGTATCCTTCGCATCCTTCAGGGAATCCTTCAGCTTGACATCGACACTACTGCCCTCTGCCGTCAGACGTTCCAGTTCTTCCTTATAATTATCGGCAGTCAGGTCTACGGAGATATCGCTTTCTTCCAGTTGTGCCTCTACCATATCCATCAAAGCATCCACCACCGCATCCGTACCGCTTACCAATGGTTCACTGGCTGTATAGAGGGTGCTCAGTCCACAGAACAGCTGCTGGTTGCCGATGGAGGCTTCCCCGACTCCTTTCGTATATGCCTTCACACCATCCCGAAACTGCGCTACCGTGTCCAGCTGGCTCTTCACGGCGGACAGCTGTGCTGCCACCTGCGAGGCTCCCATCTGTGTGAACGTTGCCGCCATCTGGTCCAGTTCCTTGCCATATCCATCCGCTGTCAGCCCGGAAAAAGCGATCCCATAAGCCGCATATGGCCCCAGCTGAGCCTTTAACTGTTCATTTACCATACCCATAATGGCATTGAAAATAGCATCCGCTCCCTGATTCAGGTCATCACTGTTTGCAGTGATCTGTCCCATTCCCACGACCAGTTTGCCACTGCCGTCGGAAGCCGCATTGACACCATCCGTATACGCTTTGATGCCATCCTTATACTCCTGCAGTTCCTCCAGGGATTTTTTTGCATCCTGCAGATCCTGCCTTATGGATGCGGTATATGCATGCGGATTGGCAATCATGTTATTCAGCTGCTGTTCGTAATTTGACGAAGTCAGCGTCACCTCCACACCGGCATCCTTCAGGCTGTCATTTACCTGCTCCAGCATGGCATCAAACAGCGTATCCGCCGCATCCGTCAGCTCCGCATTATGCTCTGCCAGTTCGTCCACGCCATCTGCCAGTTCATTCACACCATCTAAGAGTTCCCGGATGCCATCCTGGATATCATTCTTTGTCTCTTCCGCATCCGCTAACATTTCCAGGAAATAGGTATCCGTCACTTTGCTCCGGTCCAGTTCAAAGGACTGTAACAGTTCTTTCAGTTCCTGATCTGTCATGGCATCATTCAGCAGATATGTATAAGTATAATCCTCCGTCCGGAAATTCTCTCCGCCCGCCTTTAACGCTTCGTAATCCTCTGATGTGACGAATCCGACTCCGAACAGATTGCTGTCCACAGTGGTATCTGATGTTTTCTCATATGTTGCATCGTAATCCGGTGTACTTCCGATTCCCGCAACGGTAAAATCTCTGCCTCCTACGGTAAGGGTATCCCCTAACCCCAGTTCATGTTTTTCCGCATAGTGCTGTTCCAGCAGGATGTCGTCCTGCTCCGGTACCTTGCTGCCCTGAGACGGGACAAACAGATCTACGGTCTCTCTCGCCTGGTAGACACGGAGCGTAGACTGTCCCAGATGAAAATCCAGGGAAAAATCTCTCTGTAATGTCACACCCTTCTCCGTAATCTGAGCGATCTCATCGTCTGTCAGTGGGACAAATACTCCAAACTGTCCATCCTCCCTATGATGAATCCTGCCACTCTCTTTTGTTCCCTGCATGATCGTCTCTGCTGCTCCCACGATTGCCACTACCATATACATGACCAGTGCCACCAGGAAAAACAGTGCCAGATATCGCAGGAGATTTTCCCTGATATCCCGGAGTACCCGTTTACTCAATATCCTCTGCATCCTACAAATCCTCCAGTTCTGCCGCCGGAATCCGCTTCTCATTCCGGTAATTCTTGCTGATCTGTCCGTCCTTGATCATGATGACCTGATGCACCATATTTTTAATGGAATTATTATGCGTAACGATCAGCATGGTAGTACCATACTGCCTGTTAATATCCTCCAGCAGCATCAGAATATCTCGGGATGTTTTGGAATCCAGCGCACCCGTTGGCTCATCGCACAACAAAAGGCTGGGGTTCTTGATCAGTGCTCTGGCAATGGCACAGCGCTGCTGTTGACCTCCGGACAACTGTGCCGGGAATTTATTCTGATGCTCCGTGAGACCAAGTACCTGCAATAATTCCTCCAGCTCTAAGGGATTCTTCGTCAGGTACTGACAGACCTGTATGTTCTCCTTTACCGTCAGATTCGGCACCAGATTATAAAACTGAAAAATAAATCCCAGTTTATCTCTCCGATAATCAGACAATGCCTTGCTTCCAAGTCCTGCTACTTCCATCCCGTCTACGACAATCGATCCGGAATCTACCGTATCCAATCCTCCGATACAATTGAGTAACGTGGATTTACCGGAACCACTGGTACCCTGGATGACACACATTTCACCTTTTTCTACACCTGCGGTAATCCCTTTTAATACCTGTACATAGCCGCCGCCTTCTCCATAGCTTTTCTTCAGATCCTTTACTTCCAGATACATATCCTGCCTCCTTGCTTATTGATAATTATTTTCATTAACATAACACTGTTATGTTAATGGTCTGAAATTGCACCCCTAGAAGTCTTTTACTCCATCAGGGTGCTCGATGTTTCTATGATTCTGTCATCATGCCCATCCATCCCCGGACCAGATACATGGTCAGGGCATCCACATGTTTCAGCGCAACGCTTTCTTCCGTCTCATGCAAAAACAAATGAACAAATGTATCAACCATAATATGTGCCATCCAATGCGTCATATAATCATCAATTCTCGGTTTTTGGGTAGCACAGGTCACGGTATCGCACAGTCTTCTGTACTGCTGCTCCGAGATATCCACAACCTCATCCAGGCAATTCTCAAATCGGGATCCCTGGGACTTTGTCAGGAGCAGTAAAAAGGCATCCCGGTTGGCATACATCTGCCGGATGATCTGCCTGGATGTTTCCAGATCCCTATCATCTTCCAGTGCCAGCTGTGCCACCTGTTCTCCGTTACGCATCTCCGTAGCGTAGTGTTCTTCCATGGCTGCATAGAGTTTTTTCAGCGGTTCTTCCACCAGTGCCCCGAAAAGGTCTTCCTTATCCTTAAAAAAGAAATACAAGGCTCCGGTGGTCACGCCCGCTTCCTTACAGATATTCCGCAAGGATGCTTTCATATATCCCTTTTCCAGGAATTCTTTTTTAGCACACTCCAACAGGTGTTGTCTGGTCTCTTTATTCTCATTTTGTTTTTCCTGTCTTCGTGGCATTTTCTGTCTCCGTTTATTTGCATCATTTTCATGGATGTTCAATTATTCACATAACATTGTTACGTTTGCATTATAAATAAAAACAGGATTGCTGTCAACCCTGTTTTTATTTTCACTATTCTCATTTCATTATTCTCAAATTTTTGTTTTACTTTGTCTTTAACTGCTCAATCTTTTCCTGTAAGTCCGCAATGGCTCTCTGACTATTCTTAATGTGCTCGCACTGCTTCTCAAAAGGAGGTTCCGGCATATCACTGTACTGTTCAAAATAGATTTTGCCGATCTCCAGATAATTTTTCTTCATCACTTCTTCACAAGTGGAAATCTGACTTTTCAGGTTTGCTATTGCAGCCAGTTCTTTTGCTTTATCTGCCACTGCTTTTCCTTTTTCATTAATGGTATCACCGATCTTCTCTATAATATCCATGGTATGATCTCCTTTCTCTCATAGAAGGCTGCTTGTGACTGTTTTGCACAGCCGTCCGCTCATCCAAATAGTTTTAATCAGTTATATTGTACCCTCTCCCCGATACAGCGTCAAGCAGAAGCACCACTTGCGCATTGTAAACAGTCTGTGCTATAATCGCCATGTAATACCATTGGAGGTGACATCATGCAGCCGCTGTACACTACTTTAAAAGTCAACAACGAAATTGAATTATGCGAAGTTTCCGATCCTGATTGTAAGCAGCTTATTGAACGGGCTCTTTTAAAAAATCGTATCTCCTATTATATCCGTTGGCCGAAATCCTCTTTCTTTAGCAGAAAAAAAGAGTCCTGTATTATCTGTATCAACGATAATGTCCGGGATGCAGCCGAGGAGATCGTACGCGGGATCTGTGACGAGTCCGGATATAATGTCCGCTTTATTTTAAAACGCTCCTCTAATACATATTTATAAAGATACATTTTATTAATTTTTGTATATTAATTGACATTTTTCCCTTAATAGTACATAATATTTTTATTATAAAACAAAGGAGGGGATTTTTATATGGAGAAACGAATTAATAAGCATGTATTTGCCTGGGTTTTCTGCTTTTTACTTGGTGAGTTGGGTGTTGACAGATTCGTCAGAGGTCAGGTTGGTCTCGGAATTTTGAAGCTTCTCACTGCCGGTGGCTGCGGAGTATGGAGCCTGGTCGACTGGATCATTGCTCTTACCAAAGCATACGGTGCCGCTTATGCCGATTCCGAAGAAGTTGTATTCGTAGACGGTAAATATACTGCATAATCACATGATCAAAAAAGCTTTTGTCTTTTTAGGCAGAAGCTTTTTTCGTTTGATCATAATCGACGATAAATTTGATATGAAATATAAATCATGAAAAAAAATGCACAGCATATATTATTTTTTAGTTTATTTATTCTACTGTTCCTGTTATTCCTGTTGCTGGCAGGCTATCAATGTCCACTGCGTTTCTTTTTGGGCATTCCATGTCCTTTCTGTGGAATGACCAGAGCGTTTTTATGCGTCTTAGAGGGTGACCTTGCAAAATCCTTTTATTTTCATCCTCTGTGGCCTATCGTGTTGGGAATTATTATTATTTTTCCTCTTTGGAAATTTCGGTTTCTTCACTTATCAGACAAATGGATCGATCATGGGGCTTTTGTCATTGGAATTCTGTTCTTGCTCTGCTTTATCATAAGGCATATCACACAATCCCCCATTGTACAGATTGATTTTACAAAAGGATTTTTTCATTTCTTTTCATATATGAATATATGAAAAAGGAGCTGTAATACAGCCCCTTTTTCAATCTTCTTATCCAATCGCTTTATCCGTTTGATCAATCAAAATCAAATTTGGTGTAACGCTCATACATAGCGCCATAACGGAATCTTGCCATTTCATTCTTCTGAAGGACATCTTCTTCGGAGCCTCTGTACTGACAGCGCAGGCAGTAGTACTCCTTCTTATCCTTATCATAGAACATATCCATATCGATATCTCTCATGAAGCAAGAGGGACATCTGTAATTTAATTTGCCTTTTCCAGCTTGAGCCATGTTGCAACGACCTCCTTATCCTTGATCTTGGAATTGTAACCCAGTGTAAGCATCGGGGAGAATGCGTATCCTTCCTTCACATATCCGACAGCGCCTTCTGCATTGGTGCTCATGGATACTGCGGTCTCGATCTGAGGGATCACCGCTCTTACTTCGTCTGCGTCTGCCTTCTCCATCTCACGGCACTTGTACTCGTAATCCAAAGTCTCTACCTCGTCACCCTTCTTGGTGCTTAAGGTGATACCCAGCATATCCTCGGAATACTCTGTGGTACCGTAGCAGGCTACGATATACTCGTTCAGTTCTACTTCAGCGTTCGGATCGCTCATCTCCAGAATCTTACGCTCGATCTTGATCGCAGAGCTGCCTTCCTCGAAGGAAACGATGGTCTGTAATTTTACGGTCAGATCGTAGAACTCGATGTCTACGGGATCCAGTGTCAGGATTCTGGTGTTGCCTTCCTGAGAGAAATGAGCCTTGGTACGGCACAGGCACAGATCCACTTCTTCACCGTTGTGTTTTAACTTGGCACTTCTTACGGTACCTTCTCCTGCATAGTGGGTGAAGTAACCTGCACGGTACTTCTCCTGGATCAGGAAAGGATAGGATGCATCGGTCACATGCTTGGTACCGATACCTACCGGCCACTCCAGCTTAGCAGCGTAAGGACGCAGGTCAACGATAGCACCACCCTGATCCATATTTACGCAGGCACGCATGAAAGGATCACAATACCAGAACAATTGCTTATCGGAGCCATACAGGATATCTCTCCACAGAGCACACTCGGGCTCGGTGTAGGTCTTCTTCTGACGATAATAATCAGCGAACTCAGCCATGGTCATATCGGTAAGCTTGCCTTCCTTTTTCAGGTCGCCATAGTACTTCATACCGTCTTCATAGCTCTTCTTCAGCAGTTCGTAAGGCTGTTCCCAACGACCCATTTTGTTCAGCCAGCCGGGTCCTACGAACATCATGTTGTATGCGTATCCGTTGTTGTATTTCTCCAAGGAACGATACTGGTCGATCAGGTTGTACAGGTAAGGGTACTCCCAGGTCTTAGTGTCATAGATCATACCACGCAGTACGTTCTGGGGATGGGTTCCGAAATTAGAGCCGTTACCGTCATAGCATGCCAACAGGTCTCTGGACAGATGGGGGATCGCTACGATACCGCTGTCCTCTGCCTCATTGGCTGCAGGTGCATGGGTGTTCTGTTTGGAAGGGATCCAGGGTGCCCAGGGACCGCCATCCATGAAGGTATACCAGGAGTTGTTGCAGGTATGGTATGCCTTGGGGCCTTCTTCCCAACAGGTTGCTACCGCACATTTTACGGTAGGATAGGTTGCTTTGATATAATTGGTCAGATCTGCATCCATGTAGTAAGAACCGGTGGATTCGGGATAAAATCCGAACTTCTCATGGAACTTGCCGAATACATCATCCACGATAGACTTTTTGTCTTCCATGGAAAACATCCAGATACAGAAATCCTTGGTCTTGTACTTTTCACGGAACTCTGTGCAGGGCAGTCCCAACAGAGACAGTGCGATCTCATCGCCGTACTTCTCGTGGTCTGCCTTAGCCAGTGCTACCGCTTCGTCATTGAACAGGGAAGCATAGGTCATCTGAATGGTGGTCTTCAAACCATTCTTGTGCGCAGTTTCCTGCTGAAACTTGAAAATATCCAGAGACTCTGTCAACAGTGCTTTTCTGCCCAGATCCTCTTCTTTGCCGTGTCCGGTTACTTTTTCCGCATACTCGGGAACCATCTCCGGACGGTGAATGATATTCACAATAAACTTATCCATCTTTTCCTCCATCTCGCCGTTAGGCATCTTATATTACTTTTGAAAGTCTCTGATCACTTTCAATGCGGGTAGTGCATTTCCATCATAATCGAACAGTGCCTGATTGGCCCATTCGTTTCCCCCGGGACCGGGATCCTGAATATACTTCAGGGACTCCTCGTTGGCCCAGCCACAACCGGGCACCGGGATCCATGCCGGCTCCCAGTAATAGAAGCCTTTTCCTCTGCCATCCGGAACCTGCGCAATGCGTTCCATGACCTTCTGCATGAATGCAGCCTGTCCTTCCGGTGTCATAGGATACTCTACCGCCTCTGCAAGGTGAGGCTTGGTCGCCATGCCCTTGCGCTCTTTTGGTGCGAGCTTTTCTCTGTCCGCATAGTCTTCCATGGTAAATCCCATGGAAACCTCCGCTACAATGACATCCTTCTGATATCTCTGTGAGAGATCATTCATATTATTGGTCAGGTCATCAATGGTTCCGTGCCAGAAGGGATAATAGGACAGTCCGATGACATCGAAGTCCTCTCCTCTCTGTACATAGGCATCAAACCATTCTCTGCAGCGGGCATTGTTACCGCCACAATCCAGATGAAGCATCACTCTGCTGTCCGGGGATACTTCTCTCACCGCACGTATGCCCGCGCTGATGAATCTTGCAATATTGTCAACGTTGTCCCATTTTCCGTGGGGCCACATCAGACCATTGGTGATCTCATTTCCCACCTGTACCATCTCCGGAAGCAGATCGAGACGCTTTAATTTCAAAAGCACATCCTTGGTGTAGTCATACACATTCTTCTCCAGTGTATCCGCATCGGCATACGCCCACTCCTTAGGAGGGAACTGTTTGCCGGGATCTGCCCAGAAATCACTGTAATGCAGATCCAGCAGATAGCTGTAACCCAGCTTTTTACCGGCCGAAGCCAGTGCTACCAGCTTGGTGAAATCACTGGTACCGGCACTGTAAGGCTTGCCGTCCTCACTGTAAGGATCATTCCAGAGACGGATGCGCAGAGAGTTGGCACCGTATTTTTTCAGGATCTCCAGTGCGTCCCCCTCTTTGCCTTCGTCATAAAACCTTGCACCGAGAGCCGTCTCCTCCGGCAGACTCGATACATCCATACCTTTGATAAATTTATCCATAAATTAACTCTTTGTCTCCATGTCATACGTTTATCCTGAAGAATCCATTCCATGGATTCTCCCAGGTTAAACTGCCGAAGCAGTTTAACCTTTCACGGCACCACCGGTAATACCTTCCACATAGAACTTCTGCATGATGACAAACAATACAGAGATGGGAATGGATACCAGTACACCGCCTGCACAGAACTGACCAAAGTAAGTATTGATCAGACTCTTATCCAGCATATTGTACAGACCGATAGCAACAGTCCACTGGGAAGATATGCCGGCATTTAACATCAGCTTTGCATATACGAAATCCATCCAGGGGGACAGGAAGGAGCTGATAACTGTATATACAATAATGGGACGGCTCATGGGGATAACAACCCTCCAGAAGATTGTAGCCTCACTGGCTCCATCCAGATAAGCGGCCTCGCGCAGGGAATTCGGGATCGTATCGAAGAAGCCCTTTGCGATCAGGTAACCCAGACCGGAACCGGCAGAATATACCAGGATCAGTCCGAGGTGCGTATTGGTCAAGTTCAGAGTCTTCAGAATGAAATATACTGCGATCATGGACAATACACCGGGGAACAGATTCACAATAACTGCTGCGTTCATCAGCGGCTTACGTGCCGGGAAACGCATGCAGGAGGTCGCATAGGCCACCATCAGTACAAAAGCGGTGGAGACCACGCATACCGCACATGCAATGATGAAGGTGTTCTTGAACCAGTTCGGGAACTGTGCCACACTGTCTGCTGAAAAAAGCAGATTCTTATACTGCGCCAGACTCCATTCCTTCGGGAAAAAGGTGCTGGTATTCATGCCGGTATATGCGCTGAAGGAAGTGACCACCAGCCAGACGATAGGCACCAGCCAGACAAATGCCAAAAACGCCAGTAACAGGTTATGCAATAATGTTTTAACAAATCTCTTCATTAACGGAACGCCTCCTCTCTGTCACCCTTCAGGAATCTGCTGAAGGCAATGAGGGTAAATACCGCACAAAGGATAAACACGATAATACCGATGGTGGATGCCATCTTGTAGTTGTAATAGCTCTGTGTCAGATTGAACAGCCAGGTGATCAGCAGATCCACTTCCTTCGCCTGGGAGTTCGCCATAGCCTGATTGGTAGTGGTATATACACCCTGGGTCAACAGATAGATTACGTTGAAGTTATTAATATTCTTGACAAAATCCGTTACCAGAGAAGGACCCGTGACGAACAGCATATACGGCATAGTGATATGAATAAGGCTCTGCATCGGAGTAGCGCCGTCGATCTTCGCACTCTCCAGCTGGTCAGAAGGAATATTCATCAGCACACCGGTAGCGATCAGCATCTGGTAAGGAACACCGATCCAGATATTGATCAGGATGATCATGACATGTGCCCATCCGGGAGCAGACAAAAACGGAATATAACTGGTACTGATCGCGCCGATATCTCTCAGCCACTGGGTAATTCCCGCATTGGCACAGATCGTGTTCATGATGCCATTGTTAGCGAAAAAGTTACGTACCAGAAGTAAGGAGACGAACTGGGGAACTGCGATCGTTACAATGAACAGCGTTCTCCACAGCTTGGGCAGTTTGGTTCTCTTATTATTGATCAGCAGGGACAACAGAATACCGCCGATGTAAGTGGTAGCGGTTGCAAACAATGCCCATACCAGTGTCCAGATCAAGATCCTACGGAAGGCATAACCGAAAGTAATGGTCATTCCACCGTTGGAGAACAGATTCTTGAAGTTGGTAAATCCCACCCATGTAAACAATGCGGAGGGAGGCATATGTCCCTGATCATAGTTCGTAAACGCAACAGCGATCAGGATCAGCAGAGGAACGATCGTGAAAATAACAACACCCATGACAGGAAGTGCCAGCAGTGTGATATAGAATTTGTCATTCTTGAACTGCTGCAAGTCTTCTACAAACGTATTGATATGTTCTCCTGCCTGTGCTTTTTTCTGAAGCCGGTAAACAGTCACTTCATTCTTAAGCCAGATCACCAGGAATGTGAACCAGACCACAAATGAGATTACGGAGAACAATAGGATCATAAATGAGTTGTCATAATCATTGAACTCATTCTGCATGGTTACAATATTGAAAACCGTCTCCTGCTGAACCGTTCCCAAAGTTCCAAAATCACGTACATACTCTGTGGCAAAGCCAAAGGTGAATACAATGACTGCCACTTCGAGCAGAGTCATTAAAATACCTTTGATAATTTGTTTTCTGCGGATATATCCTGCTCCCATCCAGACCAGGGATAATTTTACGAACAGATCTCCTTTTACGACTGCTTCACCGAACTCCTTGAAGAATCCGCCGATTCCGCTCTTTTTCTTCTTCATTCTCTGCCCTCTCCTTTCTTCATATTAATATAAATTTTAGTAACTGTTCCGAACACCTTCCCGCGTTCACCCGACCAGTTACCTAACCCGGCAGGCAGGAGTCGAACCTGTTTACCGGAAACGTTTCCTGTAAAAAAGGCATCCCTCCACTACGTGTTATTGTTCATAGCTTCAGGACGCCTTTCTATTCTCTGTATTCGTTCTGCACCAGAACGTTTTCATCATTCATTTGTAACAGAACCGGAACAGATCATCTTTCCAAACTTATTCAGCGGGTACGGAAACACCTTCTACCAGCTCATCCAGGGCTGCCTGGATACCTGCTTCATCATCAGCCTTCAGCTGACCCTGAGCTACCTTCTCACCAAAAGTCTTGGCAGGATCCCAGTACTTGCCGCCGACGATCTGAACTACACCATAAGCGGACTGCTCAGACAGAGCTGCAATAGCGATATTGGAAGAAACCTCCTCGGAACCTGCAACGTTGATATTGGAAGGTCCGATCTCTCTCTCTGCGAAACGTACTGCCTGGTTGTCTTCGTTGGTGATCCAGTCAGCCAGCAGAGTTGCCCAACCTGCATTTGCAGAATACTTGTTAACACCTACCAGCTTGAAGCCTGCTACGGAACCCTGCTGGATCTGCTTGTCACCACAGGTATAGGTAGGAAGCTTGGTAGCTGCGTAGCCATCACCGAAAGCGGTCTGAGCTGCGGCTGCATCCCAGGTACCGGAAATTACTGCACACAGGTCGCCGGAAGCAATCTGGTTGGAAATATCACCATCAGCGATCGGAAGGAATGCGCTGTTGCCGGCAATACCCAGCATGGACTGTACTACCTGTACACCGGTAACGCCATCAGCGCTGGTGCCGTTCCAGTCCATAGCAGTGCTGCCGTCATCATTCAGTGCGGTAGTGAAGCCTGCACCATAGAAGAAGGAAGCGTTATACCAACCGGAAGCAAGAGTCATACCAACCTTCTTGCCAGCCTTCTCAGCTGCTGCAAGTAAGGTATCCCAGGTCTGTGCATCTTCGGGAGTTACTAAAGTGGAATTGTAATATAAGAAGTAACCGTTATCAGCACTCATAGGGAATGCATACAGTGTGCCGTCCTTGGTTGCTGCATCTACAGAACCAGGAGCATTTGCACTCTTAACATCAGCTACGCTCTTGCCTGCGTAAGCTTCCAGAGCTGCATCCATCTCATCAACAGACTGCAGGGCACCTGCATTTACCAGGTCGATCAGCTGATCAGATGCGAAAGAATACACATCAGCAGCAGCCTCGATGTCGGCTAAAACAGTATCCTTAGCTGTGGACTCGGACTCGGTACCAAGCTGGATATCGAAGTTTGCATAATCTGCATAATGCTCCTTGAAGGAATCGATCATGCCCTGTAACATGGTCTGATCTTCCTCAGCACCCCAGATTCTCAGGGAAACGTCCTGCTTCTCAGCGGGAGCGGTCTGTGCAGCCTCGGTAGAAGCTGCGGTGGTAGCAGCGGCATCAGTGCTGGTGCTGGTGTTGGAAGCATCAGAGTTTCCACAAGCTACCAGAGAGAATGCCATAGTCAGTGACATTGCTAAAGCGACTAACTTTTTCATTTTGTTATCCTCCTGTTTTGTTTTGCAAGTTTGTGCGTATTGCGCAACCGCTTGTCTACGATAATAGTTTAGCAACATTTCCTTATGTTGTCAATTTATAATAATGACTGATATTGCAGTTAAAAATTGTGCATTTTGCACAACCGCCTTTTGGAACCCTTGATTTTACTGGGTTTTTAGCACATCCTATTTTTTGAAAAAAATGCTTTTATTATGATTTTTTTGAGTAAAATTGAGGAAAACGTTTTTCCAAATTATGATTTTCACACTCTCATTCAGCCTTTTGTAGACTCCTTCAGGATGATCTCATAGTCCAAAAGTGTTTTGTCAGGTACTGTTTTGCCATGGATCATATCCAACAACACCTGGCAGGATCTTCTGCCCAACTCTGTGATATTGAATTTCAAAGATGTGATCGTAACAGGATAATTTTCCAGAATGCGGCTGTAATGGCAGGATGCCACTTTCATCTGATCCGGGATTCTCACACCCATGCGGGCAAGCTTTCTGACCACTTCATCACAGATGTAGTCGTCCTGGCACAGAATGCACTCCACGCCGCTGTTTTTCAGCTCTTCCACCGCTTTTTCCACCATTGCCCTGCTGCTTAGATCCGTGTAGACCAGGTCCTGGTTCAGCTTCCGTTTTCCCTTGCGGTAGGCTTCCTCATATCCCTGATACCTACAGCGGTTTACCATCTGGTCCATATTGCTTCCCAGATAGGCAATGTTCTGGATCCCCTTAGCAAACAGTACTGTCACAAGTTCCTTACAGGCTCCCACATTATCATGGTCTACCTGTACCACATCATCATCCGGAAATTTTCCTACTGCCACAAAGGGAATCTGCTTTTGTTTCAGAAATTTCACATATTTGTCGTTCTCATAAGTCCTGGTAAGGATCATTCCGTCCACTTTACGGTTTTTGATCAGACGTTCCAGTGGTTTGGTATCGTTTCCGTTCGTTGTTACCACAATAATGTCATAATCATTAGCCTGTGCCACCTCTTCCACTCCATACATACAGGTATGGAAGAAAGGCATATCCACCAGCGTATTCACTTCCGGAAGGATGATTGCGATATTATTGGTCCGAGACTGTGCCAGGCTCTGTGCCGCCGCATTTGGATAAAAGCCGTGTTCTTCGATATAATCAAGGATCCGGTCCCTCGTAGCCGCGCCGATACGTCCTTTCCCTGAGATAGCCCTGGATACGGTGCTGGCAGATACCCCCAGTTCTCTTGCCACATCATGGATCGTCATCGTCTTGTCGTTGCCGGAATTGTTGTTCATCTCATTCACCCCATTCTCTGCGCAATTTATCTTTTTCACTTCTTCGAGATACAGATCATAAAGCGCAATCGATTGTTCATACTCATAGTATCATTTTCATGAAAGGCATTCAATGCGCCTTTTTACACAAATTGACCATTCATTTCTATACAATAGTAACAAAACAGTGGGATTCTTGATGTTATTTCATCTGTTTTTCTTCATTCCGCTTCCGGAACTGTTTCCAATGAGCAACTAATGTCGATCCTTCTGTTGTTCCTGTCTGCGGCAGACTGTCTTCCACGCACAGCCTGCCATACCCAACCCGGTCGTTGGGATATTCCATCTCTCCCCTTAAGGGTCTGGCACCTTTTCTAAGATATGCCTTGATTTTTTCTCCGTAGAGGAAGGGATCATTTCCCCGCACAATCCCCCATTCCATCAGAAGCGCCGCCGCACCGCTGACAATAGGTGTTGCGAAAGAGGTTCCGGTGGTGGGAGTAAACGTGCCGTATACATCCGGAGCCTGAATGTTTACACCCGGAGCCACAAGATCCGGTTTGGTCAGTCCTGCTGCCGCCACGCCGATGGTACGGGTGCTGTCGGCATAGCCCCTGCCGGAGAAATCCGCATAGGTATCATAGACCGGATCGTAAGCCCCTACTGTGATCACCTTCGCTGCTGTGGAGGGAACCGTCAGCGTTACCTGTGGAGTGGAACGGTAAAAACCTGTGCTGTCTCCCCTTCCGTTCCCTGCCGGGAGATACAGATAATATTGTCCTGTTACGGTCATTACCGGCTCCAGCCGGATCGTCCAGATCCCTGCATTGATATAACTGCCCGTCACTGGAATCATCTCCAGATAGATCTCCTGTGCCACCGCATAAGGCAGCGGCTCTCCCAAATAGACCAGGATCCTTGTCTGCTCCAGCTTAAGCGTATATTTCCCGCCCTGAATATTCGTGGTTAGTTCTGCCTCCTCACCTCCCGGAGATTGCAGCCTTATCCGAAACACATCGCTGTAATTTTTCCACAGCTGGATATTCAGGCTTCTTTCGTAATTTCCCACAGCCAGTTCCACACGACTGTCCCTTGTTATATTCCCGGCGAAATGTCCTCTTGCCGCCCCTTCATTACCACTGCCCACACAGATCACGGTTTTGCCGATCTCGGAAGCATTGTCTAAAAAACGCTCCAGCAGAGAGCTTCCGTCATGAGATCCATAGCTGTTGCCAAAGCTTAGATTGATGACAAGTGGCATATTTAACTGCCTGGCTTTCCACAGTGCATAGGTCACTCCACGCAGGATTTCGGTTGTCCGAGGGAATCCTTCCTCCACGCCCCCGCTATTTCCCGGCAATCCCAGCTTCACCACGATCAGTTCCGCCTCGGGTGCTGCCCCGGTATAGAGACCATCCGCACTTCTCCCAGCGGCGATCCCTGCCACCGCTGTTCCATGTCCGGACAGGTCTCTGCTGGGAATCCGGCGGTAACGATCCAATGCAGGCATCTGTAATGCCGCATTTATTTCCTCCGCGGTATATTCCGTCCCGATGGAAAATCCATCCGGCATTTTCCCGTATCTTACATCGCCCATTTCCTCCGACACTGTCTGATCCCATAGATACCGTATCCTCGTACTGCCATCTGCCTTCCGGAACACCTCCAGATCCCAGGTAATCCCAGAATCCAGTACAGCTAAAAGAACGCCCCCTCCATTCAGAAAAGGCGTTCTCATAGTGACCGGTGGAAAGCAGGAAGTCCCCGCAGGAAACGTCTGTCCATAATAAAACCGCTTGGGTTTTTCCACATACTCGATCTCCGGGGTATCCGATACCATATCCACCAGTGCCTCCGGCACCGTAAGGATCGCATATCCGGCGATCAGTTCCTCCACCACAATATTCTGTTCCCGCAGTCTGTCCAGACTGCCGTGATATTTTACGATCAGCTCCCAGCTCCGGGTCTCCGCGCTGTAACCGACATTCAGACTCTCCGTCTGTTCCCGTTCTTCCTCCGGGGTTTCTAATGCAAGGTTCAGGATATTCTCCAGCTTCTGGTCCATCAGATTTTCCGTCCTTGGTCCTGTATTTCCTACATGGTATGCAGGCGATACAAAACTATTCACGAAAGCCTGGAGTAACCTTCCACTCTCCTACGCTTCCTTCGGGATCTGTCCATCCACATGCAGGATATGGTTGATCAGCCAGTCTGTCAGGTAATTCAGAATATCCATGATCTGCTCATCCTGTTCCGCCTGATCACCTTCATCCTTCTCATGCTGATCTATAAACTCATCCAGTTTGTTGATAAATTCCTGATGTTGAATCTTCTGGGTAAAAATCTTTTTGTACTGGATGGATTCCATATATGCTTCTTCATCTGAAAAATGTTTTACGGTGTAATCGCGCAGTTTTTCCAGAATTGCATCGATCCGGTCGTACTTATCCGGTGTAAACTCCTCCTGTAGCAGCTCGTAAGCCTCATTGGCATAATCAAACAGCTGCTTATGCTCTTGATCGATCATATCAATTCCGATATAGTATTCCGGTTTCATTTCAAACATAACTTCAACCTTCTTTCGTATCTTTTTCGGATCCTTTTTGGATCATTTCTTGATTCTTTCTTTGAATCTTTTTTCATTCTAACTATGCACTTTTCGACCAAAGATTTCAATGCTTTTTATACTTTTTTTATGATTTCCCGGGATAATGAATCATTCGCCCCAGAATTCCTTCAATGCCCGCACTGCATATTCTGTATCCATCATTCCCGCTGTCTCCACCGCGGAATGCATGGCTAACTGCGGCAGTCCGATGTCCACGCTGGACACCGATACATGGGCTGTGGAGATATTACCCAGGGTGGAACCTCCCGCGATATCCGAACGGTTGGCGTAGGTCTGGTAAGGCACCTTTGCCCGTTCACAGTAATCCTTCATTTTTGCAGCAGAAATGCCGTCCGTAGTATATTTCTGGCTTCCGTGGAATTTAATGACAATTCCACCGTTTAAGTAAGGTCTGTTCGTGGGATCTGCCTTCTCCGGATGGTTGGGATGTACCGCATGGGCATTGTCCGCAGAGATCAGGAAGCTGTCTGCGATCCAGCGCAGATACATGCTGTGATCCGCGCCCAGGCCCTCCGTAATTCTATCTAACACATCCGCAAGGAACGTGGAATCTGCACCCTGTCTGGTACCGCTTCCCACCTCTTCATTATCAAATATTGCACAAATATTGATATATTCTGCAGGTGTACTCTCCGTAAAGGCTTTGGTCAGAGCAAATGCACTCTGCAGATCATCCAGTCTCGGAGACAGGACAAATTCACCCTCTGCTCCTAAGAATCTTCCTTCCTGCCTGGTATACAGGAACAGGTCTTCCCCGAGAATTGCTTCCACATCCACGCCGGAAGCCTCTGCTATAAGTCCAAGCAGCGTAGGCTTCTCCTGCGATCCGTCTGCAGTCTCAGGTTCCCCTGCGACATCGGTATCAAATGCTGCATCCGCAAACAACGGGAGCATATCTATCTGAGGATTGTACTCCACGCCTTTGTTCATCTCCCGGTTCATATGGATCGCCACATTTGGGATCACGCAGAGATCTCGGTCAATATTGACCAGTCTGCTACGGATACCATCCGTTCCGCGCACCGCCAGTCTGCCTGCTACGGAAAGCGGTCTGTCCAGCCAGGCGGAAAGGATCATGCCGCCGTATTTCTCGGTATTCAGACGCATATAGTGATCTTCTACCGTAAGCTCCGGTTTTTCCTTCACCTTAAAACAGGGGGAATCACTATGTGCCGCTGCCATATGGAACCCTTTCACAGTTCCCGCAGGAACAGCAAAAGCGATCACGGAAGAATCATTGCGCTCCGTATAATATTTTCCACCCTTTTTAAGCTTCCATTCCTCGTTTTCCCGCAGTCTGACATATCCTGCCTCTTCCAGCATTGCTCCGATATTTGCAACCGCATGAAAACAGGTGGGGCTTTTCTCTATAAAATCCAGCATTTCTTTCGCTGTCTTCTGAAAATCATTCATGATAATCTCCATTCCGCAGACGATTCCTTCCGCTGCCCGCTACAGGCAGACGCCTTTCCCTAGCGTTCCGCACGCATGGGATTATTGAGGAAATCCTCATAAGTCAGTCGGATACCGTCTTCCAGTTCCGTCGTATAATGGTAGCCCAGGCTCTCTAACTTGCTGACATCCAACAACTTTCTGGGAGTTCCGTCCGGCTTGCTGGGATCCCATTTGATCTCGCCGGTATAGCCTACAACCTTAGCCACCAGCTCCGTCAGTTCCCGGATGGTCAGTTCCTTGCCGGTACCCAGGTTCACGGTCTCATTGCCGCTGTAAGTATTCATCAGATAAACGCAGGCATCCGCAAGGTCATCCACATAGAGGAACTCTCGTAAGGGTGTTCCGGTTCCCCAGCAGACTACTTCCTTCGCACCGGATTCCTTCGCCTCATGAAAACGGCGGATCAGTGCCGGGAGCACATGGCTATGGGTCGGATGATAGTTGTCGTTGGGTCCGTACAGGTTCGTAGGCATAACGCTGATATAGTCGGTTCCGTACTGTCTGTTCAAGAACTCACAGTATTTCAATCCGGAAATCTTCGCCAGTGCATAAGCTTCGTTGGTTTTCTCCAGTTCAGAAGTCAGCAGGCAGCTCTCCTTCATAGGCTGCGGTGCCATACGGGGATAAATGCAGCTACTGCCCAGAAACATCAGCTTCTTACAGTCGTTCTGCCATGCGGCATGGATCACATTCATCTCCAGGATCATGTTTTCATACATGAAATCCGCCAGAGCTTCGCTGTTCGCCATGATGCCGCCTACTTTTGCTGCTGCCAGAAATACATAATCCGGCTTTTCCTCTGCGAAAAATTCCTCTACCGCATCCTGTCTGCACAGATCCAGTTCCTTATGGGTGCGGGTGATAATGTTCTTATATCCGTTTCTCTCCAGTGCTCTACAGATGGCACTTCCTACCATGCCTCTGTGTCCCGCTACATATATTTTAGCGTCTTTTTCCATAATATTCAATCCGCTTCCTTTCGTTAGATTTCTTTCATCAGCGCTGCTTCCGTTTTGGCTAACTTCAGGTCATGCTCCGCCATCAGACGGCACAGTTCCTCATAGCTTGTCTTCTGGGGATTCCATCCCAGCACCGTACGTGCCTTCTGCGGATCTCCCCACAGATCTACCACATCAGTAGGACGATAGAACGCCTCGCTGACTTCTACCACGACCTTACCGTCCGCCTTGTTGATTCCTTTTTCATGAATACCGCTGCCCTGCCATTCCAGTTCGATTCCGGCATAATGGAATGCCAGTGTGGTGAACTCTCTTACCGTGTGCTGCACTCCCGTGGCAATGACGAAATCCTCCGGCTTGTCATGCTGCAGCATCAGCCACATACATTCCACGTAGTCCTTCGCATACCCCCAGTCTCTCTTGGAGTCCAGGTTCCCAAGATACAGCTTATCCTGAATACCACAGGCGATCCTGCCGGCTGCCAGTGTGATCTTACGGGTCACAAAGTTCTCTCCGCGGCGCTCAGATTCATGGTTAAACAGGATACCGTTCACTGCGAACATATTGTATGCATCCCGGTATTCCTTCACGATCCAGAAGCCATACTGTTTTGCCACTGCATAGGGACTGTATGGATGGAACGGTGTATTCTCGTTCTGCGGCACTTCTTCCACTCTTCCGTACAGTTCGGAAGTGGATGCCTGATAGATGCGGCAGGTCTCGGTCAGTCCTGCGATACGTACCGCCTCTAAAATACGCAGCACGCCCAGTGCATCCACATCACCCGCATATTCCGGTGCTTCGAAGCTCACCTGCACATGGCTCTGTGCTCCCAGATTGTATATCTCATCCGGACGTACTTCTCCGATGATCCGCACCAGGCTGGAAGAATCCGACAGATCCCCTCCGTGAAGAACAATTTTATTCTCCCGGATCAGATGATCGATACGTCCTGTATTGCTGATGGAGGATCTGCGGATCAGTCCGTGCACTTCATATCCTTTTTCCAAAAGGAACTCTGCCAAATAGGAGCCGTCCTGTCCGGTAATTCCTGTAATTAACGCTTTTTTCATTCTCTGTCCTTTCTCACACCTTTTTACGGCTGATATACAATGCCGTGTGCGCAGGCGTCCGCCTTATTCTGTCCGCAGAACACGCCTGCGATTGCCAGTCCAAAAGGAATGGAAGTTCCCATGCCTCTGGAAGTGATCACATTGCCGTCTACTTCTACCGGTCCCGCAGTCACTGCTGCACCTTCCAGATGGTCTTCGAAGCAGGGGTAGGAGCAGGCTCTCTTCCCCTGTAAGATACCTCTGTGCCCGAAAATACTGGGCGCCGCACAGATTGCCGCGATGTATTTTCCCGTTTTGTTAAAAGCATCGACCTGCTGCATCAGTACTTCACATGCCTCCAGATTCTTCGTACCCTGTCCGCCGCCGGGAAGCACCAGACAATCATATTCGTCAAAATCCACCTGAGACAGTGTCATGTCCGCCGTCACCGGGATCTTATGGGAGCCCATCACTTGTCTGTCCTCAGTAATGGACACCATATCGATGGTCAGCCCGCATCTGCGGCAGATGTCCACCACCGTCAGGCCTTCTATTTCTTCAAAACCGTCTGCTAGAAAAATTGCTATCTTACTCATGGTTTTACCTCACTTTCCGTTTCGTTTCCTGCCTCGTCTGCAAGTCACATTCTTTGACTTCGCACAGTTATGATTAGTATACACAATTTGGAGGCGTAATTCAATTCCCATGGGCAGATATTTGCGTAAAAGGGGCAAACTGTTACAAATACATTGTATTTTCGAGAAGTATCATGCTATACTAAAGAAGGCAGTATTTTTAAGTCCCAACTACAGAAACGAGGCATTTGCATCATGGAAATCGAGCGTAAATTTACCCTGAAATCCCTACCTGACAATCTGGAAAGTTATCCCTCTCATCACATCGAGCAGGTCTATCTGAATTATAACCCCGTCATCCGCGCCAGAAAACAGGATGATGAGTATTATCTTACTTACAAAGGCAGCGGTATGATGGCAAGAGATGAGAGCAATCTTCCACTGAACGAAGAATCTTATTATCATCTGCGGGAAAAAGCCGACGGCACCGTGATCTCCAAGAGGCGCTACTTGATCCCGCTAGAGCATCCCGGATTCAAGGAAGGCTTCCCCACACCGCCTTCGGACTATTCCCTGACTATCGAGCTGGACGTCTTCGATGCCCCCTTTGCCCCTTTGATCATGGCAGAGGTCGAATTCGGCAGCAAGGAAGCTGCGGAAGCATTCGTTCCTCCCGCATGGTTCGATAAGGATGTGACCTACTGCAAGGAATACCACAATTCCTATCTGGCGCTGGAACTGCATCATGCACCGGAAGCATAACATCTTAAAAAAGCAATACGGAAGGCTTAACGCCTTCCGTATTTTTATAATCGTGCATACAATTTTGCCATTTTATAGATCTTCTTCGCCAGCTTCGGATCCGGTGCATCCTTATCCATGCGCCATTTCCAGTTGCATCCCAACGTGGAGGGAATATTGATCCTGGCACTGCCGTCCAGCTCCAGATAATCCTGCATAGGAATGATGGCGGTATCCGCGCAGCTGGACAATGCCGCCCGAACGATCTCAAAGCAGAGCTTTTTATCATTCTTATGTCCCAGATACTTTTTCGCGAACTTCCGATCCTTCTCCGGCATGTTCTGTATAAATCCTACCGTAGTATCGTTGTCATGGGTTCCGGTATAGACTACACAGTTTTTATCATAATTGTGGGGCAGATATTCACTGTCATTCCCCGCATCAAAAGCAAACTGTAAGATCTTCATTCCCGGGTAGCCTGTTTTCTTCACCAGGCGGATCACGCTGGGTGTCAGGAATCCGAGATCTTCTGCGATGACCTTCTTTTTGCCCAGTTTCTTCTTCATCACAGCAAACAGTTCATAGCCCGGTCCCTTCTCCCAGTGACCGTTCTGTGCCGTAGGATCTCCGTAAGGCACAAACCAGTACTCGTCAAATCCCCGGAAATGGTCGATACGGAGTACATCGTATAGCTGATAGCAATATGCAATACGCTGCATCCACCATTCGTAACCGGTCTTCTTATGATATTTCCAATCATAGAGCGGATTGCCCCACAACTGTCCGGTCTCGGAGAAGCAGTCCGGCGGGCAGCCTGCCACACCGATGGGACGTCCTTCCTTATCTAACTGGAACAGCTTGGGATTCGCCCAGGTATCGGCACTGTCAAAAGCTACATAGATAGGAATATCTCCTACGATCTCGATGCCCTTTTTATTCGCATAAGCCTTCAGTTCTTTCCACTGTTTGGCAAACAGGTACTGCTGGAAGCAGTAAAATGTGATCTCTTCTGAGAGCTTTTTGCGGTACTTGCGAAGTGCTGCCGCTTTTCTGAGACGGATGTCCTCATCCCATTCCATAAAGCAGACGCCGCCGAATGCATTTTTTACTGCCATATACAGAGCATAATCATCCAGCCAGTAAGCATTGTCCGTGATGAACTTCTGATACTCCTGGCTTTCCAGAAGTCCCTGTTTTTTCGCATTCTCAAATGCAATCTTCAGAACCTTGAACCGGGACAGATAGATCTTCTCATAGTCCACGTAATGTTCATTGTCTCCGAAGTCATAGCTGTCACAGATCTCCTTCGTCAAAAGCTCTTCCTCAATCAGAAGCTCCAGATCGATATAGTAAGGATTCCCCGCAAAAGTGGAAAACGACTGATAGGGCGAGTCTCCGTACCCGGTAGGGCCTAACGGCAGGATCTGCCACAGTCTGTTGCCGGACTTCTCCAGAAAGTCCACAAAACGATAGCTTTCCCTGCCGAAAGTTCCGATCCCGTATGCGGAGGGGATACTGGATACCGGCAGTAAAATTCCCTGTTTTCTTACGTTTTCTTTCATTGCTTTTGTATTCCTTTATATTTCTCTATTTAGACAGTTTACGATGCTCTTTACTTAAAAAAATAACTATTCAGTCTTTTCTCATGAGCCCTGAATAGTTATTCTAGAGTGGAAGCAAGGGGGCTCGAACCCCTGACCTTTCGCGTGTGAGGCGAACGCTCATCCCGGCTGAGCTATGCTTCCGTAGTACATACACAATGCGGATAACAGGACTTGAACCTGCACGTCTGTTGACAATAGAACCTAAATCTATCGCGTCTGCCAATTCCGCCATATCCGCTTAACAACCCATAACGCCTTTCTGCGGAATTGGCAGCCTATCGTTGCTTCGCACCGATTGCGTCCGTCTGATCTTGAGCTAAAGCTCAAGAACTAAAAATTCCGCCATATCCGCTTAGTAGCTTAAAAACCTTGACAAACGGAAATGCTCTCTGCCAAAGGACCAAGAATAATTATACTCTTTCCCCCTTTGGCTTGTCAAGCATCCCGCCGCATCTGTTTCTATTTGTATTTCTATTTTAATCTGTCGTCTCTTTTGCCTGCACCAGCTCTCCGATGTGACAGATGACTTTCCGATAAATTCTCACCAAGAAATACGATGTTAACAGCACACTGGCAAGCTCCGCAATGGGAAATGCCCACCAGATCAGCGTCACATCACCGCTTAAGGATAAAAGCTTCGCCACGGGAAGCAGCACGCACATCTGTCTTGCCACAGATACGATCATACTGTATACACCATTCCCCAATGCCTGAAACACACTTCCCACCACAATACAGAAGCCGGCAAACACAAAGCTTAAGGAAATCGTCTCTAACGCCGGAACGCCGATGGCAATCAGGCTTTCCTCCGCGTCAAACATACGCATAAGCTGTGCCGGGAAAATATGCATCGCAAGTAATCCTATGAGCATAATACCCACACCATATGCCACGCTGTGCTTAATCGTCTTAATTACACGGTCTCTGTGTCCGGCACCGTAATTGTAAGCGATGATGGGCACCATGCCGTTGTTCAGACCGAATACCGGCATGAACACAAAACTCTGCAGTTTGAAATAGATGCCAAATACCGTCTGGGCAGAACCAAACGCCGCCAGGATCAGGTTCATTCCGTAAGTCATGAGGGAACCGATCGCCTGTACCACAATAGAAGGTGCTCCCACCTTATAGATCTGTCCGATGAGATGTGCATTCGGACGGAAGCCTTTCATGGAAAGATTCAGTTCCTTATTGAATTTCAAGTTAAACGCAAGTGCCATGAATGCCGCAATGATCTGTCCGATAACCGTAGCCACCGCGGCTCCGGCGATTCCCATCCGAGGCAGCCCGAAATATCCGAAGATCAGGATCGGATCAAGGATGATATTGATGATTGCGCCGATTCCCTGCGTGATCATTGTGTAGATTGTCTTGCCGGTAGCCTGTAACAGTCTTTCAAACGTTGTCTGCAGGAAAATACCCATTCCCGCCACACAACAGATGGTCAGATACGTCACTCCATACTCACGCACTTCTAAGACGTCCGTCTGGCTGGTAAAAAACGGTCTACTAACCACTGCGCCGATCACTGCAAAAGCCACGTAACTTACAATGGCAATGAAAATACCGTTTCTGGCAATAATGTTTGCTTTCTCAAAATTTTTCTCTCCCAATGTTTTGGACAAAAAGGCGTTGATACCTACCGCCGTTCCCACCGCCACAGCGATCATCAGGCTCTGGATTGGGAAAGCCAGGGATACCGCACGCAGGGCATATTCGTTGATTCTGGAGACGAAGATGCTGTCTACGATATTGTACAGCGCCTGCACCAGCATGGAGATCATCATGGGCAGAGACATGGAGATCAGTAATTTATCAATAGGCATGACACCCATTTTGTTTTCTTTGGTATGCATAAAGTGCTCCTTTCGCATAAAAAAAAGCCCCAAGCGGGGTTTTAAAGAATGTGGAAATGATGTATGTTGACAAGTGAGGCATGGGGAATCTCGACCAGGGGGTTCGAATCTCCAAATCAGGATGTCACAACACTTAGTGAGGCAT
>ULTW01018370.1_pt1 | contig 32736 bp, 23 predicted proteins | sample 1957961 | NCBI WGS metagenome assembly ULTW01 (sample SAMEA4835744, study PRJEB28245) | human gut metagenome | biome: gut microbiome; material: fecal sample | place: Denmark | collected 2008 | reverse complement strand
CACCATAAATGACCATAGTCAATTATGACACACCCTCTTTTAATTGTCGTTATATTTTTGTATTCTCTTTCTTATACGATACCTTGAGCCATCATAGCCTTAGCTACCTTCAAGAAACCAGCCACGTTGGCACCCTTAACGTAGTTAACGTAGCCATCGGCCTCGGTACCATACTTCACACAGTTGGCGTGAATGTCGTTCATGATTTCGTGGAGTTTAGCATCTACCTCCTCACGACTCCATTTCAAGCGTTCAGAGTTCTGGCTCATCTCAAGACCAGATACAGCTACACCACCTGCGTTGGCAGCCTTACCAGGAGCGTAGAGAATCTTAGCGTCCTGGAATACCTTGATGGCTTCAGGAGTGGTAGGCATGTTAGCACCCTCGCTTACTGCGAATACGCCGTTGGCAACCAGTGCCTTTGCTGCTTCCTCATTGATCTCATTCTGAGTAGCTGATGGGAGAGCGATGTCGGCCTTTTCAAACCAAGGTTTAGCTCCCTCAACATATTTTACGCCATATTTCTCAGCATATTCCTTAATACGGCCACGCTCTACATTCTTGAGTTCCATGATGTAGTCGAGCTTCTCGCGGTCGATACCATCTGGGTCATAGATATAGCCGTCAGAGTCGGAGCATGTAACAGGCTTAGCACCTAACTGGAGCAGTTTCTCCATGGTGTACTGAGCTACGTTACCAGAACCTGATACCAATACTGTCTTGCCCTTGATGTCGATGTTCTTTGTAGCAAGCATATTGCAGAGGAAGTAAACGTTACCATAACCTGTAGCCTCAGGACGGATGCGTGAACCACCAAACTCTTGACCCTTGCCTGTCAGGACACCCTGGAACTGGTGTGTCAACTTCTTGTACATACCGAAGAGGTAACCTACCTCACGACCACCTACACCGATGTCGCCTGCTGGAACGTCCTCGTCTGGACCCATATGGCGATAAAGCTCAGTCATGAAAGCCTGGCAGAATCGCATCACCTCATTGTTGCTCTTACCGCGTGGTGAGAAGTCAGAACCACCTTTAGCACCACCCATAGGGAGGGTTGTCAAAGAGTTCTTGAATGTCTGCTCGAAAGCCAAGAACTTTAAGATGCTCAAGTTTACTGACTTGTGATAGCGAAGACCTCCCTTGTAAGGACCGATGACATTGTTGTGCTGGATACGGTAACCCATGTTAGTCTGTACGTTGCCCTTATCATCTACCCATGATACACGGAACTCGATGATACGATCTGGAATGCAAAGACGCTCGATGAGGTTTGCTTTCTCAAATTCTGGGTGCTTGTTGTACTCTTCCTCAATGGTGCCGAGTACCTGACTAACTGCCTGGATGTATTCAGGCTCATTAGGGAATCTTCTCTGGAGATTCGCGATTACTTCTGATGCTTTCATAATCTTTATCCTTTTATTGGGTTTAAAATTTCAGTTTTCTTGTTTTCGTTTGCAAAGGTAAAGAAAAAGTTTGAAAAAAAGAACAAAAAGACAGAAAAAATAAAGAAAAAGTGTAAAAAGGTAAGTTTTTAACAATTTGCAAGTGCTTTTATTGGCGATATTTTGGGCGCACACCTTATTTATATATATAGAAGGGAGATGTTTTTGGTTAAACTGAGAAACTGAGAAGTGAAGAAGGAGTGGAGATTTATAAGAAGCTAAGAAACAAACACATTTGTTATAATAGGTGCCCCAATCATGTGTCCTGTGAAAGAAAATGGTACAACCGTCCGCGGTAGCATATTGTAACCTATCTGTAAAGTTCCTACCTTTGTTCTAAAAAACTATGGACATTAATAAGGTAGACCTTTACAGACAGGTTTTTCATGCATTTAAGAAACTATGTGCCGATGGTAAGCAAACCTGCTCTTTCAGGACTTTTTGCCTCGAGCATGGAGTAAACCAATGCCAAATGAAGCTCATTTTAAAAGATGAGTTCCAAGGGGTATCCTGCATTCCTGGATATAGACGTTTTGCAAAGAATCCTGATGCAGTCATTCGTTACCTACAAATTTATGATGATTTCAAGAATCTCTGTGCTCAGGATCACCGATTTGAGACGTTTGCAGAATTCTGCAGAATTCGCGGTGTGGACTATGAGCACACTCGTTGCTATTTAAAACATCATAAACTTTATGTCTCCGACCTACCTGGATACGTCGGGAGATGCAACAACAGGCCGTCTAAGTGTCAAGAAGTTCCTTTCGAGAATATTATCTTTGAGGAAGCCGGATTTCTTCCTGCAGATGGTGGCAATGTGATAACCGTAAGAGTTGATGGTCACATAGAGGTTAGTTTCCCTGCCGACACAGATATTGACGTTATCACGAAGTTTGTGAAGAAAGCAAGAAAGGAGGCGGGCAATGTGGGGGCTTGATCAGGGACTGCATCTATGGGTATGCCAGCAATCCGTATCGATGCGCTATGGCATACGCGGTCTAACGCAGATGGTGTGGTCGTGGAAGGGGCACTCTCCTGCCTCTGGCGATGTATATGTGTTCTTCTCGCGTGATCGCAAGACCATGAAGGCATTGAAGTGGGATGGGGATGGTTTCCTTATGTACACCAAGAGGCTGTCGCAAGGGCGTTTCCGTGAGATAATCAAGAAAGGAAACGATGGCGTGCGCAGGCTCCAATGGGATGATTTCTACATGATAATGAGAGGGCTAACACCTGTGAAAGTAATCGTCGAGGATCGCTTTAGAATGGGCGTAAAATAGCATATAAACATCTGTGTTTCAGTTAAATAAACTTCCTTAAATGCTTGCATATGTCAGAAAAAAGTTGTACCTTTGAGGTATGAAAAAGGATGAACTGATAGAACTATTGCAACGCCAAGTCGACTTCCTTCAGGGGAAGTTGGACGAGGCGTTGTTTTCTATCAAGTCCCTTACTCTCATCAATGAAAAGCAGACTGCAACAATAGAGGAACTGCGTAAACAGATAGCCTCATTGGAAGACGTAATCAAGGGTAAGGATGTAGAAGTGGCTAAGGAGAAGGCTGCCGTACAGGCCGTGCAACGTCTTCAAGGCTCGACATCGGAAAGACAGGGCAATCCCAAGGCGGAATCAGCAGAGGCCGAAAAACCAGAGCCTGAGAAGAAGCGTACGAACAACGGCGCAAAGAGAAAGACTCATCCCGAGTGTGAGATTGAGACAATTGAGGTAGAGCCGGATAATCCTGCCTTTAAGAAAGAGGCAGCCACTTTTATCGGCACATGTGATGTGGTAAGATACACCATGATACCCATGCGCTTCGTAAAGACTGTCTATAAGGTGAAGAAGTATGTACAGGACGGCCATGTCTACAAGGGCACAGCACCTGCGGCACCATTGCTCAACTCTCAGTACACGGCATCATTTATAGCAGGACTTACAGAGCTGCGCTATCTCCACGGCATGCCGTTGGAGAGTGCGGTTGAGTACTTCCGTTCACACGGCTTTGATCTGGACAAGGGAACTGCACAGAAACTGGTAAGCAAAACCAAAGTGCAACTTGAGAATCTCTACAAGACCCTGGGTCAAGCTGTCAGGGAGGACTCTTATATATGTGGCGACGAGACCTATCAGAAGGTGCGCCTGCAGGTGGCTACGCCGTCAGGCAAGAAGATAAAGAAGGGATACATCTGGGTGTTTGTCGGCATGACCACAGGTCTGGTGTATTTCTTCTACGACGACGGCTCACGCGCCGCAGATGTCTTTGAGGAGCAGATAAAGGGCTTCAAGGGTGCTTTTCAGTGCGACTATTACTCCGGCTACCGCCACATCGGCATAGGCGACATGAGCGGGATAACCAGACTGCCTTGTCTACAACACATCAAGCGTAAGTTCCTTGATCTAAAAGAGAATGCCGAAGCACAAGAGATAGCAGGGCTATTCGGCCTACTATTCCATCATGACCACAAGCACAAGATAGGCAAGGACGGATGGACAGAAGATGACCATTTGAAGTGGAGACAGAAATACTCCAAGGAAGTGCTTGACAAAATCCATGTCAAACTGCTTGCTATAAAGGACAGACCCGGCATGCTGCCGGATGACCCGCTTCTCGCAGCGACACTCCATGCACTCAAGCAATGGTATGAGATACCGGAGATATTCAAATCACCAATATATAAACTCTCGAATAATGAAGTAGAGCGAATCAACCGCTATATATCACTAACCCGACGTCGCCTGACAATCGGGTCGCACACTGGTGCACAGACAGCCGTACTATACCATTCGTTGGCTATAACATGCCATCGATGCGGTGTGAATATATTTGATTATTTCTGCGACATCATCGACAGGTGTGCAGCATGGCCCCCTAATACTCCTATAGAAAATATCGAGACTTACTTCCTGACCGATGGAAGAAGGCACAATAATAGCCGCCCGAATACTGGACGGCTATTATTTTTACAGGGTACCTGTCAACGCGGACGGTTGTACAGAAAATGTTTTCTCCTTAAAGTTTTAGGTCACATCTTTTTAGAACCAATAAAGCCCAAGGCAATGCCCTGGGCTTTATTGGTATATCCACCATCACAATGCCAGTAAAAGGCAAATTGTAAATGGCAGACGTGTGTAAAGATATATATTATTTCTTGAAGCCGAAAATGCGTTTGAAGATTTTCTTCACGACGTTTTCTTTCTTTTGTGGGTTGACGATAGGCGTAACCTTTCGTGTAGCAGGCTTTTCGGCAGTCTTCTTCTGGCTGACGCCTCTTCCTCTGCCATTGCTGCCTGGGCGTACATTACGACGTTTGGCGTTGCTGTCACGATTTTCAGCTTTGTTGTCAGCTTTATAGTCAACCTTGTTGTTAGTCTTATTGCCCGTTTGAGGTTGCCTGTTGCGCTGTTTTCCTTCAGTTTGCTCTTGGGTAGAACGGTTGTTGCCCTTACGTCGGTTATTGCGATTACCCTTGTTCTGCTGCTGTCCTTCCTTTCTGCTGCTGTTCTCGGGATTATTATTATTTTCGGGCTTGTTGCCATTCTCAGGTTTTCTGTTGCCATTCTCAGGCTTATCGTTTTCTATTCGTGGCGCTTTCTCCTGTCGGGTGGCAGTCTTGTTGTTAGGTTTGCGCTTATGAGCGGTCTGTTCACGGTTCTTGCGTCTTCTGCTCTTGGCGCTGTTGTTTCCAGCCTTATGAGGCTTGGTCTGTTTAGTGTAGACAGGAGCTTCTCCGCATCCTTCAGGTAGCGCCACCTTTTCTACTTCCTTCTCAAGGAACTTTTCGATTTGTTGGAAGTAGAAGATGTCTTCTTCGCTCACAAAGGTGATGGCCACTCCGTCTCGGTCGGCACGTGCAGTACGTCCGATACGGTGAACATAGTCTTCAGTATCGTGTGGCACATCGTAGTTAATCACCAGTGCGATATCGTCGATGTCAATGCCTCTTGCAACGATATCTGTTGCTACGAGTACATCGATTTGGCCGCTCTTAAACTTGAACATGATGTTATCTCGCTCGGCCTGTTCCAAGTCTGAGTGCATCTCACCGCAGTTGATATGTTTACGTTGCAGAGATCCAGCCACTTGTTTCACCTTCATCTTGCTACCGCAGAAGATGATGACGCGCTGCAGGTCTCCAGCCTTGAAGATATCCTTGATGATGTCCATCTTCTGAGTTTCGTAACATACGTATGCTTTCTGCTTGATTTTCTCAGCAGGTTTGCTGACGGCCAGTTTGATTTCTACTGGGTTTTTGAGCAGAGTCTTAGCCAGTTCTTCTATCTTCTCTGGCATGGTGGCAGAGAACATGATGGTTTGGCACGACTTAGGAAGTTTAGCAGCAATGGTCTTGATATCCTCCGAGAATCCCATGTCGAGCATGCGGTCTGCTTCGTCGAGAATAAAGAAGCTCACCTTGCTGAGGTCTACGTTGCCTAAGCTGATGTGCGAAATGAGTCGTCCCGGTGTAGCTATCACCACGTCAGCTCCCATGCGCAAGCTTTTCAACTCTTGGTCGTATCGGTTGCCGTCGTTGCCTCCATATACAGCCACACTGCTTACGCCTTGCAGATAATATCCGAATCCCTGCATCGCTTGGTCTATCTGCTGTGCCAGTTCTCTTGTTGGCGACATGATGACGCAGTTGATGGCATCATTAGGGTATCCACCGTCATCGAGTTTGCTGAGTACAGGTAGCAGATAAGCTGCTGTTTTTCCTGTTCCCGTTTGTGCAACACCCATCACGTCGTTGCCTTTTAATATTTCAGGTATACATTTTTCTTGTACAGGTGTGCAAGTGTCGAATCGCATATCGTATAGAGCGTCGAGCACATTATCGTTTAAATCTAATTCATCGAAATACATGATCTTAAAAAGTTTATTTAGAACAGGCATCGCCTATGGAACAAATGGGAGTTTGTGTCAAGCTTTGCCGTTCTGGGTTCACATTTTTTGGGGGAATTGTTACTTAGAGATTACCTCGGTGCCTTGCGATAGCAGAAATATGCCACGAAGGCGAAGAGGAAGTTGGGCATCCAGGCAGCTAACATGGGTGGGAAGTTGTCTTGTATGGCGAATGTAGCCGAGATGGTTTGCAGCATGATGTAGCTAAAGCTGAGCGCCAATCCGATACCTAAGGATGTTCCCATTCCCCCTTTACGTTTTCTCGAAGATAGCGACACACCGATGATGGTAAGGATGAAGGAGGCGAAGGATGCAGCTATTCGTTTGTGGTATTCCACTTGATATTGTACCACATTTCCCGAACCACGGTTAATCTGCTTAGATATATACTCTTTCAGGGCAGGGCTGGTAAAGGTTTCTTGCTGTCCTTTAGAGTAAACGAGGTCTGTGGGTTCCATCATGATGATGGTATCTTTCTCTGCACCACTTGTGATGTGTTCCTTGAGTCCTTGCAACTGTCTTACCTTCCAGTTTCTTATCTTCCAGTGGTACTTCGAGTCGGAGATGGTGTCGTACTGCACCTCCATAGCCGTGAGGTGGCTTACCAGTTTTTTGTCTTTAAACTTATCCAGGCAGAAGCCATATCCCTTTTTACTGCTGTTGTCGTAATGTTGTAGATAGGCGATGACCCCCTTGTCCACCTGTAGTTGAACATTTTCAGCCGATGTGTTTTTGCTTTTCTTCTTATATTTTATCTCGAAGTTTTGTCGCACTACCGTACCGTATGGTATGACGTATGCAGATAGTGCATACGACATAGCAGACAATATGATGCAGGTTATCATGTAGGGTCGTAGCAGTCGCTTAAACGAAATGCCCGAAGCCATGATAGCGATAATCTCCGAGTTGCCTGCCATCTTAGATGTAAAGAAGATGACGGCAATGAAGACAAACAGCGCACTGAAGAGGTTGGCGAAGTAGGGTACGAAGTTGAGATAATAGTCAACGACGATAGCCCTCAGTGGCGCATGGTTTTCTGTAAACTTAGGCAAGTTGTCGTTAACGTCAAAGACGATGGCTACCGATATGATAAGCAGTATGGAGAAGAAGTATGTTCCCAAGAATTTCTTGATGATATACCAGTCCATGCGCTTGATGTATCTGAAAGGATTTAAGAATCTGAGGAATCTCAGTTTCTTCCCGAGCCATAGTGCAATGCGCACGAGCCATGCGAAGTGTTGTGCGAACCATCTTTTGGCATGATAGAGCCTGCGATGTTTTCTTAATTGATGAAATGTCTTCATTTGATGTTTTTGACCTTATTAGGTCTTTGCGTTTGTTTGTCCAGCCTGTGGCCTTTATATTCTTTGACCCAACTGGTCGATGATCGAATTTTTCCACTGCACGAAGTCGCCTTGTTCGATGTGCTGTCGTGCATCGGTAACGAGTCGTAGATAGAACGCCAAGTTGTGTATGCTGGCAATCTGCATGGCCAGCAGTTCCTGTGCCTTGAAGAGGTGGTGTAGGTAGGCCTTCGTGGTGATGCGGTCGATGTCGCAACCATCTGGGTCAACAGGGCTGAAGTCCATCTCCCATTTCTTGTTGCGCATATTCATCGTACCATTGTAGGTGAAGAGCATAGCGTTTCGTCCATTTCTTGTAGGCATCACACAGTCGAACATATCGACACCTCTTTCTATAGCTTCGAGGATGTTTTGAGGAGTACCTACGCCCATGAGGTATCGAGGCTTGTCCTTAGGCAGTATTTCGTTCACCACCTCTATCATCTCGTACATCACCTCGGTAGGCTCTCCCACAGCCAGTCCACCGATAGCATTACCATCAGCGCCCTTGTCGGCTATGTATTTGGCAGCCTCTTTTCTCAGTTCAGGGAAGGTGCAACCTTGTACGATAGGGAAGAGGCTTTGCTGATATCCATAGAGAGGTTCGGTCTCATTGAATCTCTTGAAGCATCTATCGAGCCATCTCTGAGTCATCTCGAGGCTTCTCTTGGCATACATGAAGTCGCTTTGTCCAGGAGGACATTCATCGAATGCCATCATGATATCAGCACCGATGATTCGCTCAGTGTCCATCACGTTTTCGGGTGTAAAGAAGTGCTTGCTTCCGTCGATATGTGAGCGGAACTCGCATCCCTCCTCTCGCAGTTTTCTGATACCAGTGAGCGAGAATACTTGGAATCCACCGCTATCGGTCAGGATAGGTCTATCCCATCCATTAAATCCGTGTAGTCCTCCTGCTGCCTTGATGACTTCGAGTCCTGGACGCAGATAGAGGTGATAGGTGTTTCCTAAGATGATCTGTGCCTTCACCTGCTGGCGCAGTTCTTCGAAATGCACACCTTTCACGGACCCTACAGTACCCACGGGCATGAAGATCGGAGTCTTGATTTGCCCATGGTCGGTAGTGATGATGCCTGTGCGGGCATCGCTGGCTTTATCTGTTACTTGTAGTTCGAATTTCATTCTTCTTCTCGTTTATTTTTTTTCAAGTTTGGTAGGTAGTAGAGAATATCTTATCTCGCTTACCCCTTTTTCACTTGGTAGCTTCGCTCTTTGTCTCTTCAGGGATGGTGAGGTCGATGGCATCTTCTACTTTCTCATCGGTGAGAGCGAATTTCCACACATCAGCCACATTCTCCACATAGTGGAACTCCACTCCCTTACGATAGATTTCAGGGATATCCTCGATATCTTTTCTGTTGTCTTGACAGATGATGATATCGGTGATGCCCGCACGCTTAGCGGCCAGTATCTTCTCCTTGATACCACCTACGGGGAGCACCTTACCACGGAGAGTAATCTCGCCTGTCATAGCAATGTTCTTGCGCACCTTGCGCTGAGTGAGTGCAGAGGCGATGCTGGTGGCGATGGTGATACCTGCAGAAGGTCCATCCTTAGGCGTAGCTCCTTCAGGCACATGGATATGGATGTTCCAGTTGTCGAAGATACGGTAGTCGATATCCAAGATGTTGGCATGTGCCTTCACATATTCCAGTGCGATGACAGCCGACTCCTTCATAACATCGCCCAAGTTACCCGTCAGCGTTAGCTTGGCCGCCTTGCTTCTGCTGAGTGAAGTCTCGATGAAGAGGATTTCTCCTCCCACAGAAGTCCATGCCAGTCCGGTAACGACGCCAGCATATTGGTTGCCCTGATATATGTCGCGTGTGAAGATAGGTTTGCCCAAGAGGTCTTTCACCTCAGCAGGTGTTACGGTCGACTTCTTCAGTTCGTCAGTATATGCCACTTTGAATGCCATCTTGCGCAGTGTCTTGTTGATAGCTTTTTCAAGCTGTCTCACACCGCTCTCTCGTGTGTAGTGGTCGATAAGGTCTTCGATGGCAGGCTTAGTGAACTTGATTTTGGGTTCATATTTATCAAGTCCCGTATTCTTTAGTTCGCGTGGCACGAGGTGACGCTTGGCTATCTCCACCTTTTCCTCGATGATATATCCTCCCACCTCGATGAGTTCCATACGGTCGAGTAGAGGGCGTGGGATATTGCTGATGTCATTAGCCGTAGCAATGAAGAGCACCTTTGACAGGTCGTAGTCGACATCGAGATAGTTGTCGTGGAATGCGTTGTTCTGTTCGGGGTCGAGCACTTCGAGCAAAGCCGAGGCGGGGTTGCCGTTATAGGTATTCTGTGTCACCTTGTCTATCTCGTCGAGGATGAAAACGGGGTTGCTACTTCCCGCCTTCTGTATGTTCTTAATGATACGTCCAGGCATAGCTCCGATGTATGTGCGTCGATGTCCGCGTATCTCCGATTCATCGTGCAGACCGCCCAGCGACATACGAATGTATTTTCTTCCCATCGACTCAGCGATGCTTTTGCCAAGACTTGTCTTGCCCACTCCAGGAGGGCCATAAAGGCATAGGATAGGGCTCTTCAGGTCACCACGTAACGATCGCACAGCGAGATATTCCAGTATGCGCTCTTTCACCTTTTCCATGCCATAGTGTGCCTTGTCGAGCACGGTCTTGGCGTGCTTGAGGCTCAGGTTGTCGTTGGTGTACTCGTTCCAGGGCAGTTCTACCATTGTCTGCAGGTAGTTGACGAGGATAGAGTAGTCTGGACTTTGTGGATTGATAGTTTCGAGTTTAGCCAGTTCCTTATTGAAAATCTTGGCAGTGTTCTCGTCCCATTTTTTATTCTTTGCCTTGGCAGCCAGTTCCTTTCGTTCCGGGTTTTTCTCGTCGCCCCCCAGCTCTTCTCTTATGTTTTTGAGTTGCTGTTGCAAGAAGTATTCTTTCTGCTGCTCGTCCAGGTCGAAGCGAGTCTTCTGTCTGATTTCCGACTGTATGCGCAGCAGCTGCAACTCTTTATGCTCAGCCTTAAGTGCGAGCATGAGTCGGTCGCTGAGGTTGCTTTTCTCGAGCATCTCCATCTTGTCTTCAATGCTGAAAGGCATGTTAGAGCAGATGAAGTTGGCCGCTATCATTGGGTTAGAAATGTTGTTGATGGCATATTCAGCCTCATTGGGCATTTCTTCGCAAGCGCGTATGAAGTTGTTGGTTTCCTGATGCAGGGTGTCCAACAGTGTTTGGAAGTGTACGTCTTCCATGTCTGGCCATACCTCAGGTAGGCTCTCCACATTCCCCTGGTAGTATGGTTTTGTAGCCGTTATCTGGTTGAGCTGACATCTACCGAGGGCTTGCACCACGATGGTAATATTGTTGGAGTCAACTCCTGGGAGTTCTACTGTTTTGATGAGCTTAGCGAATACTCCAGTAGCATAGAGGTCATCCTGTGTTGGACTTTCAGTAGTCTCGTTTTTCTGACAGAAGATACAGAAAACCTTTTCTGTGTTTTGTGCTATCTCTTTGGCCAGCGCAACGCTCTGCGGGCGACCAACAATGATGGGTGCCAAGACAGTAGGGAAGACAACCAGGTTGCGTGTGCAGAGAATAGGATATTCTCCAGGAGCTTTTTCTTCTACCAGTACAGAGGCATCGCCGTCATAATCGGCTATCATTTGGAATTGTGTATTTGAATTTCTGTTCATATTCTTTTTGGAATTCATTTTTAGGGTGCAAAGTTAGTCATTTTTATTGAATTATAGGGCTTGGTACAGATATTTTAATATATTCACGTCGTTTTTTCTGTAAAAAAGACAAAATAAAAACCACATGTTCTCGTTTTTATTGAGATAGAAACAAAAACAAATAGCGTGGCAGATTTTCAATTCAAGTATTTTTCCATCATGCAAGACAGGTGCGGCATGAAGGTAGGCACGGATGGTGTTCTCTTAGGGGCATGGGCAGCAGGTGGCAGGCGCTTGCTGGATATTGGAACAGGCACAGGGCTTGTGGCACTCATGATGGCTCAGCGTTTTCCTCATGCAGAGATTGATGCCATCGACATTGATAGCGATGCTTGTCAGCAGGCAACCGAAAATGTGGCGTCAAGTCCTTTCTCGGGAAGGGTGCAGGTGCATCATTGTTCGCTGCAAGAATTTGAGTGTTCTCTACCTTATGACGCCATCGTCAGTAATCCTCCTTTTTTTGTCGATAGTCTGAAGAATCCCGATACCAAACGTTCGCTTGCTCGTCATACAGATACGCTTCCTTTTGCCGACCTTTTTGCTGCAGCTAAGAGGTTGTTGGCTGATGATGGATACTTGTCTATTGTTATCCCGACGGAAGTGTTTAGTCGAGTGGAGGAAGAAGCTTATTATAAGGGTTTTACGCTTCTTCGTAAGTGCTCTGTTAAGACAGTAGTTCGCAAGGAACCTAAGCGGCTTCTTCTTACTTTCTCGCGGCATCGTCAAGGCGCATTGGAAGAGGCTGTCGAAGTGCTTCAGTCACCCGATGGAGGACGCTCTGCATGGTATGCTCAACTTACAGCAGAATTCTATATTAAATAATTCTACTTTCGCAAATGGAGAAGTTAAAGAAGTTAAAGCCAATAGCCTTTTTGCTAAAATGTCAGCAATAAAGCTATTGGCTTTAAATCTTTATTTTCTTCATCTTGTTTTACTTTCCCAACGGCTCCCCCCCTTACAGGTTCAATTTGCTCTGTACAAGTTTGCTTAGAGCCTCAACCTTTTTTCCCTGTTCTCTTATATCGCTTCTCACAGCGTTGAGACCATTAAAGAAATCAGCAAAGGCCGATTGTATGATGTTGGGTTTACGTGCACTCTTGTCGGCAAAGGGGTTGACAATCATTTTGATGCCTTTTTCCTCCAAGTGTACATCTATGTCAGCACCCGTCATCACTGGGTCGCCATCATAGTGAATCACCCCCGGTTGTGTACGTGTGATATGCAGTTTTTTGCATCTGAATGTTTTGATCTTCGAGTGCTTATCGAGCGTTTTGTTGAACATATCGAAGCTTACCTGAGGTGCTTCGAGTACATCGAACGGTTCCATGATGATAACATCTATCAGTCCGTCGCTCATAGAAGCCTGTGGTGCAATATAAGCGTTGTTGCCATATTGCGATGCGTTAGCACACGAGATGAGGAAAGCCTTGTATTGCTTAGTTCCCGTTTCGTCTTCGAGTGTGTAAGTTTCAGGCTTATATTTCAATCCCTCTTTCAGGATGTTTTCGGCATAGCTGATGGGGCCTCGTTTCCCGCTTTCAGCAAATTTCATACTCACGAAGGCGTCAAATCCCATGCCGCAAGTGCAGAAGAAGGGATAGCCGTTGATGACACCATAGTCAAGGTCGTGAATCTCGCCATAGTTGATGATTTCGAGGCTCTTTTTCAAATTCATAGGGAGCATCAAGTGGCGTGCCAATCCATTGCCCGACCCGCAAGGCAGTATTCCTAAAGCCGTGTCCGAGTGTACGATGGCTCTCGCCACTTCGTTGACAGTACCATCGCCTCCCACAGCCACGACGATATCAACATGAGCATCCTTTGCCTCAGAAGCTATCTCTGATGCATGTCCTGCCCTCTCTGTGGTTCTTATCTCGTAGTCAAAGCGGTCTTTGTCCAAAATACTATCTATCAGGTGTGGGATAGAAGCTTTGTTTCCTGTTCCCGAGATAGGATTCATGATAAAAACGATCTTTTTCTTCATCTAATTAGATAGATTTATGTGAATATTCTTTTGCAAAAGTAATAAAAATAGCATAAAAACGACTTTTTTGAGACTAAAAAAACACTAAAAATCAACTTTCTTGGAAAAAATCATGATATATAAGTTCTTTTTTGTATCTTTGCACCCTGTAAACTAAGAAATTAAAAAAGTACACCTATTCATAATGGGACAATTACAAGAAAAATACAAGAATTATCGTGAACCTCAGAAGTACATGGCTGCCGGTGTGTACCCATACTTCCGTGAGATCACAAGTAAGCAGATGACGGAAGTTACCGATATCGACGGACACAACATTCTGATGTTTGGTTCGAATGCTTATCAGGGTTTAACCAACGACCAGCGTGTTATCGATGCAGCAAAGGCTGCGTTGGATAAGTATGGTTCTGGTTGTGCAGGAAGCCGTTTCCTCAATGGTACGCTCGATCTTCATGTTCAGCTCGAGAAGGAGTTGGCAGAATTTATGCACAAGGATGAGACTCTGTGTTTCTCTACAGGTTTCTCTGTCAACCAGGGCGTCTTGGCTTGTGTCGTAGGTCGCAACGACTATATCATCTGCGACGACCGTGACCATGCCAGCATCGTAGATGGTCGCCGTCTTTCATTCGCTACTCAGTTGCACTATAAGCACAATGATATGGAAGACCTGGAGCGTGTGCTCAAGACATTGCCTCAGGAGGCCATCAAGCTCATCGTTGTCGATGGCGTGTTCTCTATGGAGGGCGACTTGGCCAACCTGCCAGAGATTGTTAAGCTGAAGCACAAGTACAACTGTTCTATCATGGTAGACGAAGCTCATGGCTTGGGTGTGTTTGGTGAGCAGGGTCGTGGTGTTTGCGACCACTTTGGTCTTACCGATGAGGTAGACCTCATCATGGGTACATTCTCTAAGAGTTTGGCATCTATCGGTGGCTTCATTGCTTCAGACAAGGACACTATCAACTACTTGCGTCACTCTTGTCGTACCTATATCTTCAGTGCTTCTAACACTCCAGCAGCCACAGCAGCAGCCTTGGAGGCTCTTCACATCATTCAGCATGAGCCAGAGCGTTTCAAGCAGTTGTGGGATGTTACCAACTATGCTCTGAAGCGTTTCCGCGAAGAGGGCTTCGAGATAGGCGACACAGAGAGTCCTATCATTCCTCTCTATGTACGCGATGCTCTGAAGACCTTCGAGGTTACCAAGAAGGCTTACGACCGTGGCGTGTTTATCAACCCCGTTATTCCTCCTGCTTGTGCCCCACAGGACACATTGGTACGTTTCGCCTTGATGGCTACTCACACCAAGGAGCAGGTAGAGCGCGGTGTTCAGATCTTGAAGGAAGTCTTCGTTGAAGAAGGCGTCATCAAGTAAGCACTACTTATTAGGATTACACCTATTATAACATATATAAGCGAGGCAGCCCTTCAAACCAAGGGCTGCCTTTTTAGAAGATAGGCCTCTTATGAGAGTGCCATCGGTCAACCCATTCGATGCTTGGCTGCCATCAGCAGTCCCAAGAATCACGAAACCCAGTAAACAACAAAAGATATGATTTCAGTAGAAGGCTTGAAAGTCGAGTTTGGGGTGAAGCCCCTCTTCCATGACGTGAGCTTTGTCATCAACGACCGTGACCGCATAGCCTTGGTGGGCAAGAACGGAGCGGGCAAGTCAACGATGCTCAAGATACTGTGTGGCATGCAGAAGCCTACAGACGGCGTTGTGGCTATCCCCAATGAGACCACTATAGGCTACCTGCCACAGGTAATGAAGTTGCAAGACGATACCACGGTGAAGGATGAAACCCGCAAGGCCTTTGCTCATAACACAGAGATGAAGGCACGTCTCGACAAGATGCAGCAAGAGATGGCCGACCGTACCGACTACGAGAGCGAATCCTATGCCCAGTTGGTGGAGAAGTTTACCCAGGAGCACGACCGCTACATGATGATGGGCGGCGAGAACTATGAGGCAGAGATAGAGCGCACGCTGTCAGGTCTCGGCTTCACACGTCAAGACTTAGATCGTCCCACCCGCGAGTTCTCTGGTGGATGGCGTATGCGTATAGAGTTGGCTAAGATTCTACTTCAGAAACCCGACGTACTTCTTCTCGACGAGCCTACCAACCATCTCGACATCGAGAGTATACAGTGGTTGGAGCAGTTTCTTGCGCAGAGCGCTAAGGCGGTGGTTTTGGTGAGCCACGACCGTGCCTTTATTAATAATGTCACCAACCGCACCTTAGAGATCACCTGTGGTAGAGTAGAAGACTATCGCGTGAAGTATGATGAGTATGTCATGCTTCGTGCCGAGCGTCGTGAGCAACAGCTCCGTGCCTACGAGAATCAGCAGAAGGAGATTGCCGACATCAAGGACTTCATAGAGCGTTTCCGCTACAAGCCCACTAAGGCTGTCCAGGTGCAGAGTCGCATCAAGCAGTTGGAGAAGATTGTTCCCATCGAGGTCGATGAGGTCGACAACAAGCAGATGCACCTCAAGTTTCCCCCCTGTCTGCGCAGTGGCGACTATCCCATTATCTGCGACGAGTTGCGCAAGGACTATGGCGAACATACCGTCTTCGACCACGTCACCCTTACCATCAAGCGAGGTGAGAAGGTGGCTTTCGTCGGTAAGAATGGCGAAGGTAAGTCTACCTTGGTGAAGTGTATCATGGGCGAGATTCCCTTTACGGGAACCCTGAAGATAGGTCACAATGTGCAGATAGGTTATTTTGCTCAGAATCAAGCACAGCTCCTCGATGAACGTCTCACCATCTTTCAGACCATAGACCAAGTGGCTACGGGCGATATGCGCCTCAAGGTAAACGACCTTTTGGGAGCCTTTATGTTTGGTGGCGAGACCTCCGAGAAGTTTGTGAAGGTGCTCAGCGGAGGCGAGCGCAGTCGTCTGGCGATGATCAAGTTACTGCTCGAACCCGTCAACCTTCTCATCCTCGATGAGCCTACCAATCACCTCGACATGCAGTCGAAAGATGTCCTCAAGGAAGCCATCAAGGCCTTCGATGGCACCGCCATCATCGTGAGCCACGACCGCGAGTTCCTCGACGGGTTGGTAGATAAGGTGTACGAGTTTGGTGGCGGTAAGGTACGCGAACACTTAGGTGGCATCTACGACTATCTGCGTGCTCACAATGCCGAGACCATCCAGGCAGCGCTTTCTAAGGAAGAGTCCCCTGTGGGTAGCTCTTCGTCTAAAACACAGCAGGCTGATCCTGCTCCTGCCGATTCGGGAGCCTTGTCTAAGAAGCAGAGCTATGCCGAGCACAAGGAGCAGCAGAAGAAAATCCGCAAGGCCGAGAAGGCGGTGAAAGACTGCGAACAGCGCATCGCCACCTTAGAGAAGCGTAAGAAAGAGATAGACGACTTGCTGATGAAGCCCGAGAATGCCACCAACATGGAACTCGTCACTGAGTACTCCGCACTGATGCAGAAACTCGATGAGGAAAACGATACTTGGCTCATTCTCTCAGAGGAACTCGAAGAGGTATCGGCATAGACGGTCACCCCAGTTTAGTGATAATATCAATAACCCAATAATTATAACAAAATGAACATGAAGATGATTATCCCGATGATGATGATTGCAGCCATGCCTATGGCAGCAGACGCACAAAACAAGTCGGGACTTGTCATGAGCAATCTTGACAAGACTGCCAAGCCTGCCGACAATTTCTACCAGTTTGCTACTGGTGGTTGGCAGAAGAACAATCCCCTGCCAGCAGCTTACAGCCGCTATGGTAGTTTCGACCAGTTGCAGGAAAACAACAACAAGCGCATCAACAGCATCTTGAGCGAGTTGCAGAAGAAAACCTACAAGAAAGGTAGCATCGAGCAGAAACTGTCCGACTTCTATAAGTTGGCAATGGATGTAGACCGCCGCAACCAGGAAGGCATCGCACCCGTGAAGCCTTTGCTCGACGAGATCACTGCTGCCCAGACCAAGGATGATTTGCAGAAACTGCAGTTGAAGTATGCCTGGATGGGACTCGGCTTGAGCTATGGTGCAGGCTTCGGAGCTGATGAGAAGAATGTCACTCAGAACATCTACAACCTCATGCAGGGCGGTCTTACCCTTGGCGCCAAGGACTACTACCTCAACAACGATGCTGCCACAGTAGCCATCCGTGAGGCTTATAAGGCTTATCTTGCCAAGATGTTCCAGCTCTATGGCTTCTCTGAAGCCGATGCCAGCCAGTATGCACAGGCCGTCTTCTTGCACGAAACCAGCCTGGCCATCGTCTCTAAGAGTCGCACCGAGTTGCGCGACCCACAGGCCAACTACAACAAGACTACACTCAAGCAGTTCCAGGAGGACTATCCCAATATTCCTCTCGAAGCCTTGGCCAACGGCGAGGGCATCAAGAGCGAGTACATCCAGGAAATCGTCATCGGTCAGCCAGCCTTCTTTGCAGCTTACGACAAGCTCTCTGCTGCCGAGGATGCTTCCACTCTCAAGGCTCTGATGCTTTGGAGTGTTATCCGCAGTTCTTCGTCTTATCTCACCGACGAGATTCGTGAGGCCAACTTCGACTTCTTCGGCAAGACCATGAGTGGCCGTCAGGAAGACTATCCCCTCTGGAAGCGTGCCACCAATCAGGTGGAGAACCAGATGGGCGAAGCTTTAGGTCGCATCTACTGCAAGAAGTTCTTCCCCGAGACTTCCAAGAAGATGATGGAGACCTTGGTAAAGAATCTGCAGATAAGCCTGGGCGAGCGTATCGATGCGCAGACCTGGATGAGCGATGCCACCAAGGCTGCCGCCCACAACAAACTCAACAAGTTCTATGTCAAGATAGGCTATCCCAACAAGTGGACCGATTATAGCTTGCTCACCATCGACCCTTCTAAGAGCTTCTACGAGAATGTGTTGGCTTGCCGCAAGTTTGCCAACGACAAAGAGATAGCCGAGAAGGCTGGCAAGCCTGTTGATAGAGATGAGTGGTATATGAGTCCACAGACCGTTAATGCTTATTACAATCCTACCACCAACGAGATTTGTTTCCCTGCCGGTATCCTGCAGTATCCTTTCTTTGATGCCAAGGCAGATGAGGCATTCAACTATGGTGCCATCGGTGTGGTGATAGGTCATGAGATGACGCACGGTTTCGACGATCAGGGTCGACAGTATGATGCCAGTGGCAACCTGCAGGACTGGTGGACAGCCGAAGATGCCAAGGGCTTCAACCAACGTGCAGACATGTATGCCAACTTCTTCAGCAATATCAAGGTGCTTCCCGACCTCCATGCCAACGGCCGTTTCACTCTGGGTGAGAACCTTGCCGACCATGGTGGTCTGATGGTAGCCTTCAATGCCTTGAAGAACGCCACAGCCAAGAAACCTCTCAAGAACAAGGACGGTTTCACTCCTGCTCAGCGCTTTTTCCTCGCTTATGCAGGTGTCTGGGGACAGCACATCACAGAGAAGGAGATTCGTCAACGTGTTAAGAACGACCCTCACTCTTTGGGTAGATGGCGTGTCGACGGAGCACTTCCACACATCGATGCTTGGTATGAAGCCTTCGATGTAAAGCCAGGCGACAAGATGTTCATTCCTAAGAGTGAGCGCCTCGAACTTTGGTAATATCTCTACTTTTGCAAATGGGGGAGTTAAGGGGTTAAGAAGTTAAGGAGCTCCCTTAAAGGCTATTGGCTTTAACTTCTAACGACCGAAGGGAGTGATAACTTCTTTAACTTCTATAATTTCCCCACACGAGAAAGTTGAATAATATACAAAAAGAAGGATGCCGAAAGAAATTTTGGCATCCTTTTTTCATTATCTCATTGAAAAAGTGTATTTTTGCACAAAAATAGAGAAAGGATTTGTACAATGCCATTAAGATTGCCAGATAAATTACCAGCCATAGAGCTGCTGAAGCACGAGAACATCTTCGTCATGGACGAGAGTAGGGCGCATAGTCAGGAGATCAGACCGCTACGTATTGTCGTGCTCAACCTCATGCCGCTGAAGATTACCACCGAGACCGACCTCGTCCGACTTCTCTCCAACACCCCTCTACAGATAGAGGTTTTCTTTATGAAGTTGAAGAGTCATACCCCTAAGAATACTCCCATAGAACACATGATGATGTTCTATAAAGACTTCTCCGAACTTTCCAAGCAGAAGTTTGATGGTATGATTGTTACGGGTGCTCCCATAGAGACGATGGCTTATGAGGAGGTAGAGTACTGGCCCGAGATACAGCAAATCTTCGACTGGGCTCGCACCCATGTCACCTCTACACTCTATATCTGCTGGGGAGCTCAGGCAGGCCTTTACCATTTTTATGGTGTACCTAAGCATCCTCTCGATAAGAAGATGTTTGGCATCTTTCAGCAGAAGGCACTCGATATGTCCCTCCCCATCTTCCGAGGCTTCGACGATAGGTTTGCCATGCCGCAGAGCCGTCACACCGAGGTTCGCCGTGAGGACATTGAGAAAGTGCCAGGCCTCGACATCATTGCCGAGTCGCCAGAGAGTGGTGTGAGCATCGTCATGGCCCGTGGTGGTCGTGAATTCTTCGTTACAGGTCATTTAGAATATGCTCCCAATACGCTCGACAAAGAATATCGCCGCGATTTAGGTAAGCGCGATGATGTAGATTTGCCCAAGAACTATTATGCGCACGACGATCCCAACAATGCACCCATGGTGACTTGGCGCGCACATGCCAACCTGTTCTATAGCAACTGGATCAACTATTACGTTTACCAGGAGACACCTTATAATATTGATGACATCAAGTAAACGCGAAAGCGACCAACGAAGAATGAGAACATTGGAATTATTGGCACCTGCCAAAAATTTAGAATGTGGTATCGCAGCCATCGACCATGGCGCTGATGCCGTATATATCGGAGCACCTAAGTTTGGTGCTCGTGCGGCTGCGGGCAACTCAATAGAGGATATCCGGCAGCTGTGCGACTATGCCCATCAGTATCATGCCAAGGTGCATGTTACGGTCAACACCATTATCTACGATTCAGAAATCAAGGACACCTTGCTGATGATCCGGCAGTTGCAGTCTGCTGGCGTTGATGCCTTACTGCTGCAGGACATGGGTGTACTCTTTGCCTTGCAGGGCGAGGGTCCTTTGGCTACAGATTTCAAATGGTCGGAGTTTCTACATTCCAGCACACAGTGCGACACACGAACAGCCGACAAAGTGAAGTGGCTCCAGTCGTTGGGCTTCCATCGGGCAGTGCTGGCTCGTGAACTCTCTGTCAAGGAGATAGAGGCCATTCATGTTGCCGTGCCCGATATGGAGCTTGAGGTGTTTGTCCATGGTGCCCTTTGTGTGTGCTATTCTGGTGTGTGCTATGCGTCAGAATATTGTTTTGACCGCTCTGCCAATAGGGGAGAGTGTGCGCAGTTCTGTCGTATGAAGTTCGATCTTCTTGATGCCGATGGCCAGGAGATAGAGCATCAGCGCCATCTCCTCTCCCTCAAGGATATGTGTCAGATAGATCATTTGGAGGCATTGGCTGATGCAGGTGCCTGCTCGTTCAAGATAGAAGGTCGGTTAAAGGATGTCGACTACGTAAAGAATGTGGTGGCAGCTTACAGCCAGCGCCTTGACGAGATTTGTCGGAAGCGTCCTGGAGAGTATGAGCGTCCTTCGTTGGGTAGACCTCGTTATGCTTTCGAGCCCAACCTAAAGAAGACTTTCAATCGTGGTTTTACCAATTATTTCCTGCGTGGCAGACAGATAGACATCACCTCCTTTGATACTCCGAAGGCCATCGGTGAGTATGTGGGTAAGGTGAAGGAGTTGCGTGGCAACAGTTTCAATGTGGCTTCAGTATCGAGTTTTGCCAATGGCGATGGCTTGTGCTTCATCAATGATGAGCGCGAGTTAGAGGGCTTCCGTGTCAACCGTGCAGAGGGCAACCGTCTCTTTCCTTTAGAGATGCCTCGCCATCTGCGTCCTGGTGTTGCGCTCTATCGCAACAATGATGTGGCTTTCGGCAAACTGTTGGCAGGCAAGACTGCAGAACGAAAGATTCCTGTCAAGATAGTCTTCGACTTGTACGATGAGGCTGGAACGAGTGGATTCTCTGCCAAAGCCTATTACTGTAAGGAGCAGGGAAAGACCTCTTTCGTTAGTGGTGATACGGAGGAAAGTGCCTCTTTGCAATATATGGCGACAGAAGTTGTTGCCTTCGAGCATAGCATAGCGAAAAAGCCGCAGCGCGACAACATCATCAAGCAACTCAGCAAGTTGGGTGGCACCATCTATGAGTGCCTTGAGGTAGAGATTCGCAACGATGCCGATCAGTATTTCATCCCCAGCAGCGTGCTTACCGACTTGCGCCGTTCTTTGGTGTCATCGTCGTTGAGAACAGGCATAGCCCAAGAGTCTTCTCATGCTGAGGCTCCTTGTGACACACCATCGTCTGTTAAGGCATGGCAACCAGAATATGCTCGGTACAGCTATCTCTACAATATCGCCAATCAGAGTGCCCGCACTTTCTATCAGGCACATGGCATGGCGAAGGCAGACTACGCTTTCGAGCTTCGCAATGAGGCAGAGAGGCAGGATGATGTTCTGCTGATGCAGTGCCGTTATTGTCTGCGTTATTCGTTGGGATATTGTGTGAAGCGAGGTGGGCGCAAGCCTACATGGAAGGAACCTCTCTTCCTTCGTTTGGGCGATGGCAGGAAGTTCCGCTTGCAGTTTGCTTGCAACGAGTGCCAGATGAATGTGTATTCTGAACGTTAAAACGTCTTGCTTATGGGCGGGCAAGATGCTACGCCCTCCCCAGTGTAAGTCTGTCATGGTGAGAAAAGGTGCGTGAAAACAAAAAGATATGAATAAAGAAAAACGATATTCTTGGATTACCTGTTGTCTGTTGGGCATGTTGTTGCTGCTCAGCGGTTGCTATCATCGTCATAGTACTAAGGTTCAGCATGCAGCGCTGATAGAGTACAGTGATCGACAGCTCGACTCCATCTCCTTTTCCTCTACGCATCATTACACCAACCGATATAACTTTGTTGTCTTCTCTGACTCGCTTATGCTGATACGTCAGCAGCCCGAGGAGTATGTCAACCATTTGCGTATCGATTCCTTTGCTGTAAAGAAACACTGTCTGCTGGTGGTTTCCGATATACGCATTATTCCGCAAGACACAGAAGACTCCGTATGGGTGCAGTTGGCTACCGAGGAGAATGAGTTTGGCTGGACACATGAGTCTCGTCTGTTGCCTCGTGTTGTTCCCGACGATCCCATCTCTCAGTTCATCCTCATCTTCAGCAATACCCACCTGCTTATCTTCATGATCGTCATCGTGTTGATTTCAGTGGCTTATCTTGTGCGTAAAATATCTCACAGCAATGCGCATATCGTTCATTTCAATGACATCGATTCTCCTTATCCCACGGCATTGGTGTTGATGGTGTCGCTCTCTGCGGCATTCTATGCCACCATCCAGTCATTTGCTCCAGAGATGTGGCGCCACTTCTATTTCCATCCCACGCTCAATCCCTTTGCCGTTCCCCGTGTGTTGGGTTTCTTCTTGGCATCGGTATGGGCGATATTGATATTGGCATTGGCTTGCCTCGACGAGGTGAAGCTTCGTCTCAGTCTCGGTGATGCCATCTTGTATTTGGGTGGTTTGATGGGTGTTTGTGCTGTCGATTACATCATCTTCAGCCTCTGCACTCTCTACTATGTGGGTTATGTCCTCTTGGTTTTCTATTTTTGGTTTGCCATCCACCGTTTCCTACGGCGATGAAACGGAATGCTCTATGTCGAGTTTGCACTGGGGAGGGCGTGGCATCTTGCCCGCCCATATAAGCCCGTTATATATAACTATATACTAAAGTATTTTTAGGTAGATTATATTTCTCATTGGGCGGGCAAGATGCCACGCCCTCCCAGTGCAATCCTGCAGTAAGAAATCCCTTTTAACTTGTCCTCTCAGTAATTTTTGTAGATTTTACCTCATGTTAGCGAATGTTTTCGTTAAGTTTTCATATTTTTCTATGTCCTGTTAGAAGTAATAAAGTTGAGATGTAAACCCTTCCCAGACAGCAATAATAGCAAATAATCTAAAAAATATTTGGTAGATTGCAAAAAAAACAGTAATTTTGCATCCGCATTAAGAAACAGAGTATGGTTCCGTAGCTCAGTTGGATTAGAGCAACAGCCTTCTAAGCTGTGGGTCTTGGGTTCGAACCCCAACGGAATCACTCTTATTATAAAGCAAAACAGGTGATATAATCGATTGATTATATCACCTGTTTTGCTTTATGGCTTGCACTGGGAGGGCGTGGCATCTTGCCCGCCCATATAAGCAAAGAGGTGTCTTTTATGTGGCATTCCTGCTATGATACTCTATTATTTTTCTCTGTTTAAAGTAGGTCTTTCAGTTCTCCGCCCAATGATAATGTATATTCACCAGGAAGGCAATAGCGAGGATTGTTGTTTATATAGTTGATAGCATTTGCGTAGTGAGTATCATTTCTTATGATACGATCGTAATAGTCACGTTGCCACACGCAACCATTTCGATTCATATATTTATTGATTCTTAGAGCAGAATAACTTTTCAGGGTATGTATAACCTGTTGTATATTTGTCTCTCCCAATGTCTCGAGAACAGCATGCACATGGTTAGGCATAATGACATACGCATGCACACTAACCATTTTGTTATCAATATGTTCAAATGTGTCCTCTATAATATGTCTTACGCTTTTTTCTTTCAGTATACACTCACCATATCCTACATCCATTAATTCCATCATTTTCTTATGTAGCATGGTATCACGTTTCGTCTTGAATGATAGCGTGTCCTCGCCAAATATTTTTTCGCATTCTTGCATATATGACATCACTATATGTTGGGGTAATGAATCGTGAAGACGAAATGTTACCGCATAGATTTTTTGTCGTTCGCTTATATGTGGTAAATGGGAAATGGTGATTATCTTCGCTTCATCTTTACTATAGTAAGGGTTTTTAGGACCTTGATAGGCACTGGGAGTGTCATTAGGAGGGCAGGCATCTTGCCTGCCAAAAACGACTTTTCTCATTATTATATAAGGGGTTTTAGTTAAAAAAATGTTTTAAGGTGTAGGAGAAGTGCCGCGCCCTCCCAGTGCAATCTTGCCTATAAGTATCCATTACCTCTTCTGAGTCCCAAAACTCAAGCAATAAGACTATTGTCCCTTAACTTCCCGAGTGATTGAAAGGAGTGATAACTTCAATTAACTTCCTTTAAATTCTCAAGAAAATCATGGGCGGGCAAGATGCCACGCCCTCCCAGTAACGTTAAAACTATTTCTTGAGATATTCCTCAGCACGGGTGTCTCCCAACTCCTGTGCTTTTTTGAGGTTTTCGATGCTTTCCTGTTTCAGACCTTTCTCACGCTGCAGGAGACCTAAGAGCAGATAACCATCAGCATATTCGGGAGCCAGTTCGATGCAAGCCTTGGCAGCACTGATACCCTCGTCGAAACGCTTCACGCGCAGGTCGAGACTCGCCCATTCCGCAAAGTAGGTAGGTTCCTTAGGAGCCAAGTAGCAAGTGCGAGCAATGTCGAGCAAAGCCTGCTGCCACATACGCAACTTCATCTCGCACTTGTATCTCGCATAGAAGAAGGTAGGATCAATGGTGTGAGAGAGTGTGTCATACTGGTTGTAGTCGCCTAAGGCCTTACGATATTCCCCCTTACGGTCGAAGAACTGCGCACGAGCCAGATAGTAGGGCGCAGCCAGTCCCGTCTTCTGTCCCACAGCGACAGCACTGTCGAGCAACACCTCAATCTCGTTAGCAGGAGCCTGTAGTTGCGCCTTAGCCTGTGCAGCCTCATAGTATAGTTCTCCACTGTTGATAGGAGTCTTGGTAAGGTCGATGAACATGCTGAGCGCCTGCTGGTAGTCACCTTTGAAGTAGCAATACTGCGCCTCCTGGTGCTTATAAGCAGGTTGAGCATTTGTGTTGTATGCCTTCCGAATCAAGTCTATAGCCTTGTCGATGTTCCAGGCAGCATAGATAGAGTCACCTTTGTATACCGTTTTCTGGTATACGATGTCAGCATAAGCAGAGTAAGCCTCGTCCTTCTTAGCCGCCTTCTTGATGCACTCGTCCATGAGTTTAGCCGCCTCTTCATATTTCTCCAGATTAGAAAGCTTCATCGCCTTTTCCTTATACCCCAAGGCAGCCTGAGGGAACTTGCCGATAAATTCCTCCACATATTTGTCGTAGTCATTTGCCGTCACCTGTCCCTTCTTCAGCGTCAGCATCATCACCGCCTCCTGCTCTGTTTCGGGTAGTGCAGTACGTATGCCAGTCTCACGAAGCGCCGCATCGAGTGTAGAGAGTCCCGTCACCTTCAGCTGTTTAGCATACAGAGCATCGATAGCCGTCACCATCCCATTGCTGTGCATCAGTCCGATGACCTGTCCGTCTTTATTGACAAATGGACATCCGATAGCATTTTCAGGCACTGTCGTTGTGAAGATATAGTAGTTGTACACATTGTTGAAAGTCTCCACACCACTTATCTCCTCTTGCTGGAAGGCCGGCTTCTTGATAGAGTAGGGCACAAGCCACACCTTGCTTCCCGCCGCTGTAGCCTTGTTGGCCAATACCGCCGCAGTCGATGTTGTATGAACTCTAAACTTCGCCACGTCGTAGAGTTCATCAGCTCCCATGATAGCATCCACGTCAGTCGATTTACCATTAGCATCCACGATGGTAGCCTTGGTAGCCCCCACGAAAGGTTTGAAAGTACTGATAGCCGTACCCTTGTTGTCGATAAACACGCCCTGTGTCGAAGCGATGATGTTACCTTCCTTGTTAAAGGTAGTCAGTGTGAAGACACTCTTAGCCATCTTCTGCACTGGTCCTGGTTGTGCCATGACCTGGGTAAGTCCCAAGAGCATGGCTGTCATGATGATATATAGTCTTTTCATATTCTGGTTTAGAAAAAGTATGATTTCCGAAATAGTCCTAATAGTCCCTATTAACCTATATTTTATGAGCGATAACTCTTGAGCAGTTCCTGCGCATTGGCGAGGGCAGCTTCAGTGATGTCACTACCACTCAACATCTGAGCTATCTCACTCACCCTTTGTTCCTCCTTGAGTTCCGTCATGTGCGAGCGAGTACCCTGTGGCGTTTCCTCTTTGAGCACCTTGTAGTGATGCCTTCCCATAGCAGCAATCTGTGGTAGATGTGTGATAGAGATGACCTGTCTATCCAGATTACCCATCTCCGCCATGATCTGCGCCATCTTTTCAGCAATCTTACCACTCACACCCGTGTCAATCTCATCGAAGATGATGGTAGGCAACTTCACGGCTCCACTAATCATCGCCTTGAGTGACAGCATCACACGCGCAATCTCACCGCCCGAAGCCACCTGGCTCACAGGCTGCAGAGGCGTACTCTTATTAGCACTGAAGAGGAAGCTCACCTTGTCAGCTCCATCAGTCGACAGCGGCTTCTCAGCAAACGAGATTTCAAACCTCACATGAGGTATTCCTAACGGTACGAGTCTCTCCCTCATCTCCGTCTCTATCTTCTTTGCCGTCTTCATACGCAACAGTGTCAGCTTCTTTGCCTCCAGAGTAGCTTTTTCGAGCCATTGGTCAGCCTCACTCTGTAGTGCCGCCAACTCCTCGTCACCATGGCAGATATGTTCGAGCTGTTCTTGGATCTGTTCCCTGATAGCTATCAAGCCGGCGATGTCCTGCACATGAAATTTCTGTTGCAGCGAGTAGATAGTGTCGAGTCGGTTGTTGATTTCGTCGAGCCTTGTCGGTTCAAAGTCCACACGATCTACATTTTGTCCTATCTCCTGTGCGATATCTTTCAGTTCGATATAGCAACTGTCCAGTCTGTCGGTAGCCTCTGCGATGTTGGGGTACACCTCCTTGATGCCAGCCAACTGTTGGCAGGTAGCCTTCAATCTTTCCAACACACTTCCGTCCTCATTGGTCAGCGTGTTGTCAGCCTCATAGAGAGCCGTCTTGATATCCTCAGCATGTGTCAGCGTTTCCGCCTCCTGTTCCAGGTCTTCCTGCTCATCCTCTTTCAGGTGTGCATCATCGAGTTCCTTAAACTGGAATCTCATAAACTCCTCGTTCTCACGACTCTGCGCTATCTCCTCCTTCATCTTAGCGAGCCTTTGTTGCGCCTGATGATATTGTTTGTAGAGCATCTGATATTCCGCCACTTGCTTACTGTCCTGTGCGATGATGTCCACCACGTTGAGTTGGAAATCCTCTTTCTGCAGCAACAAGTTCTGGTGCTGCGAGTGAATATCCACCAAGGATTCCCCCAGTTCCCTCATCGTGCTGAGAGCCACAGGCGTATCGTTGATAAAGGCTCTGCTCTTTCCCGCCGCTGTGAGTTCCCTTCTGATGATAGTGTCCTCCGCGTCATAGTCGATGTCATGTAGCGTGAAGAACCCCTCCATGTCGTATTTCGACAAGTCGAAGTGTGCCTCGATGGTACATCTGTCACATCCCGTCTTGATAGCCTTCGAGTCAGCCCTGTTGCCGAGCAGCAGTCCGATGGCTCCGAGGATAATACTCTTTCCCGCACCCGTTTCACCTGTGATGACAGAGAATCCCGGATGCAGCATGATGTTCAGTTCATCGATGAGCGTGAAGTTCTTGATATATAGCTGTTTGAGCATATTGCTTCTTAGATCTATTGTTTGATTTTATCCCAGTGGCTGTTCTGCGAAGGGTTGATATTAAAGAGCAGTTCGTATATAGCCTCTTTCTCTTTCTGCGTACCCTTTCCCTTGTAGATATTCGCCAGTTCCTCCTTCTTGTAGTCAGTCCATATCTGAGGCAGCAGACAGAGCGGTTTATTCTCCTTAGCCTTCTTCAGATTGTTTTCGAGCGTTGTCGTAATCTCCGTTCTACCTCTTTCCGCATTATTCGCCATCTCGTCCAGTCCCTTTCGGTAGTAGTCATACTGCATCTGTCTGAAGGGCTGCATACCCCCGTCCAGATAGTCAGCGATGATGGCATACCTATTTCTGTTGTCATCAAAGGCCTTCCATCCAGGGTATGACAAGTTTTGTGCGTTGTTGGTGAGGTTCATGCACCTTTGCAGCACATCCTCACCCCCCATGGGTGCGAAGGTGTCGAGGTCGAGCCCTATGATGAGATAGGCATAATAGGCGAAAAGCGCAGTGAGCTGGTTGTCGAGATTCACCTCATTAAACTCCAGTTGGTCAAACTGTGCGAAGTTGAAAGTGAAGTTGTCGTCCACATTATTATATATAGTTGTGGTATAGGCAGCATTATATACCGGCCTGTTGGCCTGTATGAGCGCCTTACAGGTAAAGAGATTCTGGTCTTTATTATATTTCGTTACCGTAATATTGAAGTTGCAGTTGATGCGTTCGTTCTTCTGAAACCGCAGGTTGGTCCATTGCCTGTCGTTGACAAACTGCTCCAACGACTGTTGCAGGTTGTCGAACACCGCATTATCCGTACCCTGAATCTGGGCATGGTTGATGGTGATTTTAGCATTCAGTTCCTGGGCCTTCACCCCCGAACTACAGCATAGCAGCCAGCTCGTCAATGATATCGCGAGCCACTTCAGTCTTCGGCTTCTTTTCATAATCTTTCTTGCCTTTTTCCGAGATAATCGTTATCTGGTTGTCGTTGGTGCGGAAGGTGGTGCCCTCATTGCGTGTAGAGTTCAGCACGATGAAGTCGGCGTTCTTCTTCTTGCGCTTCTTCTCCGCATTCGCCTCCTCGTCGTTCGTCTCCAAGGCGAAAGCCACGATGCGCTGTCCCTCCTGTTTCATCTGTCCCAAGGCAGCCGCGATGTCGTGTGTAGGTGCCAGTGTCAACACCAGGTCGTCCTTCTCTCGTTTGATCTTCTTGTCTGCCACCACGGCAGGACGGAAGTCAGCCACAGCAGCACATAGGATGGCGGCATCGCATCCGGCAAACACCTGGGTAGCAGCGTTGTACATCTCCTCGCAGCTCTCCACGTCGATGCGCTTGATGTTTTTGTCGCATTGTAGAGCCACAGGTCCGGCTATCAGCGTCACGTTGGCACCACGCTTTCTGCACTCCTCAGCGAGGGCGAATCCCATCTTTCCCGAAGAGTAGTTGCCTATGAATCTCACAGGGTCTATCTTCTCGTAGGTAGGACCAGCCGTAATCAGGATGTTCTTACCCTTGAGGTCGAGTCCTTGTTGCTCATCGAAGAAGCGGTCCAGATAGTCAACGATGACCTCAGGCTCCTCCATGCGGCCCTTACCCTCCAGTCCACTTGCTAAGAATCCCGATGCCGGTTCAATGATTTGGTTGCCATAGCCCACAAGCGTCTGCATATTGTGCTGAGTAGAGGGATGCTTGTACATATCGAGGTCCATGGCAGGAGCGATGAAGACGGGTGCCTTCATCGACAGATAGGTAGTGATAAGCATATTGTCAGCGATGCCGTTTGCCATCTTTCCCATGGTGGCAGCGGTACAGGGAGCTATGAGCATGGCGTCAGCCCACAGACCCAGGTCTACGTGCGAGTTCCATGTACCATCTCTCTGCGAGAAGAACTCGCTGACTACAGGTTTATGGGTCAGTGCAGAAAGCGTGATAGGCGTGATAAACTCCTTGCCGGCAGGTGTGATGACCACCTGTACATCAGCCCCTCGCTTGATGAGTCCTCTGATGATGAGGCACGCTTTATAGGCAGCTATAGAACCTGTTATGCCCAGTACTATTTTCTTTCCTTTTAACATGTTTTCTTTCCTTTTACCGTTAAGCGATATTCAGCTTGCAGGTCACTGTTTTTTTCAACTTCTCTTGTTGAATTCTCTGAGTCTGATGCGTGTGAGCACCTGCTTGGTGTTATAGGTGAAGTCGCTGCCGAGCACCCAGGTGTAGTAGCCAGGATCTTTGTGCAGGATTTCCGTTACGTCCCAACCTTTGTATTTACCGAAGTTGAACACCTCATGCTTGCGAGGGTTTCCTTTCTCATCGGTGAGAACATTGCCCTGAGCATCCTTCATCTCTTGCCATACGATACGACCTGCAAAGTCCACGTTGTCGTTCTGCATGGAGAATTTCGCCAACTCGTCCATATCATTGTTGAGCACCTTTTCAGGTTCCTCCTGCACCCCTGGGGCATACTTGTCCAGCTCACCCATCAGCACGCGGTAGGTAGCCTCCGTGTCCTGGTCAGCACGATGCGCCTCAAAGTCTTCCTCCATCTTTCTTCCACAGTAGAACTTATAGGCAGCAGCCAAGTTGCGTCGTTCCATCTTCATAAAGATAGTCTGCGCGTCAATCAGTCTACATTTACTAAAGTCAAAGTCGATGCCCGCACGTAGGAACTCCTCCGCGAGCATAGGGATATCAAAACGATTGGAGTTATATCCAGCAAAGTCGCATCCCTCAAACTCCTTCTCTAAGTTGGCAGCTAATTGTTTGAAGGTAGGTGCGTCTTTCACGTCCTCGTCGCTGATGCCTGTCAGCGCCACCACCTCTTCAGGAATCGGTCTTCCTGGATTAACAAAGAGGTTATTTCTTTTCTCAGTACCATCGGGCATCACCTTGATGTACGACATTTGGATGATACGGTCTTTAACCATATCAAGCCCCGTAGTCTCCAAGTCGAAGACTACTAAGGGCTTTTTCAGATTTAATTTCATTATCAAATAATTTTATAGAACTTTCGTTCTCTTATTCATTCAGCAACATAGGCATGATCAGCATCAATACATCCTCGTTCTCGGGCTGTTCGGCAGGAACGATGATACCAGCACGACTTGGGTCGGCGAGCATGATGATGATCTGCTCACTGTTCAAGTTGCTGAGCACCTCCATCAGACTGCTACCCTTGAAGCCGATGCTCATAGGCGATCCCGTGTATTCGCAAGACAACTGCTCCTTAGCCGAAGTAGCGAAGTCCATATCCTCAGAAGAAACCTCGAAGCGACCATTCTCCATGTGGAGTCTCACTAACTGGCTACTCTCACTGGCGAACGGCAGTACACGTCTCAGAGCACTCAGCAGCGCACGGCGGTCTACAGTAGTCTGGCTGGGGTTGTCAGTAGGTATCACAGAGTTATAGTTAGGATATCTACCATCTATCAGTCGGCAGTTCAGGACGCCATCGTCATATTTGATCTCTGCATTTCTGTCATCAAACTTGATGAGCACATCACCACCATCCTTACTGAGAATGTTCTTCAGCAGGTTGGCAGGCTTCTTAGGCAAGTCAAACGAAGCAGGAGTCTCGCTCTTGATCAAGAAGTTCTTGTTGCGTACCAACTTATGTCCGTCGCTGGCAACGATAGCCAAGGCGTCAGGCGTCAAGTCGAAGTACACACCATTCATGATAGGTCTCAGCTCGTCGTTAGCCGTAGCGAAGATACAGCGTGAGATGTTGTCTATCATCACCTGTGCAGGTATCGTAACCGAGTTGGCAGCATCCGTCATGCTCTGGGCGCGAGGGTAGTCCTCAGCGTTCTGTGCAGTGAAGTTATACAAACCATTCTGGTATACGATTTTCACGGCATAGTTCTCAGTATCCACGTCGAAGGTAAGAGGCTGCTCAGGCAGTTCTTTCAGCGCGTCGAGTATCACTCTGTTAGGGATGCAGAATTCGCCTTCCCCCTCGTTCTCGTTGAGTTCGATGACGCTTTTTATCACGTTGTCACTGTCGCTTGCTGTGATCGTCATCACCTGGTTAGCAACCTGGAAGAGAAAGCAGTCGAGTATCGGCAAAGAGTTCTTGCTACTGATTACTTTCGAAAGCATGTTGAGTCTACTGCTTAGGGCAGAGCTTGATAAAACAAATCTCATGAGTTTTTATAATTTTGTTATGTTCTACATTTCTTTTCTTTACTGACCACAAAAATACAAAAAATATCGTTGTCCTACAAAAAAAACAGCAAAAAGTTTCAGTTTATGAACTATTTTTAGTAATTTCGCAGTCCAAAGAGAAAACACCATCCCGCTTTCATCTCAGTGTCGGGAGTGTAGAGTAGAAACAATCAAAAATATTATAAATTATGGAATTACAAGGAAAGGTTATTGCCGTTTTGCCAGAAAGAAGCGGTGTCTCAGCGAGAGGCGAGTGGAAATCACAGTCATTTGTTATTGAAACTCACGAGCAGTATCCCAAGAAGTTAGTTTTCGACGTCTTCGGTGCCGATCGTTTACAGCAGTTCAACATTCAGAGTGGCGATGAGATTATGGTATCTTTCGACATTGATGCTCATGAGTATAATGGCCGTTGGTTCAACAACATTCGTGCATGGAATGTTCAGCACATCGATCCCAATGCCGTAGCAGGTATGGCAGGTGGCATGCAGCCAGGAACAA
>ULTW01033082.1_pt1 | contig 33367 bp, 39 predicted proteins | sample 1957961 | NCBI WGS metagenome assembly ULTW01 (sample SAMEA4835744, study PRJEB28245) | human gut metagenome | biome: gut microbiome; material: fecal sample | place: Denmark | collected 2008 | reverse complement strand
TAGCCGGTATTGTGGATGTGTTTTCCTTTGATGCACGTCACAACCGGGCGGAGGTAGGAATTGTAGTGCGGAAAGACTTACGGGGGCAGGGGGTGGCGCAGGCGGCGCTTTCTCTCCTGGAATCGCATTGCTTCTCTTTGCTGGGGCTCCGGCAATTGTATGCCTATGTGCCGGTGGGGAATGTAGCCAGCCGGAAGCTGTTCACTTCGGCAGGCTATACCGAACGTGGTATCCTGAAGGACTGGATACGGGTAGGCACTTCTTATCAGGATGTGTGTTTCTTTCAGAAAATCAACGGAATATAGGTCACTGTAAGATTTTTAAAACAGAGTTGAAAAAACGCCTTTGCGTTTTAACTTAAACGCCTTTACGTTTTAGGTATACGGGCAGCAGAACGAATTGTGTAAGATAGAACGGCGGCAAAAATGTTGTTGCGGTTTGTTTATCAGCGAGTTAAACGAAAACGGGGTTTCATGGAAACGCAAAACGAAATGTGACATTGCTTTACAAACGCTTTACGTCTAAACGGCCTAAACGCGGGCTTTAAATGCGTTTTTGTTACATCACCCTATAAATATCACCTAAACGGGGCTGGAATAGGCTGTAAAGGCTTATTTCGGCCTTTTTTTATGCTTGTTTAAGCGTTTAGAAATCTGTTTAAGTACCCATTTAGACGGGAAAAACAAGCGGTTTCAGAATCTCTTCCTTAAATGTTAAAAAAGGGGTTGGGCATACCTTTGGGCATACTAGTTGGGCATACCCTTTTTTATTTATTTTATGCGCAAAATAAAAAGTTGGGCATACCTTTTTAACTGGTTTTAAGTCGTGTGTTTGGTAGGAGATTGCCTTTTGTGTGTGCTATTAATGCGTTTTAATCTATATTTTGATATAGATAGTATTATATATTTTCGCATTGATTATGCTGTAAAATTAATGTAAGTTGCTGATTTATAGTGTTTATTTTAATGATAATACGTATTTTTACGGTGAAAACGTGTGTGTGCGTGTGGAAATGATGCAGAATAGCATAATAAGGATAGTGCGGAAGAGCTCCCGGGTAAGCTGCTTCAGATTCCGGTTCGAGTCCGGGTTCTGCCCCAATACTTTGTGATTTTGCGTTTTTATAGGTATTAGGTTTAAAGTGAACGCTCCCGGTGAAAGTCCGGGAGCTTAAATTTATTAAGAAAATACCGAATCAATTGTTATTTCCATTTCACAGCTTCATCAAGAAATTGTTTCAGTTGCTTTTTTGTCGACTCCATTCGCACAGAATCTGGGGATGAAATATATATAGAAGTAGCATTACTTCTTGTAATATCTCCATCGTCTCCAACTATATATGTATTGATGAATAAAGAATCCCCGAAATCTGTGGAGCATAAATAAGCATGAATGATTTTTTTACCTATATAATGCGGAGTAAATTTGGATTTAAGATCTTTCATTTCTTCGTAATAACCTATAGTGTCATCATGAATAAAAGCTGAATCTAATTGTGCTTGGGCCTCTACAAGTTCTTGATATTGTTTAGTATCTTCAACCTTTGACATGGCACTATCAGTTGCGGAGTATGCAATCGGTTCATAAGTCCAGGTCTCAGGTAAAGAGGATTGAACAAAATCTGATATTGATTTTTCTATTCCTTCTTCAGATGTATTATTACATGAGCAAAAAAATAAAAATGCAGTGAAAAGTATATGTGTAAATATTTTCATACAAACTTTAATCATTAATGTACATAATTAAAAGAACTTCCTGATACTTCCCAGAACAGCATATACTTTTAGAATCATGCTGATGGGAATTTCCTGTTCACAAAACTCCTCGCTTTTATTAGAAGGAATAAGCCGTATATAACCTTCTTTTTGGCTTAATCTGACTCTTTTCACAGTACGATATTCCTCTGTGACAATGCCGTATATTTCTCCGGCTGGGAGATACTGGATAGGTGTCGTTACTTCACGAAGTGCGATAATGTCACCATTGCTTATCTCCGGTTCCATTGAGTGTCCAGTAAGGTTGCACCATATCACTCCTTCCTGATTGTAGGGAGGATAATTAATATAGAAGTCAGGATTCCTAGTCTGATCATTTATGATTATATCAAAACCACCTATGAAATCCACATTAAAATAGGGTGCTCCTTCATGTAGCTGATTAACTGATGGTAGCTGGTTTTCTTTTTTCTCTGATTCTGAACGGAGCATATTCCCTTCTCCGGTAAGTAGCCATGCCGGTGAATATTGGGGATAATTTTCAACTAATATCGAAATCCACTTAGATTGAATATCCGTTCCATTATTGATTGCACGTGATAGAACACCTTTGCTCGCCCCTATACTTCGTTCTAAAGCACCTATTGTTATGCCTTCGTTGGATGCTATTTCTTGTATTCTTGATAAAATATTTCCCATAAAGTTGAAAATTATCCCTTTTTACTTGTTTGGTTGAAAATTATCCCATACATTTGCAAAGTATTCCAATAGGAACACGCCCTAAAGGTACAAAATAAAGACTATAAAACAATAGAATTATGGCAGAAACAAGAAAACTCATTAAAGCAAGCAGTGAACTTCAGGAGGAAATCGCCGCAAAACTGAAAGTAACAACCCGTTCTGTTCGTTCGGCTTTGGCATACGATACCAATAGCCCTACAGCAAGACTTATTCGTTCGTATGCCTTGAATCATGGAGCAAAGCTCTATGAGCTGAAGGAAATGGAAAATCCGTATGCGGAAGTTATTAACCTTTAAAAACAATCTGTATGAATCTTACAAAGTACTCCTCTAAGAACATCGAATCACAGCTTGAACATGTATGCGAACTGATAGACTTAGTGAAAGGTGATAGAGGATTTCGCGAGGCTGTTCAAGACGAAGAGTTTTGTATGCTAATAAAGATGCAGGCGCAACTGTTCGAAGAAATTAAGAAAAGAGAAAAATATCAACCAACTGCATAAGTGATGAATCCTTGCCATTCCCGGTTCGAGAGAATAGGGATGGCTCAAAACCAAAACCATAGAATCATGAAACGAATCAATACTACTACACGCTATCTGCTGCTGATACTTACAGCCGCAATACTGAACCGACTGACAGATGGAACAATGAACTTGATTATAACCGTTACCCTTTGCCTGGCACTTATACCTGCAGCAATACGTTTGGACAGAGAGGATAAGAGAGCACAGAAAAAGGAATGAATCACACACGGCTTGCAGAACTTAGTAAGGTGGCTGCCGTCCGGGTTCAAGTCCCGGAGCCGGACTACAATCTTAACGAATTAATCATGGAAATGTACGGAAACACATTATGCGTCAGCTTTACGGAACTTGTTCGTGGTGGCATTATCAGTAAGCCCACTTACGACAAGTATGTACGTGAAGGCAAGCTTACTCTCCTACAGCGTGGAGGTAACGGACGCGAGGCCCTGATTGCCTACCGCTCCATGCCGGAACGGCTCCGTGCAGCATACGATGACACATTCAAGAATGCATACGAGGAAATGAAACAGCGTGAGCAGGAAAAGTACATCAACACACAGATTCGGTTCGATGCCGAAGCGGTACGGTTCTTCAAAGAATTTGAGCCGCGTATCGAGCCTGCCAGACAACTGGAATACATCCTGAACGCCCAGGTGATGAACGAAATGGTGCGTACGGAGAAGGCACGCAGTGTGGAACACGCCAAAGGAGGTTTTTCCCGTCGTTCGGAAACATGGAGCAGCGTTCAGATCTGCTGTGAACGTCTCCGCGAAATTACAGGCCACACACTGCCGAAAAATCCGTCCCGTCTGCGCGAGAAGTTTAATGCTTACAAGCGTGAGGGATACGTGGTGCTGGTTAGCGGTAACCTGGGCAACAGTGCCGCACGCCGCATCGGAAAGGCTGAAGGTGCTCTTCTGCTGAAGCTTCGCCGAAGCAAGTTCCCTGTCTACACCGATATGCAGCTCTTTGAGGAATACAACCGTCAGGCGGTGCTTCGCGGACTAAAGACTATCAAGAGTCCTACTACGATGCACAGTTACTTGAACGATCCGGCGGTAATGGTTTGGTGGTTTTCTGCTGTTCACGGCGAAAGGGAATTCAAGAACAAGTATATGCCAGCCTTCGATACGGTAATGCCGTCCATGCCTAACTCGCTGTGGTATTCAGACGGTACGAAGATAAACCTTTACTACCGTGCGTATGATGACAGGCAGAAGCGATGGGTGGCACGAACAACCGATGTGTACGAGGTGATGGATGCCTGCACGGAACTGTTCCTCGGCTACTTTATCGGCGACGGCGAAAACTTCTACAACCAGTACATGGCGTACCGGATGGCATTGCAGACATGGAAGGTGAAGCCTTATGAGATAGTGACCGATAACCAGGGAGGACACAAGAAGCTGGCTTCGCAGGGATTCTTCAAGAAGCTATGCCATCTTCACAAAACCACGATGCCGCACAACGGCCAGTCCAAATCCATAGAGTCCGCTTTCGGACGGTTCCAGCAGCAGGTACTTCACAAGCTTTACAACTTCACCGGTCAGAACATTACGGCAAAGAAGCTTTCAAGCCGTGTGAACATTGACCTGGTAATGGCGAACATTGACCAGCTTCCCACGCTGGAGGAACTGAAACAGCAATATGCCGACTGCCGCGAAGAATGGAATTCGATGCAGCATCCTACCAGTCCAACCGGAATGACCCGCAGGGAAATGTACACCGCGATAGAGAATCCGCAGGCACAGCCGCTTGATGACTATGAGGCACACGAAATCTTCATGCTGTTCTCTCAGGCTCCGGTTCAATACACCAGGGAAGGTTTCATCTTCCGAATGAACAAGCAGGAATACAGCTACATGGTGTATGGCGATGACGGACTGGTAGATATGAACTTCCACCTTCAGAACGTGGGCCGTCAGTTCCTCTACCGCTACGATCCGGAAGACATGACCCGCATCGAACTCTGGGCGGTGACTGACACGGGTGCCAAGTATGCGGCCATCGCCACACCGAAAGTCACTATCCACCGTGCCACTCAGGAACGTACAGAAGAAGAAAACGCTTATCTGTTTGCACAGCTGGATGCCAACCGCCGCACACGTGCAGCCATGCACATCGCCCAGGATGAACTGTTTATGGAAGAAGCCATGGGCGAAGCATACACAAAGCTTCGTTTGCCGCGTCCGGTGGCTGTGAGCGAAAAGCAGCTTGACGGATACCGCGAAGAAATGAAGCGTGGCACACTGGAAGCTCCGGTACCGATGCCCGAAACGGTTATTCCGGAAGAGCCTGTACTGGCAGATGAACCGCTGACCTTTGCCTCATCAGGAGACTGGACAAAGAAAGTATCGAACATTACGTTCGATGAACTTGACAGCTTGGGAAAATTCTAACGATTTGATTAAACAATACTTAAATACCTATTAAAACAATGAAAGGATTAACAACAGAAATGAAAGAACAGGTGCGTAGCGCACTGATTGCCTACCGCTCAAATTACCCTACGTTGAACCGTGCCGCAGAAAGCTTGCAGGGCGTAAGCTCGGCCACCGTGAGCCAGCTCTGCAACGGAAAGTATGAACTGATCAGCGATGAAATGTTTATCCGTATCGCTTCGCAGATTGGCTTTGCATTTGATTCCTGGACACTGCACGAAGGGAAGACATTCAAGGAAATCACTTTTACGCTGAGCGACGCACAGGCTTACAAGAACGTGACATGGATTGTGGGTGATGCCGGATGCGGAAAGACCACAGCAGCCATTGAATACCGCCGCACGCACCGCAACGTGTTCTACATCCTCTGTTCGGAAGATATGCGACGCTCAGACTTCGTTCGTGAGATAGCCAAGCAGGTAGGCGCACCTACTGACACGACCAACCTTCGCGATATGTTGGAAAACGCCATCAGCATGATTTCTTTCCTGGGAAACCCGCTGCTGGTGTTCGATGAAGGCGACAAGCTTACCGACAGCGTGTTCAACTACTTTATCAGCATCTACAACCGACTGGAAGGACACTCCGGTATTGTGTTCCTCAGCACGGACTACATCAAGCGCAGAATGGATGCTGGACTTCGTTACAACAAGAAAGGTTACAAGGAAATAAACAGCCGAATCGGACGCCGTTTCTTCGATGTGTCTCCCACGGAAGAGAATGACATCTACGCCATCTGCCAGGCCAACAACCTGACCGACCGTGCCGATATAGAAGAGGTACTGAAGGATGCCAAGCGAAGCGACAACGACCTTCGCCGCGTGAAACGATGTATCCACCGTCAGAAACGTATCATTGAAGCCAAAAGAGTGAATAATGAAAAATTAAAAATGAAAAACGGAGGAGATACGGATGAATAAGGAAGACAATACACCGCCCCCACAGAAAAAGAAGTTCACTTTCGACCGCAATGCGAAGGGGGTTCGTGAACTTCTGTCCATGAAGTTTGACGTGATGCAGTTTGACGGTCCCTGGTATGATGCTTTCGGTACTCCTGAACGGCGCGGAGTCTGGATCATCTGGGGAAACTCCGGAAGCGGAAAGACCAGTTTTGCCCTTCAGCTCTGCAAGTATTTGTGTCGTTTTGGGCGCGTGGCATACGACAGCATGGAGGAAGGTGCCTGCCGCACCATGCAGGATGCCATCCGGCGTACAGGAATGATGGACGTAAACAAGAAGTTCCTGCTGATTGACAACGAGAATATGGATGAACTCAGCATCCGCCTCCGCCGGCAGAAAAGCCCCGACATCGTGGTAATCGACTCTTTCCAGTACACCCGCATGACGTACCGCCAGTATATCGACTTCAAGGAAAAGCACAAACGGAAGCTGCTCATCTTCATCAGCCATGCAGAAGGGCAGTTGCCAAACGGGCGGGCCGCCAAAGGAGTGATGTACGATGCCTCGCTGAAAATATACGTGGAAGGATTCAGGGCATTTTCGAAAGGACGCTTTATCGGTCCCGTAGGGCATTACGACATCGTGCCGGAGAAAGCCCGGCAATATCACGGAGAAGAATAATCTTTTAATGAAGAATGAATAATGAAAAATCAAGGATTAGCAATGAAAGACCGACCCATTACACCTCAGCAGGTGAAGGCACTGCAAGCCCAATTCCATAAGATGGGTTTTTCCGATGAAGACCGTCACGGGTTTATCAGTCAGTTTACTTCTGGGCGCACCGACAGCACTGCCGGACTGACGAAGGAAGAAGCAGGGATGTTGCTCACCCGATTCAACCGTGAGGAGGCCGACCGGCTACGAAAACAGGCACGTGCACTGGTGAAACAGATATTTTCCCTGTCGTTCCGTATTTCCTGCCTTAACAAGAACTATACGAATGACACGGAAGCCGATTTTGAGATGAACAAGGCGAAGATAAACCAGTTCTGCCGTACACGCAGCAAGTTCCGCAAGAACCTTACTGAAATGTCACTGGAAGAGCTGAAGGAAGTTAAAAGACAATTTGAGGCAATGGCCAGAAAGGAGGAATGATATGAGAAAGCAATCAGAAATAAACCGTGCCATCGAGCACTTGAAAGCTTGCAACGATAATGTGAGCCGAATACAGTTGGAAGTGCTGGAAACGAAGCGCAGTGAATCATGGGTATTCAATCGGTATGTGCGCGACGTTCCGGAAGACGAACGCAACGAAACTCTTTTCTATGCCGCACGTGATGCAGCCCAGTTCCTTGCCGGAAAGATTGGTATCAGTTCCATCTGTCCGGATCTGGAAGACGAACCCGAAGAAGAGGAAGAGCAGGAGGAAACAATTACCCTGAGCCTTTCGGAGTACAAAAAGCTTCTTCTTCGCCTGGATAGAGTGGAACGCAGGTTAGGCCTGAGAGTGGGTGATGTGGCTCCGGCACCGCGTAAAGACATATCAGAAGCCCCCGATGAACTCATAGGTCAGGCCGATGCGTGCCGCATGATTGGGTGCGCAAAGACCACCATCAAGCAATGGGCTAACAAAGGACTCATTACCCGCTATCAGAAAGGATACAACGTGTACTACAGCAGACGTGAGTTGCTCGGAAGCCCGGTAGTGAAAGATTATAAAGACAGCAAGAAAAAAGATTAAGCTATGGAACATACAATCGAACAAATTCAGAATGAAATTATGAACCGCATGCAGCAGTTTGATTTCGGCGACCGTGTAACGATACTCCGTGAACTGGAAAACTTCTGCGGACAGCAGGCAGACGAAGCCATGAAAATGGAATACGACATGGCGGCAATGGAAGACGAATTAATTGACAATTGAGAATATGGAAGAAAAAAATGGCTTACCGTACCGGGTTTTCCCGGGTATGAGGTGAACGGCAAGCAGGAGATACGCAGCTTGAAACGAAGGAAGGAAATTATGTTGAAGGTGATTGGTCCAGGAAAGGTTGTCACTCTATTTGATGAGGAAAAAGAACGGCACTGTATATCATGGGCACGTTTTTATTACTGTGCAATGAACCGGATAGACCCTCGCAAGCTGGAACGGAAGGGGATTTTCATCTCCATAAGAAATGGGGAATTCAAAGTGGAGACATTAAGGGAACGCATCCGTTCAATAAAGGAAATGCCTTCGTACAAGGACGCACAACTCACACTGCTGCAGATTGAGAAACGGTATGAGGAATGCAGGAGATTCATGGATATGGTTATGGAATATTACCGAACCGGTGACGGGAAAAAGCTGACATTGTTTCTTTTTGGGATGAAAGATGAGCTGAATACATATATGATTAATAGCCTGAAACAGTGCGTTCCCGAAACTAGGGATGAAATATTCGGAGAGTCAGTAGACATAATCCTGCGTACGATTGATAGAAGGAACCGTATAGTTGACAACCCTTACAGATTCATGTATACAACAGTAAGAAACCTTGTAAAAAGGATTCGTAAACGGAACGCTGTAGAAAGAGATTTGAATGAGAATATTCTATATGACAAGACGTATTTAAACACTATTTAAAAACTGATTAATTATGGCAAAAAGAACCAAGAAAACAGTAATCAGCGGAGTAAGCCGCGAACAGTACGAACAGGCATTTGCCGAGTTTGCAATGGCCGACGCAAAGGCCCAGTCACTCACAGCAAAGATGGACCAGGAAATGACAAAGATCCGTGAGAAGTACGCCGACCAGTTGGCAGAACTGAACGAAACGAAAGACCGCACCTTTGAGGTGATGCAGACCTACGCCACCGAAAACAAGGATACGCTGTTCAGCAAAAAGAAAAGTCTGGAATCGGCACACGGTATCATCGGATTCCGAACCGGAAACCCGAAACTGAAGAACCGGAAAGGCTTTACATGGGCAGCTGTGACGAACCTTTGCAAAGAGTTCCTTCCGCAGTACATCCGCACCACGGAGGAACTGGCAAAAGACAAGCTGCTGGCCGACCGTGACGTACCGGAAGTTGCGGAACAGTTCGCCCACATCGGCGTAGAGGTGGTGCAGGATGAATCTTTCTACGTAGAACCAAAAAAGGAAAGCGATGCGGTCCAGACGGCCTAAATACACGTATGAACGACGTGGTCCTCTTTGGATTGTGTATCGAAATGAATACACCCAGTCCACATGTGAAGGCACTCCCATAGCGGAGTGTCATTCACCGGAGGAAGCACGAGACAAGGTTTACCAATTAAATGGATGGAAGAAAAACAACCATGGCAGAACTAACCTTTAATTCACCCATCCGGCGCGACAAGTGGCCGAGCTGGATGATTAAGCTTCACGAATATCTTACCCGAATATATGACAGACCTATTCCGGAAGTCGATTATGACGATTACGACAGGCTCAGACGGATAATATTAGAAAAAATAGTCATACTCCGGAAAGGGATGATACTGAATAGGACTTCGATATTCGTGTACATCGTAAAAGGAGACAGCGGATATGGAGTTGTTATCCTTCGAAACAACAAAGTAGCAATAACCTATTACCTGGAATAATGAACAATCGCACACAAATTATCCTGTTCACCGCATTTTCCATCATCATCGGGCCGCTGATTATTTTGGGATTCATCCTGAAACTTGCGGGAAGAATGCTCGATATACTTGGCTGGCTCTGCTGGATGGAACCACGCATGGCACGGAAAGGATGGGATGAACTCGTACATAAAATCAAAGAATCATGGAGCACAAATTAGGAGAAACGTTTGAATTTGAAGGTAATACCCTCGAAGTTTCTGAAGTAGAAGACATAGAACGTCCATGTGTAGGATGTTTCTTCTTTGGAGAAGGACATCACTGCTATTTTGGAGGAATTGAATCTTGCATGGACGAAGACAGAGAAGACCACACTAACGTAATATTTAAACAATCAACAATAACAGAAGAATTATGATGCACAACTGGTTTACATGCAAAATCCGTTACGAAAAGACAATGGAAAACGGAATGAACAAGAAAGTAACAGAACACTATCTGGTAGACGCTCTCAGTTTTACCGAAGCAGAATCGCGTATTATCGAAGAAATTACACCTTTTATCAGTGGTGAGTTCGAGGTGTCTGGAGTTGCAAAAGCTAATTACAATGAATTGTTCCCAAGTGAAGAAGAGTCTGCCGACCGCTGGTTCAAATGTAAACTCTGGTTTATTACACTGGATGAAAAGAGCGGAGCAGAAAAGAGAACTTCTACCAACGTACTGGTACAAGCTTCCGACCTTCGCGACGCCATCAAGAAGCTGGACGAAGGGATGAAAGACACTCTGGCTGATTACGTGATAGCTTCCGTAGCCGAAACCGCCATCATGGACGTGTATCCATACGAAGCAGACCCCGATGTGAAACCTGAATTTAATGATGCAGACAGAAGATGAAAACAGAAAAGACCTATATCCATCGCCGCGTATGCCTTTGCCGCCAGTGCGGAGGAACCGGCACAGTGACAGTGTATGCAGAAAAAGATTTTCAGCATCAGTACCCCGAACATAAAGTGTGTCCGCAATGCCAGGGCAGCGGACGCATTTGGCTGAGCGGAACAGTAATCAAGCAGATTGAACCCTATGCAGAACCAGAACCTTAATCTGTTCAAGCCTCGCAGGGTGGCAGCCAAAGTCCATTACAGCGCAATCAATCAGTTTATGTTTGTATGGATCAAGCACAGCCGCCCATGCGACTTGTCAGTCAAGCGTTCGAAGCAGAACCCGGAATACCTGGGCATCTGCTTCGATGTGGAAAACAACGACACAATCGACATGATGTGTGATTTAAAAACAAGTCTGAAAATTGAGATTATTGATTTATGAAAGAATATATGAGACAAATACCGTTTACGGTAGATATGGCGAAAAAAATCCACGGAGGTCTGATAAAAGGAGAAATAAAAACCCGTGAAGGAGGAAACGTAAGAGGATTGATTTTCAATGTAAATAATGAAAAATGGCCATTATGCGCAGTTGTAACAAAGAATAACGGGAAAGAAATAGTCCTATCATTTAATTTAGACGGTTCTGCTCTTCCTTACATGGATACATCTGTTTTTGACCTTACATTGTATGTGGAAAATGAAAACCGAAAGAAAGTATACATCTCTCTCCCAATTACAGGTATGGAAATGGAGAAAGTAGTGTCAAAGGCAAATGATAGAAAAAAGCTATTATCTTTTAAAGGGTTCGATCCGGTAATCCCGTTCGACGTATCACCAGATTCCAACGCATCTTATGCGGAACACATGGGACGAGACATTCAGGCTCTCTTGGAATGCGATGCAGTTTATTTCTGCCGTGGATGGCAAGACAGCAAAGGATGTCAGGCAGAATACGAAGTAGCGAAGATTTACGGGAAACAAATGGTTTTTGAATAATATGAGCGAAAAAGAACAAATAATGGATTTTATCGACCAGGTTCTTTCAGACTTTACCAATGAAGGAGCGATGGATGTTTTGGAAGATGTGAAGAGTGAGATAGACATTAGAATCGAATCATGCGAAGAAGGTATATACACAGTAACAAGTGAGTAATTATGAACTCAAACGATCAAGAAAAATTATGTAAAAACGGATATGTCATTCTCAGAAGAATGGACAACCCATTACCTCATATAAAGTACAAGAGTAAGTCAAATCCAAGGTCATGGAAAAAATATGATGGTAATTACCAAAGTAAGGCTTACCGTGATAGGATAATGACAGAATTGCTTAAAAATGAAAACTACATTGAAGACTAACAAAAAATCCCCGACACCGCCAAACCGGATGCCGGGGATTTCTGTCAATTATCAATTGATAAAGGCAAAACTACGGCAGGAAAATGAGGATGCGTTGAGCAAGTCGTGCCACAGTGTGAAAAGATGCATGAATATGCTGATTTGTGTGTGTTTTTTCGTATTTTTGCGGAAAGTCAGTAGGGTAATATGGTCAGGAAAAGTCGTCAGAAAATAGTGGGAATGAGCTATGCTTTCCGCGTGCAGGATATTGTGCGGATTTACGATGAGCATGCACGCAGCGGGCTTTCGAACCGTGAAATCCTGCGACGCTATATCTGGCCGAAATACCGCATCTGCGAAAAGACTTTCTACAACATTATCAACGCCAGCGCCGATCCGCGCGTGACGGAACGCATCGCCCAGGCAGAGCGACAGCTGACGCTTTTCGGTTAAAAAGTCTGTGTGGCCTGGCAGGTGAAATCGCTGATGTCTTCCACCAGTTCCTCGTGGTTATGGTTGGTGCTGCTTCCCGTGCGGCGGGTCATGCAGACAGACTCTTTCCCGATTGTCATACATAAGTTGAACAGGTGCGCGTCAATCTTGTCCAGCAAATCAAAGCGTGCCAGCGATTCCTCCTGAAACACGCTTCCGTCCCTTGCGCTTCCCTTCCATTTGGTGACCACATGCAACCGGAACGGTACGTCTGCCTGCTGGGTGATTCCTCCTAATGTGCGCCACTGCACGGGACGGAATTCAATGAACACAGCCGGGGTGTCGAACGGCTCTTCCTGTTCGATGAACTCCACCTGCTCGTTCCACAGGTCAATGTGCCGGATAAGCGGCTGTCCGCTTTCGTCTTTCAATTCTTTCAGTGCTTCGGTCAGGCCGAGATAAAGCATACGTCTCATAGTGCGTCAAAGTTTTTAGCGTTATTGTAAAAGATTTCTTTCAGCAGTTTCTCCAGGTCGGGATGGTTCCCGATGAACTGGCGTTTGGGGATGGTGATTTTGCTTCCGGCCTTTTTCATTGCCATGGCACGGTAGAACTCCGCTTCGGCGGTAAGCGCACGGTTCCGCTTGTTGTTGCGCGGTGCGCCGTTTTTCTTCCGTTGCAGGTTGTTACTGAATCCGTCGGCAGCCTTTCCTCCGGTTACGGTCTGATAGCGGTACCAGAAATATTTCTTCATCTTGCGGGTTACGGTGATGGTTCCTCCTTCGTTGTGTATCCGGGCATACGGCTCAGTCGTTTCTATTACCACACTGTCACGGTCGGTTACCCGCCCCGTGATGCTACGGCGCAGGTTTCCGGTGCGGATGAGCAGTCCCCGGCTCTTGTCGTCGTTAAATTTGCGGCGTGCCCACTTCTCATTGAAGAAGGCTTCGCGCTCAAAGTTCCGGTCAAACTCATCCAAAGCTTCTGTACGTATGTCTTTCAGTGTCTCCCTTACCAGCAGGTTGATGCGCCGCTGGAGATGACGGGTTACCTGGTTTGATTTTTCAGCCATTATACATTGTTTTTTAATGAATTAATCGTATATTTGCAAAAGAGAGAGTGACTCGAGGTACTGGGTTGGATTGCAGATCCTTCACTAAAGGCTTCAGTCGCTCTCTTTTCTTTTTTTCAGTTTCTCCACGATGGAATAAAACTGGCATCTTCCGTCCACCAGTTCCCGGATTACGGCAAATGAATCTTCATCGGCTATGCGGATGCGCAGGTAATGATATTTCATGACCATGGGATTCCCTTTTTCATCCGGACGTTCCAAAACGTGTTCGGCATCTTTCAGCAGATTAATCAGATTATAGACTGCTTCATTCTTTGCCCTTACAAATTTGTGAGGCTGGTTCAATGCTTCCTTGATACCGTTTGAGGTAAATTCCACAGGGTTTTGTATTCCCTGCACCAGCACGGTTTTACCGACCAGATTCTCTTTAGCCCACTGTCGGGCAGCTTTACGCTGTTCCTGCAACCGCTCTTTTCCGGCACGTATTTCCTGTAGCAGCCTGCATGCCCGGCACACCTCATTGTCCGGAATGTCGGCGGCCAGCTTCATCTTGTCGGGGCGATAGTCGCATCCGTTACATTTGCGCAGGGTGTAGCCGTTGTATGCCGGGAAGGTGGTCATCCACTTGCCGGGATTGAACATAAACATTTCCTGATACTTTCCGGCGGTAGCCTGACTGCCCAGGTTCATGGCTTCCTGCTCATCGCTCACCGGGTATTTGTCCTTGCGCACCTGTACTACAGTGCAGCGGCAGTTCCATCCGTTCGGCGGAAAATATTTGTCCCAGAACGGGCTTTCGATGGGCAGGGTGATGTTGTGCAGCATCCGGTGGGTACGTCGTACCCGTTTGTCGTACATGGTCCGGTACTGGAGGTTATATCGGTCGCCGTCCTGTTCGAACTGCTTCCAGCGTGCGGCCATCAGTGCGGATGCCTGGGCAAAGTTGTATTCTGTTCGCAGATACTGCACGTTGTAGGCATCATATACCTTTTGAACATCATTTAAGAACTGATTAAACGGCTTGCGGTTTCCTTCCTCATCCAGCAGGGAGGGGAAAGCCTCGTTCAGTTCATGGAAGGTCTTGATGCCGCTGAACACGTAGTTCGATTCCTTCAGGCGTTGCACCGATATGTCATCCAGAGGTACTTCCTTCAGGGCGGTATCTACCGCTCCGTCCAGCACGTCGGAATGGGTGCGGATGAAACGCTGCACCTCTTCGGCGGTCAGGCTTTCAGGCGAGATTTCTGCCTGCTGGTAGAGCCATCCCATGAGCAGCATCCATCCGGCTTCCAGGGTGGGGAACTCCACTTCGTCTTCCGTTTCGTTTTCTTCCTCAGCCGCCAGTTTCAGTATTTCGGCGTACCGCTGATGCAGCCCCTTATAATCATCGGGGCTTAGTCGAAAAAAGGATGTTCTCCTTCCGGTAATGCCAGTTTCTGCTCTTCCTTTCCTGATTTTTGTTGTGCCGTTTTCTTCACATCCGGAACCGCTATGGAGGAAGTGTCTTTCTTCCGCTTCAGCGGGATGTTGTATTTGTCGATAAAGTATTTCGGCTCTACTTCGTAATGCTCCAGCAGCAGACGCTCGTAGGCCACCTGCTGTTCGGGGGTATAGTCCACCGATTCATCCCATGCGAAGCGGAATCCCTTCAGCGGAAATCCGTGACGTATCATGCGGGGGATGAGCTGCCAGTTCACTAAATCACGGATGAGGTCGGCATCTTTCTGAATCAGGTTTTCCAGCATCTTGCGGTGCACTTCGCTCTGCGAAAGGCTGGCCCCGTCTTCCATGGTCATGGTCACGGTGAGGATTCCTTTCGATAGTTCCGAGTTGCAGCGGTCTATGCGCTTGTCGTACACATTGAACGCATCGGCACGGGTGCTTTCCTTCAGGTCGACGGTAGTACCTTCGGGGAACAGTCCGTAGGAGGCTGCTCCCATATCTCGCAACATCCGCTCAATGCGGTCGTATTCCTTCTGGTCGCGGCTGGTGGTGGTAGCCACACGGAGCGGCATGCCGAAGATTTCGCCGAACATGTCCCAGAACGAGCACATGTTCTTTTTCGGGATGGTCTGCTGGGCGCATTTCAGATACAGGCCCAGATTATGCGTACCGCCTGCCTCGATGCACCAGTCGGTCATTTCGCTGTTCCGGTAGTCATAACCCACCTGCCAGGTGTCATTCTCGTGGGTGATGATGACACCGTATTCAGGAATGACGTGTGTACGCGGAATCAGGCTGACCCGGTTGTAGGCCATCCGTCCGTCCACTTCCACCACGTCGCCCAGTTCAATGAGTGAGTGGCCGTAGTAATTGCTTTCCAGCGCCAGCCGCAGGAATTCCTTGAACCAGGGAGCTTCCAGCAGTTCCGTCAGTTCCGGATTCTCCACGCCCTTCGCGTCGCAGAGCTTGAAACTCTTGTTCAGCACGAATCCCATTCGCTGTTGCACGCATCCGGTCAGGTGCAGGTCGGCATCCACATCGGTATAGAGGTTCAGCAGACGTGTACGGTTCGGGTTGTCCACGTTGATGGCCATCTGCCATGCACGCCGCCAGTCGGCCAGATCGCGTCGTGTCAGTGCTTCGGTGAGCAACTGGAGCTTGATGCTCATTTCCTTGATGCGCCGTCTTTCGGCGGCATTCATCCGGTTGAGATATTCTATTTTCGGTTTCTTTGCCATAATCGTTACCAGATATAGTTGTTACGTTTGTCGGAGCCGTAACGTATGCCGGCTCCGGTCTGTTCTCCTTCCTCGCCTGTTGGTTGCAGTTCGGGCAGGTTCATGACTGCTTTGCCTGCCTGCACTTTCTCCAGGTAGGCGATGGCGTTTTCAAACTGTTCCTTCCGGATTTCATACCCCATCTTCTGCGGCAGGCTGAGCACCATGAAGTAGAGTGCCAGGTCGGCCACCAGTCCCACGAGGTCGAGGTTCCTTGCTTCGCCTTCGGCGGTGAAGGCCGTCTGCATGTCATAACGTCCGTCCAGGTAGCTGGCTATCCGGTCCATGGCACGGCGTTCGGCCAGCAGGCGGTTGTCGTCCGTGGCCTGCTGGATGATTCTCAGCGCATCGGCACTGACCTGTATGTAGTCTTGTTCGGTGATAAACATGTGTGTAATGAATAATTAATAATGAAAATGAATAGGTAAAAGCTGTCGTTGGTTACCAGGCATTCTTAGGAGGACGCCGCACGCCAAGCCGGGGTGCGAACGAAGCCTCACGGGTTTGTTTCTGTAGTTTATATATGGCACCCTCGCAGGCATCCGGAAAGTCATCGTGTGCCCGGCTTCCCTGCTCGAAGGCCAGCGTCTGGTCAATTCCGGCACGGAGGTCAGTATCTTCCTTCAGCTTTTCGTTATAAAAGAAGTATCCACGTTCCCATAGCGGACTGACAGCTTCCACACGGGCGAACTTGTCGGGTTTCTTCCGTTTGTCCGGCATGATAGGAAGCTGGTAGCCCCGTGCGTCGCCTTCACGCTGGAATTCATCGAGGATGGTGTCCTGCATGAAGTTGGCTTCCATATAGATGCTGACCGCCGCATCTTCAGGCAGTGATTCGTAGACATCGTAGAGCCAGCGCACCATTTCGCCCACGCTGCACTGACGACAGAAGGCACGCAGCAGATGCAGTTCCCGGTGTGAGGCGGTTTTCAATCCGCGCCTGGGACGGCCTATCATGGCGGCAGCCTTGTAGTCGTTCTTTCCGGAGGATTTCCACGAAGGGTCGATGTAGAGCACAATCTGCTCGTAATATTTCAGCTTCAGCATCCGTCTCCAGCGTATCCACCGTTCCTGGAACACGGCTCCCTCGGTGATGGGGTTGTTCATGTATTCCTTCTGGAACGAGCGGTAACCCATGAACTGCTCGCGGTCGCGCAGCTTCTCGATGGTGTAGAACTCCGGCCAGGCAGGATTCCCGTTGCGGTCGATGGCATTCACTTCGATGGTCTTCACGGTCGGCGTGTCAATGATTTTCTGCAATACGGAGTTTTTGGAAATCAGGTTACCCACCATGATGAAACGCCCGTCCTTTCCGCCGAAGCAGCCGAACAGAGCTTCCTTTATCCAGTTGGTCATCTCACGTACACGTGCCTCGCTCCGGCACATTTCATCATCGTCCAAGTCATCCACCACGATGTAGTCCGGACGCATCTCCCGGAAACGCAGACCACGGGGTGACTGGCCACGGCCTCTGGAGAAAAAGGCACACTGATCGCGTGTGACGAACTCTCCTTCCTGCCACATGCCGCTGTTGTATTGTTCGCCAAAGTCCCGGATGAGGTACTGGTTGTATTGCAGTTCTGCCTGCAAGTCTCCCAGCAGACCGTCGGCACTGTCTTCACTCTTGCCCACCAGTACCATGACATGCAGTTCGCTCCGGAACTTCAGCCAGAGCGGGATGCCGATGTCCAGGTGTACCGACTTGGCATGACCGCGCGGCCACTTGCAGACCAGCCGCAGTTCCGGATGGGAGGCGATGTAGCGTGCCGCTTCGTTGTGGAACCTGGCATTCGGACACTGGCAATAATGTGACAGGTACCGCTGGCAGAAACAATTGTAATCCTTCAGGGCACGGGCGATGTTCCGCTTGCGTTCCGCTTCTGTCTCCACCCGTTCCTGTGAGGTCATCCGTTCTACCCGTTTGCAGTGCTCCTGCCATCGTTTCAGGGCTTCTTTCTTTTCCTGTTCCGTCATGCTTAGCCTCCTTTCTGGGCGAAGAGTTCATTCAGGTAATCGTTGTGCAGCTGGTTTACGAGCTGGAACAGTTCGTTGGTCAGCTGGGGATATTCATCCCGGTGTGCGGCCAGCCAGTTCTCAAAGTCAATCATCGTGTCGATACGGTCTACCACGCTGGCCTTCTTCTCCAGCTTTTCGATGGCGGTGGCCGTCTTGATTAGCTTGTCGCCCAGGCTGGCCAGCATATCCTCATTTCCCGGCTCGTTCGCCTTGTCGAGCAGGGAGTTGATGGAAGACAGTAGCTTATTCACCAGTTCCGGACGGGTGATGCTGCGTGCCGCCTTCATCTCTTTCCAGCCCAGGGTGTTTATCCACCGGCTGAGCGTCTGACGGCTCACTTCCACTTTCTGAAGAATCTCTTCCTGCGAAAGTCCGCTCATGTAGAGCACCCGTGCCAGCTCCTGTTTTGTGTCGTTTTTAGCCATGTTTTACCTTGTATTTAATATTCGTTTACGACAAAGTTCATCCATTTTCGTGCATCCACGAAAAAGGGGTGCAACCGTTACAGAGAACAGTGCATCATTTACATACTTCTTTGCAACCGTTACACACTTTTTTGCCCGGACGGGAAAGGCAGAGTAAGTTTGCGTCAAACGAACGGAAAAATGGCAAAACGAATCAGAATATCGAACGAGACGCTGAACTGCTACGGCACTTGGATCCGTACCGAAGGCATCGACCTGACGCAGTTTAACCGGAATCCCGTACTGCTCTGGATGCACCAGCGGGGCGTGGTAATAGGAATGATCAAGGATATACGCGTAGCGGATGGAGAAGTGACAGGCGAACCCTGGTTTGATGAGGTACGCGAAGAATCGCGTCTGGCAAAGCAGCAATGGGAAAAGGGCACGCTACGTATGGGTTCGCCCAACTTCGAGATACTGGAAACAAGCGAAGACGCTGCCTTGCTGAAACCCGGACAAACCCGTCCTACCGTAACCCGCTGCAAGCTGATGGAATACAGCATGGTGGACATCGGCGGTAACGATGACAACATCCGGCTCTCTTACGAGGGGCGGGAAATCAGGCTGGATGCAGGAGACGGATGCGACCTGCCGCTGTTGAAAGAAAGCTTTAATGAAAACCAAACATTACAGACAATGAACGAACAACTGAAAACCATCGCCCTGATGCTGGGGCTGGCGGACACCGCCACACTGCAGGAAGTGCAGAAACAGATTAACGTATTGCTCGGCTACCAGACGGCCAACGCGACCCTGCGTACCGAAAAGGAGAAACTGGAAAAGGAACTGGACACCCTGCGGCTGGCAGGTATTACGTCGCTGGTGGAGGAAGCCGTAACTGCCGGAAAGATTGAATCCGGGAAGAAAGCCCACTTTATCGAGCTGGGAAAGAAAGTCGGCCAGGAAAGCCTGAAACTGACCTTAGAAGCCATGCACGGCACGGTAAAGCCGTCGATGGTGTTGAACCGCGATACCTCGCCGACGGCAACCGGCGACTGGAAAAAACTGAGCGAAGTTCCGGCAGAGGAACTGAAGCTGATGCGAAAGAACGACCCGCAGCAGTACCGCAAGCTGTACAAGGCAGAATACGGTGTGGACTGTCCGGAACTTAACTGATTGTTGAACACAAATTAAAACACGAACATGAGAAAAGAAATCGTAAAATTCGTAACCGGCACACTGGTGAATGTGCTGATGAGTATCGTTATCCTGGCTTGCCTTGGAATTCCGAATGCAGGATTCTGGGGACTGATTGTGGGCGTGGTGCTACCAATAGCACTGGGCAAGTTCCTGCCGAAAGGTGCCGCCCTGGAAGGTGTATATACCGAAGTGTGGACGGGTGAGCTGGTGAAGCAGCTTCGCGGGGGCATGACCGCCTCATTCCTGGACGGTGTGTCCGATTATTCGGCTGCGGTGAACAACGAAGTGGTACACCTGGTAGATGTGGGCGGCGACCCGGACGTGCTGATTAACAACACCACGTATCCCATCGCCGCACAGGAACTGGAAGACGGAGATATTGCGTTGGGCCTTGATAAGTTCCAGACCAAGAAGACTCCGGTATCGGACGACCAGCTCTTTGCCATCTCCTACGACAAGATGGGAAGCGTGATTGAGCGTCACGGCGACGCCATTACCATCGCCAAGTTCAAGAAAGCGGCTCATGCGCTGGCTCCGAACAGTAACACGGCGAAAACTCCGGTAGTGCCCACTTCCGGTGAAGATGACAACGGACGTAAGAAATGTACCCGAAAGGATATTATCGCCTTGAAACGCAAGCTGGATGCCTTGCAGGTTCCCACCGCAGGCCGACGTCTGGTGCTCTGCTCAGACCACGTGAACGACCTGTTAGAAGACGACCAGAAGTTCCGTGACCAGTATTACAACTACACTACCGGAAAGATTGCCAACATGTACGGATTCGAGGTGTACGAATTCGAGAACTGTCCGTACTTCACCAAGGAAGGCACAAAAGTTCCGTTCAAGAACTCACCTTCGGGCACCGACCATCAGGCATCCTTCTGCTTCTACACCAAGCGTGTGTTCCGTGCGCAGGGTAGCACCAAGATGTATTACCGCGACGCACAGACCAACCCGGACTACCAGCAGAACGAAGTGAACTTCCGTCACTACTACATCGTACTTCCGAAGAAGATGGAGGCTATCGGTGCCATCTACAGTTATGACGGATCTACCGCACAGACATCCGACCAGGAGGGAACGGCTGACAAGAACTGGGCTGAGACCAGACGTGAAGCTGAAGCCGATGAAATGGCCATGGCTATGTCTGATGGAGGAGAAAAAGGCGTAAGCGGACTGGAAGAAAAGTTACAGGAAGACCCTGCAGCCGGTGAGGAACTTGAAGCATAAGGAGGGCTGAGCCATGAAACACTTTACTATGGGTGAACTTTGTGCCAGCACCACCGCCGACGCTCATGGAATCAAGAATACACCGCCTCTTCAGGAGGCGGGTAACCTGAAAGCCCTTGCCGACAATGTGCTTGACCCTCTCCGCGAATGGTACGGAAAACCTGTTACCGTAAACTCAGGGTACCGTTGTCCGCAACTGAACCGGCTGGTAGGAGGTGCGTCAGGCAGCCAGCATCTGAAAGGAGAAGCTGCCGACATTACGGCAGGAAGCAGGGAAGAGAACCGCAAGCTCTTTGAGTACATCCGTGAGAATCTGCCTTTCGACCAGCTGATTGACGAAAAGAATTTTTCGTGGGTGCATGTGTCTTACAAGCGCGACGGAAACAACAGAAAACAGATTTTAAAACTTTAAAGCACGACAAAATGAAACGGATTATCTTATTTTTCAGCCTGTGTCTGATTACAACACTGGCTTCATTTGCGCAGACCGTACTTCCGGCTGCAGAACCTGAAACATCGTTCCTTATCGATTTGGGAAGCTTTACGGGAATCGTAGCCCTGGTTTCTACCTTGGTGACACAGATTCTGAAAGTTGTTCCGGCTATTTCCGCAAGCAAGCTGGCTAAAATTTTGATTTCATGCGGTGTGGGCATGGTAGTATGTATTATTGCATGGCTTTTGCAACTCACTCCGTTACTTACAGGCTATATCTGGTGGCAGGTGCTGATTTACGGACTGGCGGCCGGACTCAGCGGATGCGGATTCTATGATGTGATTAAGGCTATCGGAGCATTGTTTCAAAAAGAGTAGAGCATTATGGACTGGACCCTGTTACAGCCACTCATGGATTGGCTGGCTCCTGCCGGCTGGCTGGTAACTGCCATTGCCTGGTGGCGTGACAGAAAAGTATACCAGGTCCGTGCGGTAAAGGAAACCGAGGGCACTTACAAGGCTTTATATGACGACCTCAGTGCCACGGTATTGGAATTAAGCAAACAACTACGAAAACAAAACGAACGGAATATCAATCATGAAACGGCTTTACGCAAACTACATACTTGCAGGTATGCTGACCGCTGTCCTGCTATCATCTGGATGCGCCAGCAGCAGAAAGGCCAGCTCGGAAACCGTCCGCTCGGACAGCCTCCGAACGAGCGTAACCGAGCAAACAACTTACGAGCCGGTCCCGAAGAGGACGGCGACCTGCTCGGTGAGTGCGGAGCAGTGGCTGAACCTGAGTAAGCTTCCTGCCGGATTCGGGCTGAGCTATCGGAATGACGGTCTGAATATTGACATACAATCGGACGGAGAAGGTGGCGTGAACGTCACGGCTACAGCCGACAGCACAGGAAGACAAGTTACCTTGACTCGTACGGAAACAGACCACCGCATACGCGATGAAACTGTGAGTAATGAAGTGAAGGAAACACGCCCTGGAGTGCAGGGATGGCTGACAGGAACAGCCCTGACCATACTGGGAATTTTCTTTATCTGGCAACTGATTAAACGATATTTAAAACACGATTAAAAACGATAATATTATGGCAGATACAAGCAACGGACTGATGTACGGCGTGGCGAAAGTGACATTCAAGGCTGCGGGAGCAGAAGGACAGGAAAAGACACTGGCCTGGCTGGATGAAAACGGGATGCAGCCTGCGGGAAACGCACCTAGTTTTCTGGATGTATTCGCAGCACAGGTACTAGACGGACCTGTAGACAGCATCATGACCAACCCGGGAAGCGATGCGTTTACAATGAACCTTATCCAACTGAATGCGCAGAGTATGGTGGATGTGTTCGGTGGAAAAGCCGGAGCGGACGGCTCTTATACACCGCCTGCAAAAATGCTAGCTAACGGTGTGCTCACCATCACCATGCATTCTGGACATGGTTTCCGCATATTTAATGCACGTCTGAGCCGCAATGGATTCCAGAATGGAATTAACATGCAGAATGTGCTGGCAATGGGTATCCGTGTGGATATGCTGAAACCCGCAGACGGGAAGGACAGACGTTATCGTACTTATCCTCCTGGTACAGAAGATTTTGATGCGATTGACTCAGTCGAAGACGCAAAAGGATAAGTATGAAGGCACAAGATATAGAACTGCTGGCAGGCATCTCCCTCAGTGACGGGGGAATCAGCCTGCCGCTTCATACGGTGTTGCGGAAACGTCCGTTCCGCATTACGATGAAGACACCTACCACACGCAGCCTGATACGAATCAGCAAGCGTTATCTCCGGATCGGGGTGACTCCGGAAGAATATGACGCATACGACCTGGACCAGCGTATCCGGTTTGTCTTCCTGCATGGAAAGGACATCAGCCGTATTGTGGCATACGGAATCGTGAGAGGGCCTGTACTGGGAAGAGTGCTGAACCGCCCGGTGGCCTGGATGCTCCGCGAACTGATGACACCCGACGAACTTGCAGCCGCCTGGCGGCAGGTGCTGAACAGTACATCTACCACGTCTTTCGGGATTATTATCGCATCGGCAGCAGCTCTGAACAAGATGCAGCCCTTAGCGAGCCGGACCGGGAGCGCAAACGACAAGAGGAGTTAAAGAAGGGACACACGGAACCTTCGCATAGCCTTTTCGGCGTAGTAGGTCAGCTGGCCACGGAAACAGGCTGGAGCATTGGCTACATTCTGGACAAAGTGAATGTAGTTACCCTTCAGCTCATGATGGCAGACATGCCTCACTGGGTTCCTCCGAAGAAACCGGACATTAATCAGCAAATCCGCGAAATGGAGGAACGTGAAAAACAAAGAAACAGTCGCACACAAACAACAGAAAACACCAATCAGACAAAGGGAATGAACCCGATGGAGTTCTTTACAAATTATGCGGTAAAGGACTGATTATTCATCATTATAAATTGGAATCATGGCAGTACCCGTTGAACTGGAAATATTCATGAAAGACTTGACCAAGGCCGGACTACAGAGCGTTGGCAAGAATGTGGATGATGTGGAAAATCAGACTCAGAAACTGATTGACGCATTGAAACTGGTACGTGCCGAGCAGATTAAACAGCTTGAAGCGAACAAGCAGGCCGGAAAAAACTACACTCAGGAGGCTGCAAACGTGCAGGCTTTGACGGGTCAGATTAACGGATTGAAGGCCGGCCTGAAAGATTTGCAGAAAACAAAAGAGGAGGTTGCAAAAACACCTTCAATCGACATCGACACAGAAGCTGTTACCCGTAAGACAAACAACCTGAAGATGCAGTTCAGCCAGGTAGCAAGAGAACTGCCTTCACTTGCCATGGGTCCGCAGATGTTTATCCTCGCTATTTCCAACAACCTTCCTATGCTGGCGGATGCCATTGCCGATGTGCGCAAGCAGAACGAACTTCTGGCCGCATCAGGAAAAAAGGGTGTGCCGGTATGGAAACAGCTGGCAAGTTCAATATTCAGCTGGCAGACGGCACTTGTGGCGGCCATTTCATTGGGTATAGTGTTTGGAAAGGATATTGCGAACTGGGTTTCCTCTTTATTCAAAGCCAAAAAAGAACTATCAGAAACTCAACAGCTACAGGAATCATTGAACACTTCCAGAAGAAAAGGTGGAGAAGCTGCGTCTGAAGAGTCTGCAAAACTTAGAATTCTTTATACATCCAGTCAGGATACATCAAAATCCATGAGAGAAAGGAATAAGGCTGTAGATGAGCTTCAAAAAATGTATCCGGATTATTTCGGTAAACTAAGCAATGAAGCCATTTTAGCGGGGAATGCCGCATCTGCGTACGATGAACTGACAAAGGCAATTATACGTAAAGGTCAGGCACAGGCAGCAGAAGATATTGTAGCTGATTATTCAAAGAGAAACTTTCAGTTACAACGTGGTATTAATGCTGATACAAATTGGACAAATCAAAATAGAACTGCATACGAAGCCGCTTTGAAAGAACGTGATAAGATGTGGGAAAACTATCGTAAGGTAAACCAAGGAAGTGTCATTGTAGATAGTGCTGCAAAATCATGGATTAGTAATACATCGGAAGGAAAATTGATTGAAGAATACGAGCGTCGTATGTCAAATATAAAGAAGTATTCTGAAGAAATTGCAAAGAACAACAAAACAGTAGAGGGTATAGTCAAACAGATAGACACATCGGCTTACACCACTGATTTCTCTGGTAGCTCCAAAAAGCAGAAAGAAGAGAAAACCGACTACGCCTCCCAGCTTGCCGATGCCCGCGTAAAAGCACAGCAGACTACGGAAAAACTCCGCATACAGATTATGCAGGAAGGTATTGCCAAGCGTATGGCAATGGCCAAGCAGGAATACGATGAGTCTGTGGCTGACATTGACAAGCAGGAACGGGATATGCTTGCAAAAATGGATCAGGCACGCAAGCAGGGTGACAATATCCCACAGAGCCAGTACGACGAGGTAAAGAATACGGCGAACACCAACCGTATGCTGGCAGAACAGGTGTATAACGAAAAGATATATCAGATTGAACAGGAATATCGCGACAAGGCCACGCAGAGCCTTATCGACTACAATAAACAATACGGGACGTATCAGGAGAAGCGTCTGGCCATTGCAATGGATTACGCCCGGAAGATTGCCGCCGCGGAAACAGAAGGAGAGGCCGACGTATTAACCCGTGAACGTGACGACAAGCTGGCCAGCCTGGACTTTGAGGAAATGAAGAAAGGGATGGACTGGGACAAGATTTTCGGTGACCTGGAGCGTGTGTCTACTGATACGCTGGAAAGTCTCCGAGAGAAGCTGAAACAATACCTGGAAGGAATAGGCGATGACATCAGCCCCGAATCTTACAAGGAGGTAATGGATGCTTTCAATAATATAGATTCCGAGCTGGCCGACCGTTCCCCGTTCGAAACAATGAAGAAGGGGTACGAAGATTACAAGTCTGCGATGGATGAGGTACGTTCTGCTCAGAACCTTCTTCAACAGGCACAAGTAGGCGGAAGCGTTATCGTGGAAGAATATGACGAAGCAACCGGAACCCTTACACGTAAGCTGATTACTCAGGCCGAAGCCGAGGAAAGACTTCGTGCTGCTCAGGATAAACGATACAGTGCACAGAAGAATCTGACGGATGCGGCAAATTCTATCGGACAGAAAGGAATGGCAATCGTCAATGCCGGAAACGACATAGTGGATATGTTAGGAAACTTTGGCGTAAAAGTTCCGGAAGCGGTGAGTGAGACATTGAACGGAGTCAGTCAGGTAATGAGTGGACTGGAAAGCATTGATTTGACAAAACCATTCAGTGCTATTACAGGGTCAGTTAGTATATTAACTGGAATAGGCAATACGATAGCCGGACTGTTTGGTTTCGGAGGTGCCGATTATTCGGGGTATGAAAATCTTAAATCAAAGTATGAAGGGCTGATTGACATTTGGGATTCGCTTATCTCCAAGAAACAGCAATATATCGACATTGATTATGGTGTAGAAGCTCAGAAAGCAGCCGAGGAAGCAAAACAATTGGTTGACGTGCAGATTGAACGCCAGCGGCAGTTGATGCATTCTCTTTCTGGAAGCGGGTCTAGTATGTTCAGCCATTCATTAGGATACAGAGTAAACGAAAGAATGGGTAGCTCTGACTGGGCAAGACTGTCACAATTAACAGGAGCGAATATACGTGAATTTGGTGACGTAATTAATTTGGATGCGGATGTAGTTGGTAAGGTCCTTCAGGACGAAAAATTTGTGTCTGTATTGACCGAAGTCAACTCTGAGTTTGTGACCTACATTCAGAATATAGACAAGTATAGCGAACAGTTGAAGGAAATTGCCGAACAGGAGAAAGAAGCATTTACCGGAGTCAGCTTTGACGAATTTAAGGGTAGTTTTAACAGCCTGATTTCAGATTTGGATACTACTAGTCAGGATTTTGCGGAAAACTTTGAAAAGTACCTTCAGAATGCAATATTTTCTTCACTGATTGCCAGTAAATACAAACAGCAGATTCAGGATCTGTATGATATGTGGTCTACAGATGCGAAATCCGGAAACAAACTGACAGAGGATGAAGCCAATGTGTTACGAAAGAAATATCAAGATATTATTAATGATATGCTGGCCGAACGAGAACAGATAATGAAAGATTTCGGATGGTCTTCATCTGCGGATTCCGGAAGCAGCCAGAGCCCATCCAGCGGTGCGCTCACCACGATGAGCCAGGACAGCATATCCACCTTTGAAGGAATAGGACGAAACATGCAGACGCATCTGGCCAATACGGACAAGTTCGTGCAGGAAATCCGCAACACGCAGAAGCAGGACAGCCAGACGTTGGCCACCATAGCCGGACATACGGCACACCTGGTGGAGATACACGAGATATTGAGTGATATGAAATTGAACGGTATAACACTGAAATAATATGGACCTGACAGGATTTCTTTTAATCAACGGAACAGACGCATGGACGGAATACGGTGCTTTCCTCGGTGAGACGGAAGAAGGCGGACACGTGAACATGGATGCTTTGCTTCGAATGCCAAAGGCAAAGGACATTACCACCGTCGACTTCCGGGAACGGGTAGGGGTAGAACTTCCTCAGAATCCGGACGTGAAACTGAGCAGCATCGAACGGACCTTGCAGTTCTGGCTTCGTGGAACCTCCGCTGCTGACCGCCTGGACAAATACCAGCGTATGATGACACTGATCACCTCCGGAATGCTTACGATAAATGTAAAGAATTACCGGACTTACAAGATGTTATATCAGGACATGCCGGCAGAACCGGACTGGTACGAAAGCTACGAAGGAGACCGCTTCTATGTGCTGTTTTCACTGAAATTTTTGGAGCCGCAGCCTTCTATTTAGGAATTGATTAAACACCGTTTAAATGGAACTGAAAATATACGATAAAGCCAACAACCTCCGACTGACAGCCAGCCCGAACTCTTCTTCCAGTGTCACGGAAGAAATAGGTGGAGAATGCAGCGTATCCGCATCCTTCACCCATACCGAATACGTGCCGCTGGATGTGGATGACTACATCGAGGTGGAAGGCGTTCGCTACAAGGTAAAGTCACGCTATCGTCCGAAACAAAAAAACACACAGACTTATGAATACAGCGTAAAGTTCTATGCGCCGATACATGATGCGGAAGATACACTGATGCTGTTCCAGGAAGGTGGGACCACGTCTGAATTCAGTTACGACGGTGGGCCGCGCGAACACCTGCAGTTGTGGATAGACAATATGAACCGCCGTGCCGGTGGAAATCTGTGGAGCATCGGAACGGTTATTACCGCCGAAAACAAGGTGATTGATTACCGGAATGTGAAGTGCTGGGATGCGGCATTTGGCAGCAACGGCATCGCCGCCACATTTGATACGGAAATGTGGGCAGACGGTTATGTGATTAATCTCTGCAAAGCTGAACGTGGGGAAGTGGTGGAGCTTGGCTACCTTCAAGGGCTTACCAATCTGGCACAGGAAGATAACGGGGAAGTGAAATTCTTTACCCGTTTGTTCCCGTTGGGCAGCACACGCAATATTGATGCGACAAAGTACGGGTATTCCCGTCTGCAACTTCCAAGCCGGGAAATATATGTGGACAAGAACGTAGACTTGTACGGAGTGAAGGAAGAAACGGAAGAAGCTGCGTTTGCTGAGATATATCCTCAGTATGTGGGTACGGTTTCGTCGGTTCGCACAGAAGAGAAAACCAGCGAGGAAGGACGGAAGTACACCGTATATTACTTCAAGGACAACGGCATGAACTGGAATCCGAAAGACTACGAGATTCCGGACATGGACTACATGCTCCGGTTCCAGACGGGCGAACTGACAGGGCGTGGAACGGACGGTTCCTTTCAGGCCGCATGGCATGAAGACACACGGGAATGGGAAATCATCAACGTGTACCCTGATGATACGACTCAGATTCCTGGAGACGTGATTATACCGAATCCGGGCGACAAGTATATACCATGGAACTTCGCCATGCCGCAGGAATACATCACCGCAGCGGAACAGGCATACAAGCAGGCAGTAGATGACTTCTTGAATACCTACAGCTTTGACCCAAACAAATACACCGGAACTACTGACCGGAACTACATAGAAAAGAATAATACACCGCTCCGCATCGGGTGGAACGTGCGTCTGCTGTCAGAACAGTATTTCGGCTCGACCGGAGGATACAAGGATACACGTATTACCAAGGTGCAGCGCAAGTTGAACGACTTGTGCCAGGCTACGATTACCTGCTCGGATGAGGTATGGACTGGGTGGAAGTCTTATGTAGATAATTCTTTGGACTCATTACGGTATGAGGTGGCCAGACAGGCAGAACAGGCGATAATCAATATTATCAAGAGTACAGACCGTAACACGCCGTCTGACAATAATGTGTATTCCGCTCTTGCTTCTCTGTTGAAGTTTCACAGAAAGGACAAAACGGACGAAAACCCGTATCTGCAAAAATTCCTGAAAGGTATTGAACTGGGTGAGTTTGTTTCCGGGTTGCTTGGAACCGGAGGTGCTATACAGATAGACCAGGATGGAAACAGTCATGCAGAGTTTGACTATCTTACTATCCGTAAGATTGCGACTTTCATCGAACTGATTATTCAGGAAGCCAAGTACGTGGGAGGAATGCTGATAGTATCACCTTCCGGAATGAAAATTTCAAAAGTGGAAGAGAATGAAACGGCTTACAGATGTTACTTCGAACAGACAGACGGAGACCGTACTATCAGTAACCAGTTCACAGTCGGAACCCAAGCCCGTCGGCAGACATTTAATCTCACCGAACAGGCTTACTACTGGAGGTTGGTAACAGCTGTTGGTTCCGACTACATCGACCTAAGTAAAACAGATTGTGATACAGGTTCTACTGTTCCGCAAGAAGGAGATGAACTCGTCGGGCTGGGGCATCGAACGGACAAGACACGCCAGTCTGCAATTATCATATCAGCATTTGGTACAGACAGCCCATCCATCAAATATTATCAGGGTATCGACTCCTACAGCCTTGAAGACAAAGCTGTGAAGATGGATTACTATGACCCGGTAAGCGGAAGATATAAATCCGTTACATACGGAGATACCTATGTGGGAGACAAGGACGGGAGTACATACATGAAGTATGACCAGGAAGAAGGTGTGGAAGTGGCTGGAAAGATTAAATTGAAGGCTGGTTCTACTGGTGCATCTCAGCTTGAAGATTTGCCTGATGAAATCTATAATGCTGTAAAAATAGGTGGAGAAAATCTTCTTTTGAATACTGGGTTTTTGGGTGATTTTGAGTCTTTAGAGCTGGAATCAGGAACGCCACTGAAAGAGGATACCAAAATGTATAACTCCTCACTTGACAAGTGGAGCGGTACGGCAACACTAAATCAGGATGAAAACGCTGTATCAGGCGTATCTGCTACGATAGGAAGACTTTCTCAGGGATTGATGCTTATTCCGAATGAGAATTATGTGATAAGCTACAAGGCAAAAGGAACTTCGTTGCAGATTGTAGTAGGAGGAAGTACCATATCACAGCAGCTGACGAATGATTACAAGAAGTATTCTCATGTCTTTACAAACAGTAATACCACATCAGTTACATTTTCAGGCGATGCCACGATATGCGATATAAAGTTGGAAAGAGGTACGATACCTACAGACTGGTGTCCTTCTGTATTAGACCCTGACGTTGTAAAAGATGAATTTAAAAAATTCTGGTATCTACAAGATGCAATGAAAGGAAGCACAGAAGTAATTGGAGGACTGGTATTGACGTCAATGATACAACTTGGGAAATGGACTGACGATGTCATGGAAAAGGTGAACGCAGGTATCAGCGGTATTTACAATGATGATACTGATGTGGCTTTTTGGGCTGGAGGTACATTTGAACAGGCAATAGCTACCGTTCAAAAACTCATTGGAGGAGGCAACCCTACCGATGAGGAATGGAAGTCGTTGGCAAAGTTTGTTGCCACACATGGTGGAGATGTATTTTTAAGAGGTTATATCTACGCTTTAGGTGGTGTGTTCCGTGGAACCGTTTATGCCAATGATGGAGAATATAACGGGATGGTTAAAATCGCAGGCGGAAAGATTTTGCTTAATAAGGATGGTTCTGGAAGTTTGGCTAATGGAAGTCTATATTGGGACAAAGAAGGTAATGCATATCTAAAAGGAGAATTTGAATTTAAATATAATGATTTCAAAATAAAAATATCTCCTTATTCAGAAAATGATACTCCCAGCATAGTTATTGATTCACCTGATGATGAAACACTTGCAGCAATTTATGTATATGATTACGGATTGTCTTATGGTGGAAGAATGTACCTTAGAGACCAGTTTTTAAAATCTATAATTAACATATATGGTGGATACATAACTATGGAAGAGCAACGTGATGATGGAAGATATGGTACATTGTTATCACCAGGATTGCTGCAGATGACAAAAGACGACCTGATTCTTTGGGAACAAAAAATATAGAAACATCAAAATACCAATTAAATAATAAATAATTATGTCAAACATATCACAGGTAAAAAAAGAATCGAATTGGGGTGATGCATCTACCACAATCAATTCCAATTTCCAGAACTTAAATACAGATTTGGAAAAGGTTAAAAGTTCGACTACGAAGTTCAAAGGATACTTTACATCAGAATCATCCTTGAAAGATAAGTTCCCATCTCCTCAGAGTGGAGATACCGCATGGGTAGGAGAACCTTATCCTGGTAAAGTATATGATGTACAATCCGGTCAGTGGCATAATACCAACGCTGATCCTGATACCGGTTCTGTTGAATTGAATGATTATGTAAACAAAACAGAATTTGAAGAAAACAAGCAACAGCAGGATGAGAAATTTACCGAGTTAGATAATCAACAATATAAAGCTATTGGGAAAATAGTGCGTTTTTTAATTACACAAAAAGATAAATTTTTATATTATAACTACGCTATTGGAACAAAAGATGGAATGTCTTTAGGTGTAATAAATGTAGAAGGAGTTCAATCGTTGTTTTTATCAAATGTCATAGATGGCTCTAATATATCAAATTACAAATATATCAATTTCCTTTTTTATACATCCGATACACCTAATAATGAAAATGTAATAAAATCACAAGGAGAACATATATACAATGCTGGAGAAAGTAGTAAGACTTATTTAGCACTAAAAGTTCCTCAAGACGCAAAAATTCTTGCAATATCATCAGATTTTAGCGGTGATATAGGAGATATTATTACAAAAGAAAATGTTTACGCTATTTGTGTAAATAAAGATACATCGAGTTTAACTGAGTTACAAGAAGAAGTATCAGAAAACCAGAAAAATATTGATTTAATACAAAAAGATATTAAAGTAAATAACTGGGATTGGGAGAATAATATTGATGATAATGTAGCACAGGGAGCAGGAAATTGTATATTTGGTAATGCAGTTGAAAAAGAAGGCTATTTATCAATAAAATTCTATCAAAAATTACAGGATGAAATTAAATTGCTTATATGTAATTGGGATAAGTCTGATGGTGAGATTAATATAGAAGAACAGATACCGATATCTGTAAATGCTGGTATAAATGAGATTTTAACAGATAAGAAAATATCAGCTGGTAAGTATATAGGATTGTCTAGGTATTACTACAACAAATCTCAAAAAGAATTAGGTGAAAGTTATATTGTATCTAATAAATATGCTTTCAAAGGGGAAATGCTATCTTATACTGTTTTGTCTGAAACTTCTTTTCTACTATTGAGTATTGACAAAGAATTAAAAGAGAACATTGAGAAAACAGATGAAAATGAGAAAGGTATCAATGAAAATAAGAATAAAATCGCTTTATTAGAAAATAAAATAGCTGGTATCACCGGTAACGAATTTTGGGTGAAGGCTTATGGTAATACTTTCAATAAATCTGATTATGTCTTATCTAATTCGGAAGTAAACGAATCATCAATTATATTGAACCAAGCAGAAGGTTATGCCGCGTTAAATAAGAGATATTGGTCAGACAGAAGAATACACAGGTTTATTGTAACACCTACATCATTAGGTGAACTTAAGGTAAACATGGCTCAGAACACTTCAAATTTATTATTCTCAGACATGACTGCTGAAGGTAATTGGACAAGTGAGTTTAGAATCGACATGAACAATAATAAAATATATATTGGTAAGCA
>ULTW01027804.1_pt1 | contig 33516 bp, 21 predicted proteins | sample 1957961 | NCBI WGS metagenome assembly ULTW01 (sample SAMEA4835744, study PRJEB28245) | human gut metagenome | biome: gut microbiome; material: fecal sample | place: Denmark | collected 2008 | reverse complement strand
GAGGAACGTATCGTGAACGACCGCCGCTGGGATGTATCGAAAGACATCAAGGGATTCGGACAGAATATTTTCGACGAGAGCTACATCGAGAAGGGAGAAGGACTGCGCCGGAAACTGGCCGACCCGAACTTTATTCCTTCCTACCGGGAGGAGTTGAAAAGTATCCGCGAAGAGGTGCTGGAATTTATGAAGGGATTCAGCGAACAGTTTACGGGCTTGCTCGAAATGCACGGACTGACTCCGGCAGACCTGAAGAACGGCTCACGGGGCATCGGCAGTTATTTCAACAAGCTGGCCAACGGGAAACTGAGCGATGACATCCGTAATGCCACCGTAGAGAAGTGCCTGGAAAGCGAGGAAAACTGGACGACCAAAACGTCGGCCCACCGCGATGAAATCCGTTCGCTGGCGGCTTCGGAACTGATACCCTTGTTAGCAGAAGCGGAAAACCGTCGCCCGCAGAACAACTTGCTGCTCAACTCATGCGACCTTTCGTTGCGCTACCTGAACAACCTGCGTTTGCTGGCACACATTGACGAGGAGGTACGCTTGCAGAACCAGGTGCACAACCGTTTTCTGCTGTCGGATACCAATGCCTTGCTCCATAGCTTAATCAGGGAAGGAGATGCCTCGTTTGTCTACGAGAAAATCGGTACCACCATCGATACGGTGATGATTGACGAGTTTCAGGATACCTCACGCATGCAGTGGGAGAACTTTCATCTGCTGTTGCAGGAAAGTCTGGCACAGAAGGAAGGCAGCCTCATCGTGGGCGACATCAAGCAGAGCATCTACCGCTGGCGAAGCGGCGACTGGAAAATTCTGGCGGGACTGGGCAATGACCGGAGTTTCCGCATCAAGGAATGTACGCTCGACACGAACTGGCGAAGTGAGGCACGCATCATCCGCTTCAACAACGAGTTTTTCACGGCGGCCTGCCAGACACTAAACCGGCGTTATCAGGAGGAACAGGGCATGCCTTGCGCCCAACTGGAACAGGCGTACAGCGACGTGCGGCAGCGTTGTGCCAAGAAGGAGGAAAAGGGCTTCGTAAAGGTGACTTTCCTGCAGGATTCCAAGGAGCGGCCTTACACGGAAGCGACCTTGAAACAGCTGGCCGAGGAAGTGGAACGCCTCACGGCAGAGGGTATCCGCCTCAACGAGATGGCCATTTTGGTGCGAAAGAACCGGAGCATCCCCGACATTGCCGCTTACTTCGACGAACATACCCCCTACCGCATCGTATCCGACGAGGCGTTCCGGCTGAGTGCATCGCTGGCAGTGAGCATGCTCATCGACGGACTGCGGTATCTTTCTTCGCCCGACGACCGCATCGCACTGGCGCGACTGGCAGTGGCTTATCAGCAAGGGGTATTGCGCAAGGACATCAGTCTCAACACGGTGCTGCTCGACGACCCGTCCCGTTACCTGCCGGCAGCCTTCCAGTTGCAGGCAAACGAACTGCGCTTCATGCCACTTTACGAACTGTTAGAGAAGTTGTTCGTGCTGTTCGACATGCAGCTTATCGAAAAGCAGGATGCGTATCTCTGTGCTTTCTATGATGCGGTGACAGAATACATGCAGAACAACTCATCGGAGCTGACAGCTTTCATCCGTTTCTGGGATGAGAAGCTGAACGCGAAGACCATCCCTTCGGGCGAGATTGATGGCATCCGCATCTTGTCCATCCACAAGTCGAAGGGACTGGAATATCACACGGTACTGCTGCCATTCTGCGACTGGAAGATGGAAAACGAAACGAACAATCACCTGATATGGTGCAGCGTGGCAGGTACGGGAAAGGAAACCGACATTCCACCGTTCAACCGCCTGGACATCGTACCGGTGAACTATTCTGGTGCCATGGCGGAATCGGTGTATCACGACGATTACCTGGAAGAGAAATTACAGCTCTGGGTGGACAACCTGAACCTGCTCTACGTGGCGTTTACACGCGCCTGCAAGAACCTGATTATTTTCGCAAAGGCGGGACAGAAGGGCACGGTTTCAGAACTGTTGTACGACAGTCTGCCCCTCATGCAGGAAGTGGAACTGCCGCTGGCACAGGAAAATCCGGAAGACGATGCAGTAGGCGAATACGGGGAGCTCTGCACGGCGCACGATGAGAAGAAGGCAGGCAAATCCAACCGGCTTTCGTCGCCTCGCGAGGGAGTGCCCGTGAAGATGGAAAGCATCGAGACACACATCGAATTCAAGCAGTCGAACCGTTCGGCCGACTTCATTCAGGGTGACGACACAGAGGACAGTCGCGGACAATACATCCGTCAGGGACAGTTGCTGCACCAGGTGTTTGCCCACATCGAAAAGGCGGACGACCTCCCTTCGGCACTGGAACGGCTGAGTTTCGAAGGGGTGTTCGAATCGGAGGAACAGAAGCAGCAGATTCAGGGACTGGCGCACTGGGCCTTGCAGCATCCTGCCGTGAAGGACTGGTTCAGCGGTACGTGGGAGCTTTACAACGAATGTGCCATTGTCTACACCGACGAGCTGGGACAGATGCAGACACGCCGCCCCGACCGCGTGATGCGGAAAGACGGACAGGTGGTCGTGGTGGACTTCAAGTTCGGAAAGAAGAACGAGGCTTACCGCGCGCAGGTGCAGGAGTACATGGACTTGCTCACGCAGATGGGCTACACTCACATCCGGGGATTCCTCTGGTATGTGTTTGCCAATGAGCTGGAAGAAGTGACGCTTCCGGCCTGAGTTTATTTTTTCACAACGATATTTCGACAATGCAATATATGGAAACTTTTTTAAAGCAGGTGGCCGCCGATTTGTACCGGAAGATGAACGGAGACTTCACGAAGGTGGCTGTGGTTTTCCCGAACAAGCGTGCCAGCCTCTTTTTCAATGAATACTTGGCACAGGAATCCGACCGCCCGGTGTGGTCGCCGGCATACGTGAGCATCAGTGAGCTGTTCCGCCAGTCGTCGCAATGGGTGACGGGCGATTCCATCAAATTAGTGTGCGACCTCTACAAGGTGTTCCGTGAAATAACGGGCAGCAAGGAGAGCCTGGACGAATTCTACTTCTGGGGCGAAATGCTCATCAGCGACTTTGACGATGCTGACAAGAACATGGCCGACACCAAGGCGCTGTTCAGCAACCTGAAAGACCTGAACAAACTGACCGGCGAATATGATTTTTTGGAGGAAGGACAGAAGGAAGCGTTGAGCCAGTTCTTCCGTAACTTCTCCATCGAGCAAGTCACGGAACTGAAGCAGCGTTTCATCTCATTGTGGGACGTGCTGGGCGACATCTATACGCAATATAAAGAATTGCTCCGCGAGCAGGGCATCGCCTACGAAGGAATGCTCTACCGCGAGGTGACGGAGACCATGGATGTGCAGCAGTTTCCCTACGACAAATATGTGTTCGTGGGATTCAACGTGCTGAATAAGGTGGAACAAACCCTGTTCAGCAAGTTGCACGAAGCAGGAAAGGCCCTGTTTTACTGGGACTACGATACCTTCTACCTGAACAAGCATCCGCACGAGGCAGGCGAGTTTATCCGCCGCAACCTGAAGAATTTCCCCTCGGAGTTGCCGCCTTCCCTGTTCGACCACCTGAACCATCCGAAAGAAATTACCTTCATCGAATCGCCTACGGAGAACGGACAGGCACGCTACCTGCCGCAATGGATTCGGGAAAACCTGACGGAGAACGAAAAGGAAACGGCCGTGGTACTCTGCAACGAGGCCATGCTGCAACCTGTGCTTCACTCGCTGCCGGATAACGTGCGCCACATCAACATCACCATGGGTTTCCCGCTCTCGCAGACACCGGCCTACAGCTTCGTAAAGACATTGCTGGAACTGCACATTGCGGGCTACAATTCCCGCAGCGGACGTTACCAGTTTGCCGAAGTCATCAGCGTGCTGAAGCATCCGTACACGCAACTGCTTTCCGGAGAAGCCGCTCCATTAGAAAAGGAACTGACGGAAAAGAACCGCTTCTATCCCCTGCCCTCGGAACTGGAACGGGACGAAGCCTTGTCGCTGCTGTTCAAACCGTGCAGCCACAACCTGGAGCTGTGCAAACGGCTGGCCGACATCTTGAAGCAGGTGGCACAGCTGTATCGCAAGCAGACAGCTTCCACCAGCGATGCCCTCGACCAGCTCTATCGCGAAGCCTTGTTCAAAAGCTTCACCATGGTCAACCGCTTCCATGCCCTGCTTGAAAGCAAGGACCTGGAGGTACAACAAGCGACCTTCCACCGCCTGCTGGTACGCGTCATGTCGACAGCCAGCATTCCTTTCCACGGAGAGCCGGCCATCGGTATGCAGGTGATGGGGGTACTGGAAACACGTAACCTGGATTTCCGCCATGTCATTCTGCTGTCGGTCAACGAAGGCCAGTTGCCCAAGGCGGGCGGTGATGCTTCGTTCATTCCTTACAACCTGCGCAAGGCGTTCGGCATGACGACCATTGACCACAAGATTGCGGTCTATGCCTATTATTTCTACCGCCTGCTGCAACGGGCAGAGAAGGCTACGTTACTCTACAACACGGTGAGCGACGGCATGAACCGGGGAGAGATGTCGCGCTTCATGCTCCAGCTGCTGATTGAATGGGGTTATCCCGTACAGCGGAAACAACTGGAGGCAGAGCAGTCGCCCATTGCTTCCTCACCCATCTGTATCCCCAAGTCGCCCGACATCATGAAACGGATGCAGAGCGTATTCGATGTGCGGGTAAATCCGAAAGCCCTTCTTTCCCCGTCAGCTCTGAACTGCTACCTGGACTGTCCGCTGAAGTTCTATTATAAGTACGTAGCAGGACTGGCAGCCCCTGAAGAAGTAAGTGCCGAAATCGACTCAGCCAAATTCGGAAGCATCTTCCACTACGCTGCCGAACACATCTACAAGGAACTCACGGCACACGGAAAAGTCATCAACAAAGACACCTTGGAAGCCCTGCTCCAGGAAGAAGTGAAACTGCAGAATTACGTGGACAACGGGTTCAAGGAACTGTTCTTCCACCTCCCTGCCGACGAGCGTCCGGAGTACAACGGGGTGCAGCTTATCAATTCCGCCGTGATTCTGCGCTACATCCAGCAGCTGCTTCGCAACGACCTGCGCCACGCTCCCTTTACCTTCGTAGGCTCCGAACAACGGGGCATGGAGGACGTAGAGATACAGACACCCAAGGGAGCCATCCGCTCGCGCATGGGAGGAATCATCGACCGCATGGACAGCAAGGACAACGTGCTCCGTATCGTGGACTACAAAACGGGAGGTAAAGCCGACACCCCGCCCAGCGTAGAATCGTTATTCACGCCCGGCCCCAAACGTTCCAATTACGTATTCCAGACTTTCCTGTACGCCGCCATTGTATGCCGGAAACTGCGTGAACGGAATGATGACCGGAAGGTAGCTCCTGCCCTGCTCTACATTCACCGGGCTGCGGCAGAAGATTACTCGCCCGTCATCCAGCTCAAGGAATCGTATAACAAAACTACTCCCGTGGAAGACTTTTCATTGCTGGAAGAAGAGTTCAGAACCCGCCTACAGGTACTTCTGGAGGAGATTTTCAATCCTGATTTGAGTTTCAGTCAGACGGAAGAGGAAGACCGGTGCACTTATTGTGATTTCAAGGAAATATGTAAACGATAGAAACAGAATCAAAACAAGTGTTAAAAGCACATTTTTCTCTGAACAATCCAAGTGAACCGGATGTTATAAAGATGTTTTTCATAGTAATAGATAAGAACAGTATTGGTATTTGTGAAAATATCAGCTGTAAGGACAAAAGCGTTTGTTCTTTAAAAAATAAGAGAGGCTGCATTTCCCCGGCAGCCTCTCTTAATTTTTTATCCTCTACACAAATGTTTTTTATTCCTGATAATCATAGTACCACCAGTAGGTATCACCGAATTCGCGACGCATACGGTTGCGTTCTTCCAGCGGGGAACCTTCTTTCTGCTGCAAGGTCTGGTAAGCCCTGAAACGATCTAAAGTCAGACTGTCTGCACGCGAAGATACAGTATCATTCCGCTGGACATGATACATTACCAATGCTTCCCGATAATAACGCGGCAAGGTATCTTCCGGCAAATAGAAATCGGGAACGGCCTGTGCGAAACTGTCCAATTTCTTTTCAAGCAGCAAAGCAGAAAGGTAATAATCCAGCGAGGTATATTTTCCGGTTCCCTTGTAGCAGATGTTCCGCAGGAATACCATGCGGTCTTCTCCCGTATATGGACGTGCTCCCAGCAGGTAATAAATGGAATCATTCGTATAACGGAGCGTGTGCAGGGAATCCGTTTCAAAGAACAACCCGTCGGAACGGTAATACTGCGGATAAGCAAACAGTTTGTCACCCATCTTTCCCAAGCGAGACAAGGCCACGGCACGATAGGCGGTCAGCGTACGGCTGGCCTCCAATGATTTTTCTCCTACGCGTAACACCTTGTCATACTCCCCGGCTCGCAGATAATGTTCCGCCTCCAGCTCATGATGAAACTGCCGGTTGGTACTACCCACACACACCGTCAGCAGGCACAACCCCAGCAAGATAGCCAGGTTACTGTTGACCAGTCCCCAGAGACTTCCTTCGTGATTCAGCTGTACGCGGAAAACTCCACGCAGCCAGTAACCGATTCCCACAAACAGCAACACCAGTAAAGGCAACAGCCAGGTCCACGGAGTATGGTAGTCGGAGATATACACCCCCCGCCCCACATCCGTCAGAGCACAAAGCACTAAAAAGGACGGCACATACGCCAGGGCACGCACCCTTCCCTTCAGTCCCAGCAGACTGTTTACCCCCCAGCGCAGCAACAGCAGAATCAGCGTAATGACCAGCGCGCTGGCCATCGGAGCAAAGGTAGTCTTTCCATGTGCCAGCGAGAAATGAAGGGCTTCCAGCACATCGCGCTGGAACACATAAAGATATACAAAACTAAACAGAGAAAAAAGAAGACCGCATACAGCAATCATGATGCGTGCAGTCTTCTTATAAAATGCATTTGTGTAATCACTCATACAATATCAAATCAATCTTTCACTCGTTTTAATACAACTGCAGAACGTGCCGGCACATACAGTTTCAGCCATTCTTTCTTGTCTTTTGCATAAAGCGGGTCGGCACAGGTGAAGTGGCGGAGACTGTCGTCTGAGAAGCCGAATCCACCAAACTGCTTGTTGTCTGTGTTCAGAACCACATCGTAGGCACCTCTCGGTACGAGGAAGCCATAATCGGTAAACGAACGGGTCGGGTTGAAGTTGAACACAAACACCAAATCCTTGCGGCGGTATGCCAGAATCTGGTCACCGTCGTTATGCCATACCTCGATAACATCCGATTTCTGGATGTTCTTCACGCTGCGAATCAGCTTGACCATCGCCTCATCGAAGTCGCCCAGGTAATGATAGCACAAATCCGGATTATCAACCAGGTTCCACTGACGGCGTGCATACTTGTATGACCATCCGTTGCCTTCGCGCGGGAAGTCAATCCATTCCGGGTGACCGAACTCATTACCCATAAAGTTCAGGTAACCTCCGTTGATGGTAGAAGCCGTGAGCAGACGAATCATCTTGTGCAGGGCAATGCCTCGTTCCACCACTCCATTCTCGTCGCCAATCTTGAAGTGCCAGTACATGTCGGCATCAATCAGACGGAAGATGATGGTCTTGTCACCCACCAGTGCCTGGTCGTGGCTTTCGCAGTAAGAGATAGTCTTTTCATCCTTGCGGCGGTTGGTCACTTCCCAAAACAGGCTGGACGGTTTCCAATCCTCATCGCGACGTTCCTTGATAATCTTAATCCAGTAGTCAGGAATGTTCATGGCCATACGGTAGTCGAAGCCGTAACCTCCGTCTTCGAACGGAGCAGCCAGTCCCGGCATACCCGATACTTCCTCGGCAATGGTAATGGCCTTCGGATTCACTTCATGAATCAGCCGGTTGGCCAGCGTCAGGTAACAGATGGCATTGTCATCCTGATGACCGTTGAAATAGTCACCATAGTTGCAGAAGGCCTCACCCAGTCCGTGACTGTAATAAAGCATAGAAGTCACTCCATCGAAACGGAAGCCGTCGAAATGGAACTCTTCCAGCCAATACTTACAGTTGGACAACAGGAAGTGAATCACCTCGTTCTTGCCATAGTCAAAGCAAAGCGAATCCCATGCCGGATGTTCACGACGTCCGCCCTGATAGAAATACTGGCAAGGATCACCGGCAAAGTTGCCCAATCCTTCCACCTCGTTCTTCACGGCGTGTGAGTGTACAATATCCATAATCACGGCAATGTTCATCTGATGTGCCGTGTCAATAAGCTGTTTCAGTTCTTCCGGTGTACCGAAGCGTGAAGAAGGAGCAAAGAAGCTGGATACGTGATAGCCGAAACTTCCGTAATAAGGATGCTCCTGAATGGCCATAATCTGAATACAATTGTATCCGTCCTTCGCAATTCGCGGCAGTACATTCTCACGGAATTCATTGTACGTACCAACCTTTTCCGCATCCTGTCCCATACCGATGTGGCATTCGTAAATCATCAGCGGAGCCACATTAGGCGTAAAGGTCTTTTTCTTGAACTTATACGGTTTCTCCGGATTCCATACCTGTGCACTGAAAATCTTGGTCTGTTCATCCTGCACTACGCGGGTAGCCCATGCCGGAATACGTTCGCCACATCCGCCTTCCCAGTACACTTTCAGCTTGTACAAGTCGCCGTGCTTCATGGCCTTTTCCGGCAGATTGATTTCCCAGTTACCCGTCTTACGCACACGTTTCATGCGGAAAGCCGGTTTCTCCTGCCAGTCGTTGAAATCGCCCACCAGGTAGATTTCCGTCGCATTCGGCGCCCATTCACGGAAGGTCCATCCCTTGTCAGTGCGGTGCAGACCAAAATACATGTGTCCGGTAGCAAAATCCGACAATGTCTTCTTTCCTACCAGTTCCTTTTCTTTTTCCACCACATGCTGATGACGGCCGTTGATAGCATCGGCGTATGGTTCCAGCCACGGATCATTCTTTATGATATTCAATACCTTGTCCATAGTATTAGTAATTAGAAATTATTTGACACGTACTTTTACAATCACTTTTCTCACTCCGTCGGGAGTTACGCCCGGTGCATGTGCATCTTCCGGGAAGAAAATAGCAAACATACCCGGCTTTACGGTCAGGTAGTCAGTAGCCAGTCCTTCATAGAAGGTAATATCTTTTTCTGCATTGTAAGCAGCTTCAGGCAAATCCGTACGCGGCATATAGCCCATTACTTCCACCCCCGACAATGGAATCTGGATGTCGATGAAATCATTGTGTGTTTCCAGACGCGCTTCTTCCTTTGTCTTCGGACGTGCATCTGCAAAATTCACCATCAGTTCACCTTCCTTCAGCACTACCTTCCCCACTTCGTGTGCCTGCAAGTCAGTTGCCTTCAAAAAAGCTACAGCCTCTGCAAACAAAGGATTCAGTGACACATATTTTTCCAGATTTTCCAATTTGTCAATAACCATATTCTTTCAATTTTAAATCGTTAATATTTTATTCAAACTCATCTATCGTTTCATTTGTAAAATCGGCAAAGCGTTTCAGCTGGCGAAACACGTCGATAATCCGTTCCATAAAGTCCGGACGGGAAAAGAACTCATCTTCCACCTGGCAGGCCACCGTAAAGTCCTTGCAACGGATGTACTGCGGATAAGGAAAATCCTTCGGAAATCCCTTGGGCACCGTCTTCAGATGCGCCTCGCCCACCACCGGGAAATACTGCTTGAAAGCCGGATCTTCCACGATGGCACGATACTCATCAATGCGGTCGCACACCGACTGACGCACCGCCCGCAACATATCGGCAGGCATGCACCAGCTTCCTCCGGCCAGCATACAGTTGCCCGGTTCCAGATGAAGATAATAACCACAGTGATTGGATTTCTTTCCCCTTGCGTTGATATACCCTCCGATGTGAGTCTTATAAGGAGACTTGTCGGAAGAAAAACGGACATCCCGGTAAATGCGATACGTGCAGTCACGCGGAAGGACGTGCGCCACACTTTCATCCCATGGCGAAAGGCGGGCAATCACCCCTGCCAGCAACTCCTCGAAGTCTGCCTGCACACTCAAATATTCCGCTTTATGTTCCTGAAACCACTCCCGGTTGTTGTTTGCCGCCAGCACTTTCAGGAAATCCAATATGCCCGGTATATCCATATTCTTTACTTTTGAGTCACACAAACTTACGAAATTAATTCTTATCTGTCGAATAAAACGATATTTTTTTACATTATCCCAGCAGATTCAGCAGAAAATCGTGCACCTTTCCGTTGGAAGCCACCACTTCGCGGCCAGAATAGCATGAATCACCCCCGGAAAAGTCGGTCACCCTTCCTCCGGCATTCTGTACCAGCAGGATACCTGCCGCCACATCCCACGGACAAGTGAAAGCTTCGGCACGCGCTTCAAAACGCCCGTCGGCCACGTAACACATCTCGGCAGCCGCCGCACCGACCACCCGAATGCCTGCCACATGCCCGTAGCAGCCTTCTATCAGGCGGTTGAACACCGGCTTGTAAGCCTCCGTTTCGTACGGAAGTCCGAAAGCCATAAAAGCCTCATCGGGCACAGCCACCTGCGACACCCGAATCTGTCGGTCATTACAATAAGCAGGTGCCCCCTTGTAAGTCCAGAAACACTCATCGCGGCACACTTCATAAACCACCCCCAGCAAGATTTCCTCACGGTTACGCAAGGCAATGCTCACACAATAAGGTGCATGGTTGTGAATGAAGTTGGTCGTACCGTCCAGCGGGTCAACCAGCCAGCAATACTCCTCGTCGGTGTGAGTTCCACTCCCCTCTTCAGCAATAAACCCTGCCTCGGGAAGCAACTCCCGCAGACAGGCTACTATTCTTCGTTCCGATTCCTTGTCGACATACGACACATAATCGTGTGCGTGCTTCTTCTCAATCCGCTCACGGCTGAACTTCTTCCGCTCCTCACGGATAAAAGCTCCCGTGGCTACAGCCAGTTCACGCACCTTCAAAGTCAGTTCGGATAATTCCATCATTATTTTTTCTCCTCCAATAAACGTCCGTATCTGAAAGTCCCTTTCCGGACAATATTTCCGTTGGCATCCATCTCTACGAATGGACCGTCTTTCTTTCCCTGCTTGAAGAAGCCCTCAAAGCGAGTGCCGTCCTTTTCAATCAGCACACCCTTTCCTTCTTCCTTTCCACGTACAAAAGAACCTGTATAGACAGAACCGTCAGCCATGTGAAGCACACCTTCTCCCTCGGCCATGTTGTTCTTCCACTGACCTTCGTATTCATCACCGTTGGCCCACTTGTATTTTCCGGTACCCGAGCGCTGGTTCTTCGACCATTGTCCGTCGTACACCGCTCCGTTGGCCCAGGTGAACGTGCCTTGTCCCTCCTGCTGTCCGTTCAGGAAATGGCCTACATATTTGTCACCGTTCGGATACGTATAGATACCCCTTCCCGTGCGTTCACCGTTGGCATAATCGCCCTCATAGCGTTCGCCGTTCTGGAAATAATAGATACCCTTTCCATCCTGCACATCATCCTTCCAGTCGCCCACGTACTTGTCGCCGTTGGTATAGTAGAAAGTACCCTTTCCGTGACGCATGCCGTCCTTCCAGTCGCCTTCATACTTCGACTTATCCTCCCACACCATGGTGCCCTTCCCGTTCTTCAGGTCGTTCTTCCATTCGCCGGTGTAGACCGCTCCGCCTTTCCAGGTATAAGTACCCTGTCCGTTGCGCTTGTCATGATGCCAGGTTCCGGTATATAAGTCCCCGTTATAATAGGTCATCGTACCCTCACCCTCCTGGTAGTCAGTGTACCACATCCCGTCGTAACGGTTGTTGTTCATAAAATAATACGTTCCCTTGCCATGCTGCTGGTCTTCGTACCACTCTCCCACGTACTTTTCTCCGTCACTGAAAGTGTAAGTACCTTCGCCCTGGCGTTTACCCTTCACGTATTCACCTTCGTACACGTCGCCATTGCGGAACACCGTCTTTCCCTTTCCGTTCGGGCGGCGTCCTTTCAGTTCGCCGGTATATTCCGAACCATCCTTAAACTGGTAATATCCCAATGACAACTGGGCCGAAGCCGATACCGAGCTGAATGCCAGCAAGGCAAATAAAAATAATGTATGTTTGTTCTTTCTCACGTTCTTAGTCTCTTTTTTAATTCCGCTCAAAAATAGTCTTTTTACTTTTGCACGAGCCGGAAGGTTTATACTTTTTTACCTGCCACTACCTCTATTAAGTTTTCTTTGCAGAAATAGCGCTGAGCCAGCGAAAGCAGTTCGTCGGACGTCACCTCACGGATGGCAGCCAGCGACGCATCAAAAAAGTCGGGCTTCAATCCGGCCGTTTCGATGAATATCCAGGCATCCGAAAGCGAGAATGCCCCCTCGTACGAACGGCACATATCGCCCAGCATGTAGTTGCGCACCATCTCCAGTTCTTCTGCCGGCACCTTGTCCTGACGCAGACGGTCCATTTCATGATACACTTCCGTGATGACAGACTCCATGTATTCATTGGCCGCCTCCGTACTCACCACCAGCAGACTCGTGCCCGGATAAGACACCAGTCCGGCCCCGATGCCGTAGGTATATCCCTTATCCTCACGGATATTCGACATCAGACGACTGCCGAAATATCCTCCGAACAGCGTAACCAGCACGCGCAGTTTCAGGTAATCAGGATGCTTGCGGTCGAGCGAGAAACCACCCATACGAAGCGAACTCTGCAGAGCATCCTCCTTCTCCACGTGAACCCGTTTACGGGCATCCTTCACAATGTCCCACGTGCGTTCCACCTTCTCTGCCGTACAACTTCCCCAGGGCGCTTCTCCCCAGTGACGTTCGATGCAGCGCACCACCTCGGGCGTTACCTTACCCGACACGTACATGGAACAGTTGCCCGAATGATAATGGCGGTGATAGAAATCCTTCAGCGCCTCCACCTGAATACGTTCATAATCCTCCAGTTCGGCATAGCGTCCCAACGGATGCGAAGTACCGAAAAGCGAACGGTTCAGCTGCTTGCGAGCCAGTACGTCCACCCGCTGGTTGTTCACCAGGAACTGCTGGCGGTTGATGTCGCAGATAATGCGGAACTGCTCTTCCGGAAACACAGACTCCTTCACCAGTCCGGCCACAATCTCCATGGTTCGGTCAAGGTGTTTCGTCAGTGTATACAGTGTCACAAATCCACAGTTCACAGAAGAAGAAAGGTCGAGCCACGCCCCGTAATAATCCAGTCGTTCGGCAATCTCGCCCGATGTCATGCGCACCGTTCCCTCACGCAGCATACGGTTGGTAAACACGGCCTGAAGCGGTTGCGACTGGTCGAGCTGTCCGCTCCGCACCAGCAGGTCGAAACGAATCACGTCTTCGTTTCCGGCCGAAAGCACATACAGCGGCATACCGTTCTTCATACGGTGCAACTCCGGCTGCAAGATGGAAAAATGCTCCAGCTGACGGATGGCAGGCGCCACACTACGGTCGAGCTGCGTCATAGTGCCTCCTGCTGATTACGCAGAAACTCTTCGGCCCGTGCCAGATCCTGCGGTGTGTCAATACCAATGGTCTCCACTTCGCTGATGCCCACCTTGATGGAATAGCCGTTCTCCAGCCAGCGCAACTGCTCCAGCGATTCGGCCAGTTCGAGCGACGACTGCGGAAGGGATGTAATCTCCTTCAGCACCGGAGCGCGGTAGGCATAAAGTCCGATATGTTTGTAATACGTATGTCCAGCCAGCCACTCCTTCTTGTCGCGGTTACGCTGGTAAGGAATGATGGAACGGCTGAAATAGAGCGCCTTCATCTCCTTGTTCACCACCACCTTGGGCGAGTTCACGTTTTCCAGCGCATCAAATCCGTCGGCAGGCGTAAACGGTTTCACAAGTGTGGCAATCTGTGTAGACGCATCGTCAAAGCAAGCCTTCACGGCTTCCAGCTGCGAACGCTGAATGAACGGTTCGTCGCCCTGAATGTTCACCACCACGTCATAGCCGCTGCCCACCTTGCAGTAAGCCTCGTAGCAACGGTCGGTCCCACTCTTATGGTCGACCGATGTCATTACCACCTTTCCACCGAAGGCTTTTACAGCCGCTTCGATGCGTTCGTCGTCGGTAGCCACGTAAGCTTCGTCCAGCACACCGGCCACTTGTTCATAAACTCTTTGTATCACGGGTTTGCCTCCCAGTAGTGCCAAAGGTTTGGCGGGGAAGCGTGTAGATGCATATCTTGCAGGAATAATTCCAATAAATTTCATGGTTATTGTATTTGGGTTATGCTTCGCAAATGTACGAATAAAAAGTGACAAACAGAAAAATGTCACAAAGTTATCGGCTGAGAAACGTTTTTGCAAGAATACTTGAAAAGGATAATATATCGTACTTGTCTATAAATCGAACTATCCGGAAAAATTGGATAGTTCGATTATCGGAAAGCATTCACCCTAAACCAGTCTATAAACAGACGTAACTTCCGTATTTATCACATATCTGACTTCTAGTTTGTTGATATTATATTATTATATCTATATTAAGTTACATTCTTTAGATATAGATTTCTATATCAATATCCTGGTGTATCAGAAAAAGGCAATGCTATACGATTTTAGAATCTTTAGAATACACAACAGTAAATTCTTTACATTTTCTTTTCCCCTGCTGCAAAGCTCCTAATGAGAATTTATTATAAGGCTCAAATATATCCAAACCTCTTCCAAGGGTTATAATCCAGCCTGTATCTGTTTTTATACAGCGATCATGAAAGTCCCTGAACTCGTATGTGAAATCAATTCCGATATTAGTTAAATCATCTTTTATGTCTTCCAAATCGTCAATAAGAGCCGGTACTTTCTCTTCCTCTTCCCATGTCTGCAAATGAATTTTAAGCCCCTCTACCGGACGTGTTTCCGTTAGCATTGAAATAAATTCTGTCAGATTTTTCAGTTGCCAGAAAGTACGGATAAACGGATCTTCAATTATAATTGTTTTGGCATCATTCAAATATTCCGCAAACAGAGATTTATAAGAAACACCAGTCTGTCCTAACCTAAATGAGAGACGTTTTTCCATTGGTCGTTGGATACGCTGTCTTTTAGGCTTTTCCTCACAATTGTCTTGTTTTTCTATATTTTCTTCATCATTGTCTTTAACAGGTATATTTTGGCAACATTCTGAGTTATTGATACGTTCAAGCGTTTCAATGAATATTTCCTGACCATTCTTCAGGTTTACATACTTGAATATTGCAGGCTCTGCTTTAAATGTTTCGTCTATGATATAAAGCTGGTCTTTTACACGTTTACGACATTCTGCTGCAAAATCAATTATTTCAAAAGCTTCTTCTTGTGTCATGTTTCCGTCCGGATATAGTAGCTTTACCATACCCGAGAATGTCTTTCTGATAGCAAGATGGTCGCGTTCTGATAGGGAACTGTCAAATTTAGCATAACTTTGCAACAGTGAAGTCAAATCCTTGTTTCTCAGTTCATGTAATACTGCTGCTATATAGTCTGTTATAAGTCCATAACCTTTTGAGAAACTTTCTTTTTTCAACATTCTGACTTCCCATCCCGGATTATAAAGATGAATACGGTCGAGGAATGCACCTTTGATAAAAGATGTAGGAATAGATTCAAACAGATGCGATGATTTCAGCATATATGGGACCGTATGTTTCGTGTTGCCTACAAATACCATTGATGCACTTGCCTCGTGAGTGGCTTTACCTCGGTTGAATGACTTGTTGGCGAGATAGTTTTGCATAGTATCTATTAATACAGCATCTACATTCCTACCTTTCTGTTGCTCAAACTCATCCCACGCAACTAAATCCCAATAGCCTACCAGTCCAAGAATTTCACGATTTCCACTCATCTTGACAAAAAGTCTGGCACTTGTTACATCACCACCACTTACCAGAACACCGTATGGTGACATTTCCTGAAAGATATGAGATTTACCTGTCCCTTTAGGACCAAGCTCCATAAAGTTGAAGTTGTTCTCAACAAATGGCAACAAGCGGGATAATGTTATGAATTTTTCCCGCCTGTTAAGTGTATCAGGATTTAAGCCAACTGTATGGATAAGAAAATCAATCCATTCATCAGTTGTAAAATACTGTCTTTGTTCAATATAATCGTGAATATCAATATTTGATATTTGAATAGGCTTCAACATTTGAATATCCCAACGTACTCTAATGTCTTCTCCACTGATATATCCTATAGTCACTATACACCATACACCATTACCAGATAACAGCTTGGGATTTTCTTTAACATATTGTGAACTTACCGGTACACCAGTCAATCCCAGATTTGCAAAAGAAGCCTGATATTCATCTAATTTTTCATTCAGAATTACGTTTACTTTGTCAATGATACGGTATTTTCCCAAATCATGGATTTTTCCTTTCACAGCTTCTGCATCGGCGCGATGAACATAATTGTTCTGAATAACTTCCTTTACTTTTTCCAGTCCCATACGAATAGCTTCTTCGTCATCACTTGCACAATATTGTCCCAAGAGATATTCAAGTACAAATGTAGGTACAGGAAGACCTCCTTTAACAAGAAATGCCAAATCCTTGCGAACTACCTTGCCAATGAAGGAATTCATTATTTTCTGTTGTAAAGTCATACCTTTCTAAATCAAAAATCCTGTTCAATAATTGTATTATTCTTAACGCTTTCCTTTACCAATGGATTAAGGAAAGAGTCATCATTCTTATCATAGATGCGTAATTGCAAGAGATTAGAATGAATAGAAGCATTGAGAACCAGTTCAACATCGAAAATACGGTTAGCTGGATTTACATTGTCAGTGCTTGATAATTTTATTTCTTTAAATGCCGTAACAGGTCTGTCATTATCGTAAACAGCACATATAATAGTACGTTCTTGCATTTCCATAGAGACAGCTTCACTTTGTATAATCTGAAATTTCAGACGACTGGAAACCATCCTCAAATCTCTCGATATAAGCGTAACTCCAACTTTTCCTGTTTTGTCAACTCGCTTTTGCCTGCTCCTTATAACCGGTATAATCATTTCCTGCAAAGATGCCCCTCCATGTGTAAATGAATAACCACCACCAGGAGCATTGAAACGGTTTGTTCCTGACGGTACAGCCACAATCATATTGCCATCCATTTCTGAAACATCTCTAAGATAGAATTTATCTACATTAGTAATACTATCCTTTGAAGAAGTCAGATAATAACGTGTTTTACGTTCAATATTTTCTTCTGTAACGCACTGCTTATCTTTTTCTTCAAAATCCATATCATTGTAGAGAAAACCATGATCAGAGGTAAGAACCACACTGGTAACATTTACACTTGCATGAAGTGATCTTATGAGCTTACTTAATTGTGAAACAGCTGTAGTGCAAGCACGTGTCAATTCGTAAGCACCGGCATCATGACCATCGCGATCGATAGTATTATGAAATATGTATATAAGCGGACGCTTGCATAAATCTCTTTTTTCGTCCAGACTTTTCTTTTCCCAATCTGCATAATCTATACACAAAGCACCATCCACGTAATTATTCAGATGTTCGCTCCTTTGCTCATTAGTCCGCAGAACCTTTCCGTCCACGGCCATTTCTGAGTCTTGGAATGACAATACACGGTGCGGCAGTAATGCAGTTTTTGTATATTTGGTTTCAGTAGGCAACATAGCTATTGCATAATCCATCTGTGCAATATGCTTTTCCTTTGCCAACTCATTATATAAATCTACTGCGACCTCATACCTTAACGCATCACTTACAATAAAAACCTGTTTAACATTGGCTTTTCTCTCATTTGAATAGATATCCTGTTGCCTTTTTGTTCCAAACAAACTTTGACGTCCGCCTTTCTCAAGCCAGCATTTACTCCATTCCCGATTGATAGTATTACAGAAGTTTGCATAATCCACATCCAACAGATGCTTTACTTTTGTAACCAACCCCGAATGACAGAATTCAGCCGATAAATTAGTAAAGATTTCCAGGCTCTTTCTGTAATAATTATCCAGCAGATAATACGAACTCATATAATTGGAAACATACTCTTCAGGACTATCCAATACGTATGTGGATATATTTCTGTATATCTGATAAAAATCAGCAAGTATGGCTGCATAATCAATCAAAGGAATCAGGAGTTCATTTCCTTCCTGTTTCATACGCAGTTCCTGCATTCTTTCTCTAATACATTCAGCATCTCCCGTGGTTACGGTTTCCAATGCACGATTTATGATTTGCATACACAATTCATCAGGCATATAGAAATATAATGCGTCAATTCCATATACTTTTACAATTTCCTCTACCTTAATGTCTGCTGAGAGAAAATTCAGAGCTTCTATAAATTTATCTCTTTTTGCTTTTGGCTGGTTTAATCCATAGCTGAGCAGTTTGTTGATATAATCCAACTGTATGGCATTATGGATTTTGTATTTCTTGTAATTGTCAGCATTTTCTACCGCCAAGGACTGTGTGATTGCATTATACATCATTGATTCAGCCACACATTTCATCTTGTGCGTAGAATTGGGATCATACGTCACATTGAATATTTTATGCAGTTCTCTGTCCAAAGCATCTTTCGCATCCTTGTTCTTGTTCAGAGCTGTATAAAATGAACTCTCTTTCTTTTCCTCGCCAGGCAGCGACAAAGTAAAAAGTCTGATAACAATATCTTCCCATTCCAGCAATTTATTTTCCGACAGATAACCGGTAATAAATCCTCTATTGGCAATATTTATGCTAAAAGTTTCCGGAGTATAATAGTCATGAAGTATCTTATCAAACTTCTGAAGCTGCAGTTCTCCGATATGACGCTGGATATATGCTCCAAACTCATTTACATTCAAACGATGTTGCTGCAAGAAAGCTTCATAACTTTCTGCCTTATATTCCATATTTGCAGCCAGTACATCCATCAACGGGAATATACCGGCATCAGCAGGTGATATAAAGTCAAATAAAAGAATGGTCTTTAATTCCTTCCATTCATTTTCCAATACATATTTTGTTTTGAACCAACCTCCATCGAAAGCAACGGCATGATAGCCTTCTTTCCATTCAGCATTTGTCAATTCTGCTTTTATCAATGGATTGAAGACAAACAATACCCGAAGTTCGGGATTTGAATCAAAATATCTGTATATGTTATCTTGTACGCTCATTTTCTTGTTTTTAAAGTGATTCTCACGTAAATTTCGCTTAAATCACTATATTCCCTTATTTCAGTTTCACCACCACATCTTCAAACTTGGCATAATTAACCACAACACCATCATCCAAGTCAAAATCTATCTGTTTGTCGGCTATGAGATGGAGACGGTCGTGATATTCCCTACATTCTTCCAAGTCTTTCTGAAGCTTTGTCATATCTTTTCGTTCTTTCGTAGAAAGTGTAGCAGCTCTTGATTCCATTTCTGCGATACGGGTTCCCAAATATTCTATATGAGGAAGCAGGTACTTGTTTCTTATCTGCTCTACAGTATAAGGATTCATGCGGTGCATATAGGTGATACATTGAAATGCGCCTTTCTTTGAAGCAAACAACCAATAGATAGGTCTTCTCTGATAACGGGAAAGATGGTCTTTCCAGAAATCTTTCACAAAATAAGTATCAATATCTTTTCCAAGTGCACCTTCTATGAAATTGAGATTTTCGGTCAATGTATCTTCACCCAATGCGACTTTCAGGAATTCTCTGAAACGCTCACCCGCATTATCGGTAAATACGGTGTCACGAGCCATTAAAGGGATGATAGCATCGTCATCTATAGTGAAGTTTCTGCCATTATAAGAATATGTACAGACTTCATCATCTGTAGGATTAGGGTGTGCTATATACAATCCCGGCTTGTCCAGACGGTAACGTCCCATCATGCAGCCCACGGCATAGCTTATGAACTGTTTCATCACTACATCAGGATGCCATTGTATTTTGTTTTTTATATCTTCTATTGTCATAATTTTAATGGTCTATTTTATTTTCTGTTGTTTTTCATCCTTCATAAAGAAATTACAAAACTCTCTGAGCTGTTCCTGCATACGTTCCTGTGGAATAAGGATTCGTTTGTATTCAGCAATCATTGTAGGACTCATGCTGCGGCTCATGGCATATTCCACAACTACCCGGTCTGCTTCAGGGCAAAGAATGATACCAATAGATGGATTTTCATTGGACCGCTTCACATCTCTGTCGAGAGCTTCCAGATAAAATTCCAGCTGTCCCAGGTCTTTAGGATGGAATTTCGTCTTTTTCAGTTCTACTGCTACAAGAGCCTGCAAACCTCTATGAAAAAATAACAAATCAGCTTTGTAAGTCGATGCACCGACATTCAAACGGTATTCCTGATCCATAAAGATGAAATCTTTTCCCAACTCAAGAATAAACTGTTTCATGTGTTCTATCAGCCCGTTTCTTAATTTTGTTTCACTGTGCTTTTTCGGAAGTCCGAGAAAATCCACAAACAGGGTATCTTTAAACATTATCGGAGCATCGGGATAAACCTCAAGCATACCCTTCGATATATTACTTTTATTGCCTAATAGTGTGGCGTATGTCTGGTTGGATATACAGCGTTGCAGTTCCCTCTTTACCAAATGTTCTTTGTGAGCATAAAGGATATAAAACAGACGTTCTTCCTGACTACGACAGCGGCACAGTATCTCAACGTGATTTGTCAATGTGGTCAGATTCAACAGACTCATAAATTGTCCAGTTTTTGGCTGGACAATTTCATCATTGCTTGCCGTCAATTGTGAAGATTCTGTCTGCACAATTGCATTATTTCCAGTTACGACCCTTTCCATTAATTGTGCAGTTTTTGGCTGCACAATTCCATTGGAAAAGAATTGCTGCACTGTATTTCTGAACGCTTCTGAAGAATATTCATCATAAAACATCACCATATTGTAAATGCTGCTACGACTGTATCCTTTCAAATCCGGACGGTGTGAACGAATGTACTCAGATAGCTGTGTAACAACCTTGCTTCCCCATTCTTCACTTTTCAACTTTCCGGAGACATAAGAACCAACGTTCCATGCCGTGAGCAACATTTCTTCATTTACTGCCCTCGAAGCGCGGCTACGATGCTGAAGTATGATATCAACTACTTCACCAAACTGATGTTCTTGGGAATGTATTATTTTCTTGCCTTCCATAAACTTCTCCTTTCGTTTGTCTTAATCCTTTATGCTGATTTCGCCCTGCTGCAATATGGTTACTTCATCAAGAGGTACATCAGGTGTCAGTTCATCCTGTAAACCATATATTTCAATAAACTGACGGTTCAGTTCTTCTTCGTTGGCATGGAGTTGCATAAAGCGTTCTTCCCAGTCTGTAGTGTAAAGATTATATAGTGATTCTATCTTATGACTCTTTCCGGTTTCTCCTTCTGCTATTTCTTTATTTATATAACTGAGGAGTGGGTTTTCTTCAAAATCCCATGAGGTTTCGTGGGAGTCCCAGTCTTGTTTGGATATGGAGATATTTTGCTGTACTATATTGAATATTATATTATCATTATCTAATATAAAAGGGACTTTTCCCAAATCGGAAGTCAATATACTCATGCTGGAATTGGTTATTCTTAAAAAAAAGTTACCTACAATGCAATTCATTAAAGCCATACAATAAAACAATGTTTTCTTGTTAGAAAAAGCACATAATCCTACAGCATCAAACATAACTTCTTGAGGTGAATAGCGCATTGAAACTTTTCCAGAAGAAATTTTAGACCATGTTGCACATGGCTTAAATTGATAATCCATGTTACGTATGGTTGCTCCTTTTGTTCGTTTAATTTCTTCACCATCATTCTCCCACAATACTTTATCTATTAAACAACCATACCATTTTCTATATGTTGCACCACTTCTTAAAAAAATCCATCTTGAACTTTTTTTACTAAGCTCCATCCAAAGACGTGTAAATAATACGTTATTAGCTGTTGTAATTCCTGTTTTGAAATCTATATAGTCAGAAGCCGGTTTATTATAATAATCTTTCACTACATTTTCACTCACCCAATACCCAATAGGACTTCCTGGTATCTTTTCAAAATTTTTCTGCTGAATATCTGAATAATATATTTTCGCACCATTCTCTGAATATACGATATCCTCAACGTCTTTATTATAATCCGCAAAATAATAACGAAATTCATGATTATCCAAAGTCTTTTCAAATAGCAATTTAAGATGCTTTTGGTCAAACTCTTGAAATGTACGCTCTATAAGTCGGAAATATGTACCATGTGCTTCAGGATTCTTTGTATTTGATATAACTGCTGAAGAAGCTCCAAAGTCTGCACCAAATACCCCTCTACTAAGATGAAGTAAGGAATCTATGGCATTATTTCTGATAATGTTTTTACGCAAATCTTCAAATGTACTTAAAAACATCCATGATGGAGGAATAATGAAACCATATTTACCGTTCTTAACCAGATGTTCCGGCATCAGTTCAACAAATACTGTTGCTAAATCACTCTTTCCAATAGCATAATTTTTCTTTACATATTCAGATAGTTCTGCGTTCATATTGCCATTACCCATATACGGAGGATTCATCACCAATGCCGCATACTTGTCTGTCAAGGCAAGAATTATATCAAAGGCAGAAAGTAACGTTTTTATCTTGTTATTATCTGTGCCTATTTCTTTCCATTCACGACTGCGCATAGCAATTGCCGTACGTGTAGTTTCAGACAACTCAAACTTCATAATAGAACCTAAGTTATCTGCCTGTTCCATCAGAGCAAGCGCATCAAGTGTTTCAGTAATCAGCTCCTTATTTGCACCGGCAAAAAACTCTGTAAGAGGTTCTGCTACACCACCATCAGCATTTAAGCGTCTCACTTTGGAGGCTATACCCATATCCAATACTCTTGGGAGGCAATGAGCATCCAAAAAAGAGTTGTCCTTCTGACAGGCTTTAATCAGCAAGGCAAACATAGCCAGCTGCTTGGCACGTGTATCCAAATCCACTCCAAGAAGATTGAAACGGAATATATCTTCAATTGCTTTTCTGCGGTTATAGCCTTCTTCTATATAAATAGTATAAAGCAAATCGAAAGCCTCGTTCAGTATATGACCTGAACCGCAACCTAAATCGGCTACAGACAGGCTGTGTATATCATCGTAATGGAATACAGCATCAGCAGGTGTCGGTTCGGCTGGTTCTACCAGATACTTCATCTGCTCCTTAATATCCATAGCATACGGATTATTATCCAGGTAGATACGTCCCACCGTATTCTGTACCATGTACTTCACAATCCAGTTGGGAGTAAATATCTGAGTAGCAGCCGGAATATCGTCAGCCTCTGCTTTCTTCTTGTTCTTGAATGAAGCAAATACCTCGTCTTTCTTTTCGGATATATAGAACTGATATAGCCATCCTATCAGTTCGCTTTGTCTGTAATCAGCTTCTGTAATAAACTCTGTATGGTTGAGCATATCTACAAAACCACCTTCAGCAAGTATATTAACAGGCAGCAGAAGTTCTGTGTAATCGTCCATACTGCCGAAACAAGCGGACAGTATAGGATTACGGTGGCAATAATTTATGATAAGCAAAGTGAACTGTTCTGTTATCAATGCGTCATTGTCCAGCAATGCCATCAGGGAAGCACGGTCTGATTCCGACATCGGTGCATAGATACCACGACGCGCATCTGCCACAATACGAGGCAGACGCAGTGATGCGCTTTGATATTCCAAAACCGGTTCGGAAAAACCATTTTTCACCATGATGCGGATAGCCACAAACCTGTTGAACCAAGTGTAGGCAGCTTCTTCCTTTACTTCCTTAATACCTTTCTCTATAATACGTTCCCTCAATGACATCCATTTGTCATAAAATGTCATATCAGTAATCACTTTGCCCATAAAGACAATATGGTCTGTTCCCTTAACGGGCATTTTCTCTTCGGCAATATATCCCTGTTTGTCAAATCCCAACAGTCCCAATTTATTATCAATACCCTCCAACAATACCTTTCTGGCTTCCTGGGCAAACTTCTTTATCTGGTTTGTTTCCATACAATTCTTTTTTACAGAATAATCAATTCTTCACCTTTGGATATATGATCCATAAGTTGTTGCTTTAATGTCTGCAGATAAGTATCTACATCCTGTTCGCTACAGATTTTATGCACCGTACGTGTACTTAATTTTACCTGTCTTACAGGTTTTGTGGCAGGCTGTGAAGGCTCTTCCTTTCCCGGAACAGTTTTAGGCTTTGCGGATGCAGCCTGTGCCATAATCTTTGCAGCTTCCTGTTCATAGAAGGCAGCCGTATCCAGATTATTCTTCAAGGCAAGGATATTGTCAGGCTGTGATTTCTGTATGATAACGGCATCTGCCTGTATTCCATATTGTACCTCATTGTTTTCAGCTAACCTGAAAAGAGTTTCCACAGTCTTTGTATATTCAACCTTTATCTTGCTACGAAGCTCTTTTTTAAGTTCCTCAAGTTTGAAACGAAGTTCATCCCTGAGTTTCTTGTAATAAGGCATATTATCTATTGGCCACTCATCTGTAAGGATAGTGCGCATAGACCGAATGCTTTCATCACATCCGGTCAGCTCACCGAAGTTCAATTCGTTTTCCTTTACGAAGGTTACAAACTCCTTGTAACGGCCTATCTGGTCATGATGAAACTCCCTCACCTGTTTGCATTTATCCATCTGCTCTGTTGCCGGTATTCTGTCGGACGTTATTCTTTTGAGAAACATCTCCACATCTCTTATTCCCATCCATTCACTTACCATCTTTTGCCATTTCTCTATTACGACGGCAAAAGGATATGTGCGGATTGAAGAGTAAATATCCGACAAAATAATCTGCTGCTTTTCAAGAGTATCCTTACATTTAGTATGAATCTCATTTACGTCCAAATCAGGATTTATAGCTTCGCTTATACCGAATATATCTTTCCAACTGCTTATAAAATCATTGACAATCTCCTGCGAAATTTTCTGGGCTGCACGAATCGTAAATTTCTGCTGATCTTTCATCAGATTATTGGCTATAATCTGTTTTTCCACATGAGGATTATTGTTATATACAAATTCACGAACGCGGCGACGCACCAGCTCATCCAATATATATAGCGTGCATACTTCATTCCATCCGTATGGAGCTGCTGCATATCGCAAAACTAAATCTTTCACATTCATTTCCGGGAAACTCCTTGAAAGATAATTGTCAACCTGAAGCTCAGCCTCTGTCATCGGGTACAGTTTGTAATGTTCCTGACTGACAGGGGAGAGAATGGTACGTTTCAACTCTTCGGACGAAGATGTGATGCCTTTTACCAAAGAAGCGTATGGATACACATTTGCCAGATGTTTTTCCATTGCTTTTCTATAACGTTCATGACCTTTCAAAGAACCAAGTTCGGCAACAGATAAAGTGGAAGAACCGATAACGATTTTACATTTATCAAACATTTCGCGGAAAGGCTTTTCTATTTTTGAAGTATATAAATCCTTTGCGCGGTTTTTGAATTCTTCGTGTGTCTTGCCACGAAGTTCAGTATTAGCCTTATTGTTTCTCATATAGGTCTGAACCTGACAATACCAGTAGAAATCATTCTTCAACTGTTTCATGTCTTTATACAGGTCTGCCATGAAAAAGGCCATCACCTTAGATGTATTGCCGAAAGCATACTGTTCTGCTGTATCACAATCGGCATCCATTACAAACTCAATATTTATATCCGCATTGTTTATAAGGAAATTCTTGCCCATAATGCTTGCACCTACAGAAAACTTGCCTGTAAAGTATGATTCCCTCGGCTGGGGATTGATATATGTACTGAAAATTTCCTTCAGTTCTTCAGCCATAGTATTGTTATCAATAGTCTGGCTCTTGATAAGCTGTGCTACTTCGGTCTCATCTTCACTATAAAAACAGTACGAAACCGGAACTCCGGGTTTTGACTCTTCTGTACGGATTATATTATTGTCACACAGATAGTCCAATACCTTTTTAACTTTTTCTTTCAGAGCCAGCTTCTGTGTATCTACATCGCTCATAAGCAGACAGGTAATATTATCAACTGTAGCTGGGAAAAGCAGCTTGTCTGTCTGCGAAAGATTACATATCATAAACAGGATGTTGACAATACGCTGACCGAAAGCCTTGTCTTCATAACTATCTATCATCTTGTTGGCATTATGAATAGCCTTCTGTCCTTTGGCTACCAAAGCCCCTTTGAACATCGGTCCAAAGAACTGATCAAAAGAAATAAAGTTTCCTACTTCCAACTCTTTAGTCTGTCTTGCTGTACTGTGAGTTACCTTTATGATGGAACGTTCATTACCCTTTACTTCTTTCTCTACAAAGCCAAGATTTACAAAAGAGTTGAAAACCTGCATAATCAGTCTGAACTGATAGGGAACAAACGGATAGTAGTCAATGAATTCCTCTTTGTTTTCGAAAGATTTGTATGAGTTCGGAAGCTGGAACTGGGCTGAGATGGCATTACGTTTTTGTTCATAAAGTTTGCCCAATTCAATTCCGGCAGTACCGTTCTTGTCCAAAATACGCTTTTGTGTGATAAACTCAGGTTTGGTTCCGGTAAGAGAGACTTTTACCTCAAATCGTCCCATGATCTTACCGTAATCTTCACTGGTTTCATTTATCTGACAACTCTGCAGGATTTCCTGAAGATCCTGCTGGGCAGTGGCTGTTATCCAGACTTTGTCATCACAAGTCTCATGAAGTCGTGTTACGATTTCCTGTAGCTGGAGTAACAGTCCTTTACGACTGTCAATGAACTGGCTTACTTCATCGACAAGGAAAATGAGTCTGTATTTTTCCTCCTGTTTGTTCAGGTATGCTTTCAGCTCATTGCAGAATGTCTCCACACTGACATGAGTGTCATCTTTGGCTATACGTTCCCTGATAATATCCGTTGACAGTGTAGGAACCAGCTCTTTTCCTACTTCAAGGATATAATCCAACTCGTTGATAGCAAGGTCGGCAGCATCAATGCTCCAGTCGAATCCATCTTCCTGCATTCTTTCTTTAAATGCTTCAAACTGACCTTTCTCGTCAAGAACCTTTTCAAAATGCTGTGCCAGAGCCAAATTGAATTTATTGTATCCGCGGAATGAATTGAATTCACTCCAGAATACATCAAGGAATACCTGCTTTTCATTACCTCGCACATTATGAACTGTACCTATATTAAAAAGTATGGTATCTATTTTTGCTGATTTTAACCACAAGGCTACATCCCTCATCTCGCTGATAGAAACCTCCGATTTACTTTCCGGTTGTTTTAACGGATCGGCTTCTTCTACCGCCTTTTCCAGTCTTTCCAATGCAAAATCACGGTATTCCGGATGCATACAATATCCAAGGTATTTCAGAAAATGTGACTTACCGGAACCAAAATAACCGTTTATCCAGATACCATTATGACTGAATTTATGACTCTGGATAGCTGATAATATTTTAAAAAGTCCGTTTATGATTTCGTCAGTGAAGACATACTCTTCTATTTCTGTCTTGACGGTATTTGCCGAAAAGTCACTGGCTGATACTGCAGGATTGACCGGACGTTCTATGTCTTTGAGGTATATATCTTTAAGTTTCATATTAGTCGTTGATTAATAAAATGGCACGATAGGTATGTTCATCATCTATTCTGTTGAACAAGCGGAAAGTATTTCCTTCTTTTTCACCCGGATAAAACACTATGATTTTATACTTGTTGCTCTTGTTGTACTGTTCATAACTTGCAAGAAGACTGCTGGTACGCATATATGGATACATTGAACCTATACCATATAAAAAAACGTATGGACGCAGTTTGTCGTCTTCAATGGAAATATGTTCCATTATCCGGTTATGCAGATACTCGTAAAACTGTGGAGAATTTGCTTTATTAGTTAAAGTTCTCGTTACAGCTTCATGGTCTGTTTCATCCTTCTCGAGCATATATTTCAGATAGGAAGGATGCTTCTTACCAAAAGACAGATTGTCAAGAAATATACAAAACTCCTTGAATAAGTCAATTGTCAAAACATCTACATAGTTTACAGGACGTAATAGTTGAGCTTTGAATTCTTCAATCCGGCATCGCATTTTATACTCATCTTCCGGAGGATACTGAAAGATATAGAAATTATAGAAAATATCATTTTCAGTATTCTTGAAGTCTTCGCTACACAGAAGATTATATAATTCTGGAATTGTCATAGTCCTCATAATGCAACCTGCTTTATACGGTTAATCTCATACTGCTGAAGCAGGCAGGCATCCAAGAACCACGCTTCACCAAGTTTCAGATAAAAAGCAAATTCTTCATCACTCAAATATATTGGGGAGAGAGTTTCTGACATATCTTTTACAAAACCAGCCTTCTTTAGAAAAGACAAAAAAGAACTTGCTACTTTCCCTTTCGTCTTTTCGCTCCAACCGCATACAAATTCATCATTAGCGGCAATCTCGTTAATTTCTACCAACACATCCTGTTTTGTTATACTTTGATGTACTGAGTTCCATTTCTTTAGAACAAGATTTAAATGTAAATCATAAAACAACTTGTAGCATTTCAGATTTACAAAATACATGGCTACTATCTTAGCTTCTTTTGAAAATCCCTGATAGGATTTCCAAAAGTACATCGGAACTGCCTTATATCTTTTTACAAATTCGGCAACAGCTCTTTTTCTAGTCTGTTCTGTCCGCATCATTAAATAATTATTATCTATAATCTCTTGCTTTAACAATGCTTCTGAATCATCAGACATTAATAGCGGCAACACATTTGTCATTTCTTCCCACATAAATCCGCAGCCGGTCATAGCTGCAGAATATGGACTATTTATTTTATTGCTCATATCCTTCATTCATTACAGCTATTAAGAAGGTCTTTTATATTTACCTTCAAGACTTCTGCTATTTTTTTTAATGTATGTAAATCTGGTTGTGATGTGTTAGTACACCATTTAGAGACGGTTGCAGGGTTTTTCCCTAATTGTTCCGCCAACCATTTACTCGTTCTTTTTTGTTCAACCAGCACAACTTTGATTCTATTTAAGTCAGACATCTCTATTAATTTTTATTGCTTTGAACGCAAATATATTAATTATATTTTATTTCTCACTATTGTTTAGACTAAATGCTTATTCAGCATGATTCAATTTGAAAATTTCAGATAGAAACCGGTTCAAAACAAAACGCCTTTGCGTTTTAGATCAAACGCAAGTACGTTTTAAGTAAAACGCAAGGGCGTTTCATCTTAAACGTAAGGGCGTTTTAGTCCAAACACAAAGGCGTTTTTCAGAGAAATTTTACACCTCTGAAAATCAATCAATTACATTTTCTTAAATTTTACGGATAACCCAATATCCTCCCACTACCTGCAAGAGCATTCCGGGAATACCGATGCGGAAATCCTGCAAGGCGGTGAACAAGCTGCCGGAAAGTGCCCACTCACCCAACGTACCAGCCAGCTGATAAAACAGTACCACGGCCAGCAGCAACGGCAAGGTGACTTTCTGAAAGCGGGCTGCCACCAGACCGGCACCCACAGCCAACAGCACAGATTTCAGCAGGATGGCAGGCAGCACGGCAGGTGCAGGCATGCCGAACCACCATGAGTTGAGCAACGGTGAGAGTACGGCCGTCAGCAGTCCGGCCTTCCAGCCGTATTTATAGGCTCCTACCAGTGTGAAGAAATAAATGGGCAGCCAGGTGACTCCTCCCTGCGGCACCAGGTGGAAAAGCTGGGGCAGGACAATGTTTCCGGCCACAAACAACAGAGCGGTGACGTAGGTCTTCACGCGACTGTATCCCAATGTGTAAAGTTTTACGGTTGTTTCCATATGTATTCGTTATTTTTCTGAGATTGTTTTTTCTTTTTCTCCGGCTTCCCGCATGCAGCGTACAAAATCTTCAATCACGGGATAGAGTTCCACGGGATTGTCCGACACGTCGCAAAGGGTTTCCAGCGGACACCGTCCTGTGCGGGTGCGGTTGATGATGCAGGGCACTTCTTCGGCATACGCCACCTCTACCCCTCCCTTCCGGAGCAAGGCGAGTGCAGGGGTACTGACTACCCGGGTCCATACGCGGGACACGCCGCCCAATACCATCAGGGCTGCCGCTCCCTTTCCAATGACTTTATCGGCCAGCCAGGCTCCTTTCAGAAAGGCGCGGTCTGTGGCGTACAAGTCGTACAGGTCGGCCACGCCCCGACGGGAGAACGTGCGGGTTTCTTCGCCCTGACGCACCACGCAGGAATGGTTTCCTTCGTTCAGCAAGCGTATCAGTTCGTCCATCACAGTGTTTCCTGTTTCAGTTGTTCCACGTAGGCATCAATGCGGTGAAGCTCCTTCGGAATGTCGATGGACTGCGGGCAGTGCGGATTACATTGTCCGCAACCGATACAGTGACTGGCCTGACGGAGTTTCGGCACGCTGCGGTCGTAACCCACCAGGAAGGCACGACGGGCCTTCACGTAATTCTCGTCCATGCGGTCTTTCGGCATGTTGCCCTCGTTCACGCACTTATTGTAATGCACCAGCACGCCGGGGATGTCGATGCCATACGGGCAGGGCATGCAGTATTTACAGTCGTTGCAGGGCACGGTGGGATATTTCTGCATCAGGTCGGCCGTATCGAGCAGGAACTGATTTTCCTCGTCGGTAAGCGGCACCAGCGAAGAATACGTGCGGAGGTTGTCTTGCAGATGCTCCATGTAGGTCATGCCACTGAGTACGGTAAGCACCTTTTCCGGCGTACCGGCAAAACGGAAGGCCCACGATGCCACACTGCCTTCGGGATTGCGTTCTTTCAGGCGGCTGAAGATGTGGTCGGGAATGTTCGACAGGCGTCCGCCCAACAGCGGTTCCATCACCACTACCGGAATGTTCTTGCTGCTCACCTGCTCATACAGGTAGTCGGCATTCACGTTACGTCCCGATGCGTGCTGCCAGTCGGAATAGTTCAACTGAATCTGCACGAAATCCCAGTGCACCTGGTCGTGCATGGCCAGTGCCCGGTCGAATTCCTCTTTTGTGCCGTGAAACGACCAGCCCAGGCGGCGGATACGTCCGGCTTCGCGCTCCTTGAGCAGGAAGTCGAGCAGACCGTTGTCAAGGAAACGGCCCTGCAAACCGCTTTTTCCGGGAGCACCCAGCATGTGCAGCAGGTAATAGTCGATGTAGTCCACCTGCAGGTTCTTCAGCGAGTTGTGGTACATCTTTACTCCGAAATCATAGTCGGAATTAGAGAAGTTCGACATTTTGGTGGCCACGAAGAACTTGTCGCGCGGATGACGCTTCAAAGCAATACCCGTCGATTTTTCCGACCAGCCCTGCACATAGACCGGGGCCGTGTCGAAATAGTTCACGCCATGTGCGATGGCGTAATCCACCAGCCGGTTCACTTCTTCCTGATCGATGACGTTGCCGTCGCCACCCGGTGCCGGAAGTGTAGGCCAGCGCATGCAGCCATAACCCAGCAGCGACACCTTATCCTCATTGGGAGGGAACTGGCGGTAAGTCATCTTGCCGACGGGCACTTCCGTAGTGCTTTCGCCGGCTTTTTTCTTGTCGGGCGTACAACCGTAGAAAGCCGCTGTGGCTCCCACCGTACTGATGCCGACTATTTTAAGGAAATCTCTTCGATTCATCTGTTTTTTCTCGTCCATTCTCTTTCTATATATAAAGGTAAGACAATCCGATTAAAGTACACGATGGCGTTCATGCCCTTCCACGTAAATGGCACTCAGCGGACGGGCCGGACACAGGTTCTCGCAGGCTCCGCAACCGATGCAGCGTGCCTCGTTCACAGCCGGAATCTTCAGTGAATCGGGGTTCGACGGGTCGGACGGAACCATGGTAATGGCGTTCACCGGACAATGGCGGGCACAGTTGCCGCACTCCTGCTTGTCGGTAAGCGGAATACACAAATCTTTTACCCACACGGCATGACCAATCTGGATAGAAGACTTCTCTGCCTTGTCAATTTTCAGGATGGCTCCGGCGGGACATACTTCGGAACAGCGCGTACACTCCGGACGGCAGTAGCCGCGTTCGTACGACATGTAAGGCTGCATGAAAGTATCCAGCGAATGAGAAGGACGGAGCACTTCGTTCGGACAGGCCGACACGCACAGCTGGCAGGCCGTGCAATGCGACTGCAGATGGCGGAGTCCGCGTGCGCCCGGGGGCACAATCGGAGTTTGGCGTACCGGCTCTTTCTTGTCCACGATGTCGGCCATTCCGCCGTCCATCTTGATGGCCTCGGCCTTCTTGGCTACCTGTGCTTTCAGCACCGAACCGGCCAGCAGCAAGGAACCGGCCAGGAACTCGCGTCGTCCGGCGGTACGGTCGGCTGTTTCCGGTGCCGGGGTTTCTGCCTTTTCAGCTTTCTTTCCGTAGGCAAACCGATAGCCGATGGCTCCCTTATGGCATTTGTCCAGACAGTCCATGCAAGCCACACAGCGGCTGCCGTCTATCGCATGGTTCTTCACATCGATGCAGGCAGCCTTGCAATTGCGAGCGCAAAGCGTACAGCCGTTGCATTTCTCCTTGTCAATCGTGATGCGGAACAAGGCAAAGCGGGAGAAGAATCCCAGCACGGTGCCCACCGGACAGATGGTATTACAATAGGTACGTCCGTTGCGTGCCGCCAGTACCACTACCAGTACCAGCATGACGGCTGCCACTATCAGCACCGGCAGACTCTTGAGCCAGACATCTACCGAATAGAAAGCATAGCTGTCCATGCGTTCGGCCATAGAAGCCAGCAGATTGTTTCCCCACATCCACAAAGGTTGCAGGAAGCTGTGTGCCGCACGGCCGTACACGGCATACGGGTCGAGCAAGGCTACCAGGGCATGCACACCCAACAGCATCGCCAGCACGAACACTGCCAGCACACCGTAGCGCAGCCAGCTTTTCGGCTTGGAATACGTGTAGGGCATCTTCTTGCGTCCCCGGCCCAGACGGGCCACCACATCCTGAAACACGCCTAGCGGACAAATGACCGAACAGTACACCCTGCCCGCTATGAGCGTGAGCAATATCAAACACACGATTACTCCGGCATTCAGTGCCAACAGAGCCGGAAGGAACTGTATCTTCGCCATCCAGCCGAGCCATGCATGAAGCACGCCCGTAAAATCGACGAACAACAGCGTCACGAATACCAGGCACAGCATCCCCAGCGTGAGCCTGAGTTTTCTCAACATATTCACAGTAAAAGCAATTTTAGTTAGTTATTATATTCTTTCTATCACGTTTGCGTGGTAAATCCTCACAAAAATAAAAGGAATTATGTTTCAAAGAGTCTTTTTGCACAGTTTTTTATCCCAAACGGTATAAATATTCGATTAACTTACGCATAAAGGGCCTTTTTGCAGCGTTTATGCAGAAAAAATGTCATAAATATTGATTATCTGAATTACAAATTCTAATTTTGCTCCACTATTACCTAACAAAAGA
>ULTW01063018.1_pt1 | contig 34102 bp, 27 predicted proteins | sample 1957961 | NCBI WGS metagenome assembly ULTW01 (sample SAMEA4835744, study PRJEB28245) | human gut metagenome | biome: gut microbiome; material: fecal sample | place: Denmark | collected 2008 | reverse complement strand
GATGCAGCCTCGGCTCATCTGCGGAGCAGATTATGCATGAGTCGAGGTTCTAAGGATGTTTGAAAATTTGTATGCAGGTGTATGCAACCTTGGATAAGAATCATTTATCTGCTGAGAATTGACGAATAAATCAGTTGTGTTATAATATAATCACAAAGGTGCTACCGATAGACGGCTAGCCCTGAATAAATTATGGGTGTAAAAACAACCGTCGTAATCTTTCTGAGGGACTAACGGCGGTTGTTTTTACTGTTTATAAGCCTTTCGACTATTCTTCCGATTGCAAATCCAGCAGAGAAGAACAGTCTGATATATAGTAATAAATGAAATCTTGAATTTGATACATATTTATGATATTCTTAACATATATTAAAGATGTGATGCATCACATCTTATGGGCTGGTCGAAAGACCCGGGTCCACCAAATGGCGGGTAAGACACCCGCCTTTTTATTATGTTAAATTGGGATTTGGATAGAAAAGAGGGCTATGAAAGAATTAAGTATATTTGTAGATGAGTCGGGGGATCTGGGAGAATACGATTACCATGCACCATTTTATATAATTTCTTTGGTATTGCATGATCAAAGATATAACATGGAAAAAGAGTTAATTGCTTTAGAAGAAAGCTTATCGAATTTAGGTTGGTCTAATCATTGTGTGCATGCTGGACCGGTAATAAGATCGGAAGAGGATTATAGGGGATGTAGTCTTGAAGAAAGGCAGAAAATATTAAAAAGAATGATGTCATTTGTAAGGCATTTAGATATTCGTTTTAAATACATCTATATTGAAAAGAAACATATGGAAGATTCAGTTGAGGCAACTGGAAAGCTAAGCAAACAATTAGCTTCATTCATTCGTGAGAATATGGCATATTTTTATGATTATGATGTTGTAAAAGTATATTATGATAATGGACAAATTGAGGTAACCAGAATACTTTCGTCCGTATTTAATGCTTTATTGGAAAATGTTCAATTTAGAAAAGTAATGCCTTCAGATTATAGATTATTTCAGGTTGCGGATTTGATATGTACGTTAAAATTGACAGAATTAAAATTGGAGGCACATATACTTTCAAAATCAGAGAAATACTTTTTTGGTGATGAACGAACATTACGAAAGAATTATATAAAACCGCTTAGTAACAAAGAAATGTAACACGAAGAAGACTGTATAGGTAGATTTAAATCCTTGTAAATTAATAAATTGTGGCATTTTTATATACTTTTATAAATTATTGGAAATATCAATAAGGTGAAACGGTAGATACAGAGATATATTATGAATATGAGGGATAAGATGCAAAAGTATTATATTTACAAAGTAACAAATATAATAAATGGGAAAATTTGTAAAGAAATATGATAGTGCTGCGGAGACAAAAAAAGATGGTTTTAGTGATTCCAATGTACTTGAGTGCTGCAAAAATATCTTATTGCAAACCAAAAAGCACTTGTTTATGTTTGAAGATGAATATATTAAACAGGGACCAAAAGAGTATAAGAAGCCTGTGAGTAAATCAAGAAAAGCGATAGTGCAATGTGATAATAAAGGAAATTTTATTAAAAGATATGAAAGTGTGCTTATGGCATCAGAGGAAACAGGAATTGCAAGATCAAGAATTTCATCTGTATTGACCGGAGTCAGTAGAACAGCAGGTGGATACATATTTGTGTATGAAAATCAATACCCCATTACAGATTTAAAAAAATATATACATAGAAAAAAGGGCAAAGAAATAGAAAAAATAGATATAGTAACTGGAGAAGTCCTTAAAGTATATAAAAGTGTAGCAGATGCAGGGAGGGACTTAAAAGTAAATTATAAAAGTATTCATAAAGTGTTAGATATGTCCGGCAGGACAGCATATGGATATAAATGGAGAACCATCAAATAAGAAAACTAAAAGAAATTGATATTTATGATGATTGAATGGAGATTTATTCATTGGATGAAATACCAGATAATTTTGTGATATAGGATAGAGATTTTTGGATGAACTTTGGAAAGAAACTTCTATCGGTTTTTTCGACAAAAGTTCAGGTGGAAGAAAACCGAAGGTATATAATTTAGATTACTTTTACTTGAAAAAATTTGCACCCCTCCAGCGGATATGCTAAACTACTTATAGTTAGAACCTACTAACAATAACAGATCAGTCAGGCTCAGTTAAGCTCAGGGTTATAGTCAGGTTTATGGGAGGTAATGCGCATGAAACGGGCTTATGCAGTGTCGCAATACGGAAAGTGCTATGAGCAGTATTGCAAGGAATATCTGCCGCAGCAGGCGAAGGAGATTTTTGATAAGGCAGAGCAGTATTATAAAGAGTTTGTCAAAAATGATATGCCGGATCTGGGAGAAAATCTGATGGCAAAAAATATGCTGGACTGGTTTACCATTCTTTCGTTTTATGAGGCAAGCGACCATAAGCTGGATGGAGAAGTGCTTCTCAAGATCAAGCAAAAAGCTGCGGATAAAATGCGTTTTCTGGGGAAATTTGTGAACGGAAATAAGAGCCGGTGGCCTTATAAAATGTTTGAGAAAACCTATGTGAATTTCAACAAAATGAAAAAAGAGCATCAGGACAAGGGCGAATGGATGGATACGTGGGATGTGAAGATCAACCCGGATCACCGGACGGAAGGCTTCAACTTCTATCTGATCGGTTGTCCGATCGCAAAGCATGCCAGGGAGCATGGTTATGACAAGCTCCTTCCGTATCTGTGCAAAACAGACCATTATCTGGCAGAAGTCATGCATGCCCGCCTGATCCGTACCCAGACAGAGGCGCTGGGAGGCGATCATTGCGATTACTGGTATGTCGGGGATGAAAGCCCTGCGCTCGCCCGGTATAAAGATCTAAAGCAGATATAAACAAAGTGACTTTTAGAATTGAGGGAACGCTAGCGCTTGCTCAATTCTTGTGTTATACTCATCAAGTAGGCTTACCTGCATGTATATATAGAGGAATGGAGAAGCATATGTTATTCGGAAAAAAGAAAAATGAAACAGCGGAAGAAAGAGGAATCGGTTCCGCAATAGAGCTTGGTGAAAGAATTGAGATATTTGATTCATATGGCAGAAAGGCCAGTATGTTAAAAACGGACTGGGCAGAGAAGCTTCTGCCGGTCAGATTAAAGGATTGTTGGGACAATGCGGATCGGCTGTACGCGGAGATCATTTTTAATGTAGATAATAATATGGCATACGAGGTTACAGAGGCGGCGGAGCATCTGGCTGAGCTGGAGCCCGGGAAAGAGAGAGCAGCGATCGTGCTTTCTATTGTATACAGAAAGCAGGAGCGTTTTGAAAGTGCCAAAACAGTGCTGGAGGACTTCATACAGGAGCACGGCAGGTCGGGCGCGCTTCTTGTCAATCTTGCCAGAGTTTACGAAGCACAGGATGATATCAAGAAAGCACAAAATACCTTGTGGGAAGGGCTTACGCTTGATCCGAATCAGGATAACGGGCTTTCCTGGTGGCTGTTTACCCAGCGGGAAGATGGCGACAAGGAGAAGTATCTGCGCGCGCTGAAGGCAGCAGGACAGCTTCCGGGCGCATATCTGCCACAGCTTTATCAGGCACGTTTTTATCTGGAAGAAAATCAGGTCAGAGATGCCCTGAATATTTATAAAGAAGTACTGGCAGCAGATGCGGACAAGCGTCAGGTTCTGCCGATGATCTCCGGAGATCTCGGTAAATTCAGCCTGCTCAAGGCAATGGTCACACTGATCGCGCCTGTGTATGATCTGGATGAGCATGATGCCAGAACCGGTCTGAATCTTGTGCAGGCATATCTGGGACTGGGCGAGCTGGAAGAGGGCGAAAAGCTGCTTGGCAGATTGTTCCGTCTAGAACGTGCAGATCTGAAGCAGCCGCTTTTGGAGATTTCAGCCCGTTTTGATAAAGAGAAGAGACAGAAGATTGTGGAACAGCAGCAGACCGCTGACAAAAAGGTGGAAATCCTTGGCATTGAGAAGCCGATCTTCTACTTTGGAATGAAAGAAGGTACTTTCCCGGAAGTAGACAAGACAGGAAAGAAAAAGATCGGTATTTTATCTTATACCAATAAGAAGGAATCTGTTGTGGAAAGACGCGCGGAAGCAGAAAACGAAGCAAGCAGACTGACAAAGAGCGTTCCGCTTTTTATCAGTGAAGCATTGTATTTCTATTCCGATTTTTCACCGATCGTATATATTCCGGTCATCAACCAGATTGGTGCGGTACTGCCCGGTACAGAGTGGGATCAGGCTTTTTTGGAAAGAATGGTTAAGCAGCATGACCTTGCTATGCTGATCACAGGTGATATCCAGGTTACAAAGGATAATAGAGGATACGCGATCCATACGAAGATCGTCCATGCGGATGGCAGCACCCATAAGGATGAGACGGTTCTGACAAAGGGAGAGGATATTATGAGCCTGCTCAGTCGTATGTATCTGCATGCCACCGGATCGGCTTTGCATGATGCAACAGAATTAAGCGGCTTTTACCAGCTTCCGAAGGTAGAGCTTTCCATGCAGTATCTGACAGCACTTGCACAGTCCCTGACACAGACTATGGTACAGATGCGCACCGTACCGTTTTCACATTTATGGGGGGAGCGTAATATCATCAACTGGTTTATGAACATTGCTCTTGCCGATCAGAAATACTTTATGATGAAGCTGCTCTTTTTACAGAGCCTGATCCGCAGCCGTGCGTATGGTTCCGATGTGTATCTGGAATATACAAATGTTGCCAAAAAGATCCTGGCAGACACGGAAAAGCAGGCGGCAGAAATGGGCGAGACGGCGCAGCATATAGTAAATGCTTTGGAATCCATGCTTGTTATAGAGTAAACCTATAACTACTTCTAAAAATGTGCAATAACCAAAAGCATTGACAAAAAAGCATAGAGCGGATATACTCCTATTATTCCGATAGGAAATAACGAAACTAAACGGAAACAGGAGGAGAAAATTATGAAAAAGTTAACAGCATTATTACTGACAGGAGCACTTGCGATCAGCGTGCTGACCGGATGCGGTAATACAACAGACACAAACGACCAGGCAGCTACAGACGCAGCAACGGATGCAACAGACGCTTCCGATGCAGAAGCTACAGATGAAGCAACTGACACAGCAAGCGATGCAGCAGTAGAAAGCAAAGGTACTATCACAGTAGCAGCATCCGCTACACCACATGCAGAGATCTTAGAGGAAGCAAAGCCACTCTTAGCTGAGCAGGGATGGGATCTTGAAGTAACAGTATTTGATGATTATGTACAGCCAAACCTTGTAGTAGAAAGCGGCGAGTTTGATGCAAACTACTTCCAGCATATCCCATATCTGGATGATTTCAATGCTGAGCAGGGAACACACCTTGTAAATGCAGGTGGTATCCACTACGAGCCATTCGGTATCTACCCTGGAACAAAGACAAGTCTTGATGATTTGGCTGAAGGCGATGTAATCGCAGTTCCTAACGATACAACAAACGAAGCAAGAGCACTTCTTCTTCTGGAAGCAAACGGTGTGATCACATTAAAGGATGGTGCAGGTCTGGCAGCTACAGTAAATGACATTGCAGAAAATCCAAAGAATGTAGAGATCAAAGAGCTGGAAGCAGCACAGGTTTCCAGAGTAAAAGATGAAGTTGCATTCGTCGTATTAAACGGTAACTACGCACTGCAGGCAGGTTTCTCAGTAGCAAAGGATTCTATCGCATATGAGACATCTGATTCTGAAGCAGCTAAGACATATGTAAATGTTATCGCAGTCAAAGAAGGAAATGAAAACAACGATGCGATCAAAGCTTTGGTAGATGTACTGAAATCTGATGAGATCAAACAGTTCATCAACGACAAGTATGATGGTGCAGTTATTCCTTTTGAAGAATAAGAGTAACTATTCAGAGCCATGCAAATCCGTAATAAACTGACCATTTATGGGCAGATTTTTACGGATTTATATGGCGAAGTAACCACATGAGCAAAAGGAAAGCATCGTAAGATGCGATTTTGCGAATGTAGTTCTGAATAGTTACGAATAAGAAATAAAATAATGATACAGCCTCCGGTCATTTGGAACGCTATGCGCTATGACCGGAGGTATCTGTATTTTAACAGAAAGATTGAGGAAGATGTATGGAACCAATCATTGAACTTACGCATGTAAGCAAAACCTTTCATGCACAAAACGGAGAAGTAGAAGCTCTGAGGGATATCAGCCTTTCTATAGAAAAGGGTGATATTTTTGGCATTATCGGACTTTCCGGCGCAGGAAAAAGTACACTGGTACGTTGCCTGAATCTGCTGGAAAAACCGACGGACGGAGAAGTTGTCGTAAACGGAAACAGTCTGATGTCTCTTTCCAATAAGCAGCTTCGCAAAGAAAGACAGCGGATCGGTATGATCTTTCAGCATTTCAACCTGCTGATGCAGAGAACCGTTCTTGATAATATCTGTTTTCCGCTTGAAATTGCCGGTGTAAAGAAGAGTGAAGCAAGAAAAAGAGCATTGGAGCTTTTAGAGGTCGTTGATCTGTCTGAAAAGGCAAAGGCATATCCGGCGCAGCTTTCCGGCGGACAGAAGCAGCGTGTGGCGATCGCGCGTGTGCTTGCGACAGATCCTGAGATTCTGCTGTGTGACGAGGCGACCAGTGCGTTGGATCCACAGACTACAAAGTCTATTTTAACACTTTTGAAGGAAATTAATGAGAAGCGTGGTATTACGATCGTGGTTATCACACATGAAATGGCTGTTGTGCAGGAGATCTGCTCTCATGTCGCAGTGCTTGACCACGGTAATCTGATGGAAACAGGTACTGTAGAAGATCTGTTCCGTAAGCCGAAGACAGATGCGGCAAAACGTTTGGTGCTTTCCGGCTTTGCACATATCGGAGAGATGAAGGGCGACAGAAAGGTGCGTGTTACATTCGACGGACATACCGCTTTTGAGCCGATCATCGGCAATATCATTCTGGAATACAAGACACCGATCAATATTCTGTATGCAGATACAAAGACGATCAATGGCAATGCAGAGGGCGAAATGATCCTGCAGCTTCCGCAGAATGAGGAGATCGCAGATAAGATCGTGACATATTTCAAAGAGAAGAATTTAGGTGTTGAGGAGGTAGACGATTATGCTAGATAGTACAACAATCCATATGCTTGTGGAAGGTACAGGCGCAACACTTTACATGACACTGCTCTCCACCTTTTTCGGATATGTACTCGGACTTCCGATCGGTATTATCCTGACGATCACAGACAAGGAGGGTATCAAACCGAATGCGGTAGTATATAAGATCCTTGATTTTGTCGTAAATATACTGCGTAGTATTCCGTTTCTGATCCTGCTGATCCTGCTCATTCCGGTCACGAGATTCATTGTCGGCAAGAGCTATGGCGTGGCAGCAACGGTTGTACCGCTTGTTTTTGCAGCAGCCCCATTTATCGGCCGTATGGTGGAATCTTCCTTAAAGGAAGTGGACAAGGGCGTGATCGAAGCCGCACAGAGTATGGGTGCAGGCACTATGACGATCATCTGGAAGGTGCTTTTGGCAGAGGCTCGTACCTCCCTTCTCGTCGGTCTGACGATCGCGATCGGAACGATCCTCGGTTACTCCGCAATGGCAGGTGTCGTCGGTGGCGGCGGACTTGGTGATATCGCGATCCGCTACGGTTATTACCGTTACCAGACAGACATCATGCTCGTTACGATTGTCATTCTGGTTCTGCTTGTACAGATTCTGCAGGGAATCGGTATGATGGTTTCCAAGAAGCTCGATAGAAGACAGCACTGATCTACTTTGTAGTATGTTGCAGTGCAGCATTTCGACGATAGTCGAGAGGCTTCATATGATGGTATTCTTTGAATAATTTGGCAAATCTGCCTTGATTCACATAGCCGCAGGCTTTAGCAATGTCAGAAACACTGTTTGATGTTGTTGCAAGAAGTTCTGCGGCTAGTTTCATTCTTTCTTCATTCAGAAACTGAGATATATTCTGCCCATACACCAGACGGAAGTAGTTTTTGAGACTGGTCTCGCTGATCCCGAAGCTGTCTGCCACGGAACGGACAGACCTGTGCTCACTCAGGTTTTCTGTCAATATTTCCTTTAATCGTTTGGCAAGACCTGCCTGTGTTTTTGTGAGAAACATATTTCTGACTTGCGGAATAAAGGTTTCTTCGGTTAAATATTGAAGAATACGGAGTGTCTGCAGCCGCACTTTTCCAATCGAAATGTGCTCTCTGGCAGCGTATAGATCTTCCCAGATCCGGGTAAGCGGTGCAGGTGTGGATGCAAGGAAGATGTTCCGGTATTTGGAAAACAAAAACTCCGGATCGATGGAAAAAAATTGCAGGATCTGCCGTGTTTCCTGTGTAAACAATGGGTAATATAGATAGATTTCATAACCGAGGTAGTATGCGGACGGGTAATAAAAGGAATCCTGTACACAAAGAGTTCCGATGCTTGACATATGCTGATCTACATAGCTGTAGTTATTGCCGGGCAGCTGAAACTCGCAGCGGCCTTCCAGACAATAGTTGACAGTCAGGATCGTATCATCTGTGGAACCGGACATGCAGGGCACAGAGGCTGTATGTACGCTGTTCAGTACGAGATAAATGCCGGGCAGGATATGATAGATCGTCATTTCCAGACTGCTATCGGGCATTTCCTGTCGGAGCACCGTGGAATCCTGCAGCTTTGCCAAAATATCCTGTATAGAAAAATAGTTTTGTGCTAAATCGTCTTTTTTCATTTCAGTTCCTATCTCTTTCTTTTTCAATAAACATGGAATTTGTGCTTTAAATGCCTGCCCTGATTCCTGTTTTATTATAAAAACGAACAATTCAAATAGCAAACAGAAAATAAAAACAGAATGTCAAACAGTCCTTTTTTGCTGAAAGGAGCATAGATTTGGGGGCGTATCCTGCGCTATATTGTACTCGGTTAGTTTAAACGAACAAAACAAGACGGAAGGAATGAAACATATGAAACTAGCAGAGACAAAGAAAGGGTTTGAGGGACAGGTAACAGCAGTTTCGGGAAATCATCACGTGCTCTCCCGACTGATCGGCATCGGTATTGTAGAGGGGAGTCGGATCAAGGTAATACAGAATGAGAAAAAACAGCCGGTTCTGTTTTATTGCAGAGATTCGGTGATCGCCCTTGGTAAAAAGGATTGTGAAGGGATCGAAGTGGAAGGAGGACTGCAGGCATGAATCAGACAATCGCGCTTTTAGGACAGCCAAACTCCGGAAAATCTTCGGTCTTTAATGGCCTGACCGGATCCCATCAGCATGTTGGGAACTGGCCGGGAAAAACAGTAGAGCAAAAAACGGGAAGCTTTCGATGTGGAAATGAAACGATCGAGGTTGTCGATCTGCCGGGCAGCTACAGCCTGTCTGCAGGCTCCGATGAAGAAGTGATCACAGCCTCTTACATAGAATCCGGGAAAGCAGATCTGGTGGCAATCCTTGTGGATAGCTCGCAGCTGGAACGTTCCCTGTATATGTGCATGGATTTTGTCGGTATTTGTACACCGGCGGTGCTGATCCTGAATCTGATGGATGTGGCAGAGAATAAGGGAATAGAAATTAACATAGCACAACTGGAAAAACGACTGGGCATTCCGGTCATTCCGTTTGTAGCGGCTGACAGCAAACGCTATGGTGCGTTAAAGGAAAAGCTGCAGCAGGCACTGTCAGACGGAAAGGTGATCGACCAGAATGTCCTGATGCGGTTTTATGCAGAGGATCCGGGCATGGACTTTGTATCGGTTGTTGCCAAACAACTGGAAAGTGCACAGATGACGAAGGAAAAACAGGCAGTTTTGGAACTGGAAAAGACGGACCGCGGACTGATGCAGTCGGGCAAACAGAAATATGCCTGCATTGATAGCCTGGTTGCGGAAACTGTGAAAAGAAAAGAAGCGAAGGCAGAGCTTTCTTCCTTTGACCGGAAGGCACTTGGCAGACGATCCGGCAAATGGATGGCACTTGGGTTTATCCTGCTTGCCATGATGGCAGCGATGCTCGTGGCAGCACCTGTTATGGGACTGGGTGCCATGATCCCCGGTATTTTGGAAGCACCACTGAAAAACCTGATGACCGCCGGTCATGTCTGGGATCCACTTGCCAAGGTAGTTTATGTCGTGTTGCCAAATATCCTGTTTTTTGCTGTGGCAATGAGCGGTTTTGTCATTGGTGTTACCTTTGTATTTTCCCTCATGGAAGATATCGGCTATATGGCGCGTATTTCGGTTGTATTTAACAGGGAAATGGAACAGCTGGGACTGCAGGGAAAAAGTGTCTGCTCCTTTTTGATGAGTATGGGCTGTAATATGGCGGGAATCGCGGGCAGTCGTGTGATCGACAATGCAGGACAGCGTTTTCTGACTATGATCCTTGTCTGGAGTGTCCCATGTGGTACCTTGCTGTCTCTGGCACCAATGCTTGCCACGATCTTTTTCGGACCGGCCGGTGGCTTTTTGATCCTGCTTTTCATGCTGGTGATCACAGTCTGCTCCATGTTTCTGGCATCCAGACTGTTTGGCAGAAAATTGATCAAAGAGGAAGAAAGCTATGGCATCGTGATGGAGCTGCCACCATATCATAAACCGAAGTGGGGACATATTATCCGCATGACACTGCAGAAAGTCTGGGATATTTTCTCCCGCGCCTTTAAGGTGATCTTTCTTGTTTCGATCGTGTTCTATCTGCTTTCTTATCCATGGTTTGGAACAGAAAGCCCGCTGAGTTTTATCGGACAGAAGATCGAGCCGGTGACTTCGTTCTTTGGTATGTCATGGGAGATGTTTATGGCTTACCTTTCTTCCATGGTAACAAAGGAATCCATGCTTGGTGTATTAAATGCACTTTACAGTAACCACGCAGATATGGTAAGCGCAGCCTTTAATGCCAAATCCCTGGGCATTACAGAAGGGCTTGCCGCCCTCCTGCCACAGGTGATCAGTAAGCCGCAGGCACTTGGCTTTATTATGGCGATCGTCTTTAACGTACCATGTACGATGACTGTTGCAACGACCTTCCAGGAGACACATTCCCAAAAATGGCTGGGTCTGTCTGCACTGTATTACATAGGATTTTCACTGGTGTTATCCTGTATTTTTTACCATATCGGACTGCTGATCTGGTAATATACATTACTCCGGTGCTTTCATACTTTCTACCATAGATACTTTTTTCAGAGATCGTCCGATCACGAGGCTCACAATGATACTGAACAGAAGCGTCAGCAGGATCGCATACAGGAAGCTGACCGGGCGGATGCTTCTGCCGAACATGACCGCATCGACCTCAACGGTCGTAATGACAAACTTATGCAGGGCAATACCGCCGAAAATACCGAAGAAGATACCGATTCCGGTCAGGGCATAGCTTTCCCGGTTGACGTAGCTGTCCACTTCGCGGTCATAGAAGCCGAGTACCTTGATCGTGGCGATCTCTTTGACACGTTCCGCCACATTGATATTGGACAGATTGTACAGTACAACAAAGGCAAGTCCTGCAGCGCAGACAATGATGAGGACAACAACCGCATCAATGGAATTGAGCATATTCAGTACCTGTTTTACGTTATCGGCTGTAAAGGTCAGGCTGGCAACATGATCATTGTCAAGAAGCACAGCGGAAATCTGATCCCGCACAGTCTGGCTGTCATCCGGCATTTTGCTGATGGCAGCGTTGTAAACCGGTGCTTTTTGAAAGCCTGCTTCATAGGTGGCAGCACTCATATAGACATAGTTGCTGACATAATGCTCGCAGACACCGGTTACGGTAAAGGAGGCTTTTTCTTCGTCTTCGTTTTGCAGCGTGATACTGTCACCTGCCTGAATGCCCAGTGTTTTTGCCAGCTTTTCCGTTATGATGATGCTATCCTCCTGCAGTGGCGTGGCCTTGCGGGAAACTCGTTCATGCAGATCCACAAAATCACCAAATGCGGAAAGATCCTTCGGAACCATTAAATAGACATCTACATCACCGTCCTCTGCTTCCTGTCTGGTCGACTGGATTGAAATCGCAAGGGAATCTGAGAAAACAGTCGGATTGTCAAACAGATATTCCTGTACGGAGCCCTGTGTGAGGGCATCTTCTTCCGTGACGACCGTCATCAGATCGTAATGGAAAATATCTTCATACTGCTTGGTAATGATCGCATTGAGGGAATCGGAAATACCGAAGCCTGCGATCAGCAGGGAAGTGCAGCCTGCAACACCGATCACGGTCATCCAGAAACGCTTTTTATAACGGAACAGGTTACGGCAGGTTACCTTCCAGGAGAACGGGAAGTGACGCCACAGTGGTGTGATCCGTTCCAATAAGATACGCTTTCCTGCCTTTGGGGCACGGGGCAGCATTAAAGTAGCAGGTACTTCGGAAAGAGAGCTGCGACAGGTCAGTGCTGTCACGAGCAGGGAAAGCACGATCAGTGTTCCGCCGGAGAATAACGCCTGGGAAAGCCGCCATGGGGTCGCAATGGCAGGCATATAATACATCATTTCATAAGCAGACCAGATAATGCTCGGGAATGCTTTAAATCCAACCGCAAGACCGACGAGCGTTCCGGAAACGGAAGCTGCGAGTGCATAAAGAATATACTTTTGCATGATCGTTTTGGCAGAGTAACCGAGCGCTTTCATTGTTCCGATCTGTAAACGTTCTTCTTCTACCATACGTGTCATGGTCGTGGAAACGACAAGGGCAGCCACTAGGAAAAAGAAGATCGGGAAAACGGTCGTAATGGCATTCAGCTTGTCAATGTTGGCAGTAAAGGAAGAGTAGCTGATATTTTTATCTCTGCCCCAGATATACCATTTTGGCATTTCCAGTGTATCCAGATCTGTCTGGCCGTCTTCGATCTCCTGTCTGGCATCTGCCAGCTTTTCATCTGCCTCTTTTTTTGCATCTTCATAAGAAATTTTACCATCTGCTAACTTCTGGGCATTTTCCGCAATCGTTGCTTTGGCATCGTCCAGCTTGCTTCTGGCATCCTTGAGAGAAGATTTTGCATCGAAAATCTGGGAAAGTCCGTCTGTCAGCTCGGTCTGTCTGCCGGACAGAGTTGCCCAGCTCCCTGCCAGCATAGCTTTTGCGCTGCTGAGTTGTTTCTTACCGTTTTCAAGCTGCTTTTTACCGTCTTCATACTGTTTCTGCCCTTTTTGGAGCTTTTGCCTGGCTTTGGAAAGTTCTTCTTTGCTGTCTGCCAGCAGCTTTTTGTTTTCTTCCAGTTTGGCGGCATTTGCATCATAGGCACTTTGCCCCGCCGTAATAGATTCTCTGGCACTGTAGAGCTGGGAGATTGCGGGCAGAAGCTGGCTGATCCCCTGTTCCAGATAGGCTGCCTCTACGGAATTGGCGGAAACTGTCGGAAGGGAAATCCCGTATTCTGCCATATTCTGTAAAAAGGCGGTAGTTGTCTGTGGCGCACCATAGCCCTTGCTGCTTAAAAAGGCAAGAAAACCGTCCAGTCCGTCTGCTGTCATGGAAGGCAGAAGAGTGCTCATACCCTGTGCGCAGCCTGCAAGCCCGGACTGATATCCTGCTTTTGCAGTATCCAACTGCTCCTTGGCAGCGTCCAGCTGCGTCTGTCCGGCTTCTAGCTGCTTGACGCCACTCTGGTAAGCGGTCATGCCACTGTCATATTGTGCCTGTCCCTTATCCAGTTCTGATTTGGCTGTATTTAATTTTTCCTCATTTTGCTTTAGCAGCGTTTCACTATTGCTGATCTGGGCATCTGCTTCCTGCAGCTTTCTTTTGGCGTCGCTAAGCTGGATCTCACCATCTGCCAGCTTCTGCTCGTTTTCGGCGATCTGCGAAAGAGCGTCCGCATAATCAGCTTCGCCCTGTTCATATTCTGTCTGCCCGTCTGCAAGTTCTTTCTCTCCGTCTGTCAGCTCTGCTTTTGCATCGGAGAGCTTTTGATCGGCTTCTTCTTTTGCATCGTGATAGGAATCCCATGCATCGTCGATCTTCTGCTGTGCCTCATCGTAAATCTCGTCATATCTTGTCTTGCAGCGCAGTTCCTGTATTGCTTCGATTTTGTTTTTTACAGTATCAACGAGCGGATCGTAATCATCTCCCAGACTGTTGGCAGCGAGAGCACCGTCCACGGTTAAGTAAATTTCTGTATAGGCTGTAAAAGCGTAATCTTCTGGCAGCAGATACATGAGAAGATTGACCCGTCCGTTTCCCACACTGGCGGGCTCTCTTTCAAAGCTGAAATAGTTCGCGCTGTGGACAATTCCGACAACCTCATACTCGGTTGTGGATAACTTACTGTCCAGATCCTCGTTTTCCGGACTGATCACCAGTTTGGAACCGATCGGATAAGCGGACGCCATATCGTTAGCCCCCGCTTCCACGACACACTCGCCCGATTTTTCCGGCATATGACCGTCAACGAGGAAAAGCTTGTTGATGGTATCCTGCGCATCCGTTGCGTCGTCGCCGTCTGTCGACAGGGAGGATGTGCTTTTTTCTGTCTCTTCTTTACCAGTAGTTATTGGAAGTGAATGTGCTCTTGCCACGACGGTATCGTCTCCGGTCTGTACAAGAAGATCCGCGTTGTAGGCGGGCTGGACGTCTTTGACGCCATCTATGGCAGACAGGGCAGAGACATCGTCATCGGTCAGACCGAGTGTGGAAACAATGCGGATATCATAAAAGTTGGCATTGTCCATATATGCCTCCATAGATTCCTTCATGTCGACCGGTGTTGCATTCAGACCGGCAAGAAAGCCGACACCAAGTGCAATGATGGAAAAAATGGCGATAAATCTGCTTTTCGTATGCTTAAAGGTTCGTCTTATATTTTTGCGGTAGCTTCGGGTCATTTTTATCTTATCCTTTCAAGAAAACTGTTACCATTCAATCTCTTCTACCGGTGTAGGATGTTCATTCAGTTTCTCCTCGACAACCTTTCCGCTGCCGATGCGGATCACGCGGTCAGCCATGGCGGCAAGTGCGCTGTTGTGGGTGATGACGATAACGGTACGTCCCTGTTTTCTGCATGTCTGCTGTAAAAGGGCAAGCACCTGTTTGCCTGTTTTATAATCAAGTGCACCTGTCGGCTCATCGCAGAGCAGGATTTTCGGGTTTTTTGCAAGCGCTCTGGCGATGGAAACACGTTGCTGTTCCCCGCCGGAAAGCTGGGCAGGAAAGTTGTTTTTCCGGTCGGAAAGACCGACTTCGGCAAGAACGGTATCTGCATCAAGAGGATCCTTACAGATCTCGGAAGCAAGCTCTACATTTTCTCTGGCGGTCAGGTTCTGTACCAGGTTGTAAAACTGGAATACAAAGCCGACGTCGTAGCGCCGGTAGGTTGTCAGACGCTTACTGTCAAAGGAGCTCACACACTCTCCGTCCAGAAGGATTGTGCCTTCATCACACGTATCCATTCCGCCAAGCATATTTAAAACGGTCGTTTTTCCTGCACCGGAAGGCCCTAATATTACGCAGAATTCTCCTTTATCAATTGAAAAGGAAATGTGATCCGAGGCAGCAAAGCGGGTATCGCCGACCTGATAATATTTACAGACATTCTGAAATTGTACAAAAGGTGTTTTTTGTTCCATGGGGACCTCCTGGGGGCTTCGCTTTTATGCTCATAATGAGAATTACGTGATATCATACGGATTGTTCCGTGCTTTGCACTCTCACAATCCTGCCAAATATTCGCATAACGTGAAGCAGATGCTTCACTTTTATGCTCATAATGAGAATTACGTGATATCATACGGATTGTTCCGTGCTTCGCACTCTCACAATCCTGCCAAATATTCGCATAACGTGAAGCTGACGCTTCGCTTTTATGCTCATAATGAGAGTTACGTGATATCATACGGATTGTTCCGTGCTTCGCACTCTCACAATCCTGCCAAATATTCGCATAACGTGAAGCTGACGCTTCACTTTTATGCTGATATCGGGAATTGCGTGATATCATACGGATTGTTCCGTGCTGCGCACTTTCACAATCCTGCCCAACATTCGCATAACGTGAAGCTGACGCTTCACTTTTATGCTCATATTTGGGCGGGTCAGGAAGTCATGAAACCACTCCTGTGCAAGCACGTCGTGGTTTCTGACCTCTGACCCTGATATCACTAATATTATATCATCATATATATACTTTTTTTGTAAAAATTTCGTGAAATATGATATCCGGAATATGGTATCTTGCGTCGGATAGGAGTAGAATGGTAAAATAATGTGGACATAAATCAAAAGGATGTGTCTGTGCAGATATCAGACAGAAAGAGGATGGCAGAAGTTGCATTTATTTCCAACGCTTAGAAATTATAAGAAAGAAAATCTGGGAAAAGATATTCTGGCGGGACTGATTATCATGGCGGTTTCCATACCGATCTCCATGGGATATGCGCAGATTGCGGGACTTCCTGCAGTCTATGGGCTGTATGGTTCTGTACTGCCAATCCTGTTTTTTGCGGTCTTTTCCACCTCGCCGCAGTTTATTTTCGGTGTAGATGCAGCGCCTGCAGCACTTGTCGGATCCGCACTGCTTTCTATGGGAATTGGGAGCGGTTCCGAAGAGGCAATGCGGGCAGTTCCGGTTCTGACGTTGTTTGTAGCACTCTGGCTGTTTGCCTTTTCTTATATGAAAGCCGGAAAGCTGGTCAATTATATTTCCTCGCCTGTGATGGGCGGTTTTATTACGGGCATCTGTACAACGATCATTCTGATGCAGATACCGAAGCTCTTTGGTGGCAGTGCAGGTGTGGGCGAATTTTTCGAGCTTGCCGCGCATATTGGAGAAAGTCTGGAAAAACCGAATCTGCCGTCCCTTTTTCTGGGACTTTTCACACTTTTTATATTGCTTCTTTTTAAAAAGCTGATCCCCAAATTCCCGATGGCGGTGCTCCTGATGGCAGCAGGAGCCTGTATGACAAAGTTTCTGCCGCTTAAAAAATGGGGCGTTGTGACGCTTTCCGCTGTAGAACCGGGGTTGATGCCATTTGCTCTGCCTGATCTTTCCGTGATACCTGTCAGGGAAGCGGTAACGATCAGCCTGTCAGTGGCGATTGTCATTATGGCGGAAACGCTGCTTGCGGAAAACAGCTTTGCCCAGAAAAACGGCTATCGGATCAATGATAATCAGGAAATCTTTGCGTTTGCAATGGGTAACCTCATAGCAGCTCTGACAGGATGCTGCCCCATTAACGGTTCCGTTTCCAGAACGGCAATGGGAGAGCAGTATCAGGCACGGACGCAGCTGACCGGTATTGTAGCAGGCATTTCAATGCTTGTGCTGCTGCTTGGCGGAACAGGCTTTATTGGTTACCTTCCGGTACCGATCCTGACGTCGATCGTCATCTCTGCACTTTTGGGTGCAACGGAATTTGATCTGGCGATCCGCCTGTGGAAGATCAGCCGGACAGAGTGCATGATCTTTATCGGTGCTTTTCTTGGCGTTTTGTTTTTAGGTACGATCAACGGCGTTCTGATCGGTATTTTGTTGTCATTTGCCGAGGTTATCATCCGGACGGCAAAGCCTGCCAGATGCTTTCTGGGCATTCAGCCGGGGCACAGGCATTTCCGGGATTTAAAAGAAAGCAGCCAGATCCATGCAGTGTCAGGCATTCTGATCTACCGGTTCAGCAGCAATCTGTTTTTTGCCAATATACAGGTGCTCAGACAGGATATCGAGGATCATGTTACACCGGAGACAAAAGCAGTCATTCTGGATGCAAGCGGGATCGGAAGCATTGATATCACTGCTGCGGATGGGCTGGATATCCTCTGTAAGTCTTTGCAGAAGCAGAATATCCGGTTTTACATCACGGAACACATTGCAGGACTGAACGAGCAGCTCCGCAAGCTGGGGCTTGGCTACCTGATCGAAGAGGGACATGTCAGACGCACGATCCATATTGCGCTCAAGGATATGGGCATCGGCAGACCATATCCGCTCGAAGGCGGTGTCGATAATACAGAACGCAGCGCTTCCAGAAAGCGTGCGGATAACAGAGTACAGGAATTTGTCTGGGCATTTGGGCAGGATGCAGAGTCTGTGATTGAGAAACAGATCGAAAAGCAGATCGAGCAGCTTAAGGAGACAGGTGACGTAGAGGTACTTCTGCATGGCCGCTGGGCACATATGGAAGAGCTGGATGAGGATGAATGGCTGGAGCATCTGGAGGAGCATCTGAAGGAAATCGTCAATATTTCCGGTAAAGATGAACAGACGCTGGCAGAAAAGATCGAAGCGCATCGAAAAGAAGTGCATGACCGGATCGCGCAGGAGCATCCGGAGCTGGCACAGAAATTCCGGGAAAGAAGACATATTCTGGATGCGCATCTGAAAGAAAGAAGACCGGAGGTCTATGAGCTGATCACAACCCTGCGCAGGAAACGGGAAGCAGGTGACAGCAGCGGGGACCGCGATATACAATAACAGAACAAACCAAAAGAAGGACAAAACATGAAAAACAGTATTTCCTTAGAGGAATTTAAACTGCTTCCCGCGGGAAGCTATCAGCTGATCGATATCAGAGGCGAAGAGGAAATCGCACATGGTGCGATCCCGGGCGCAGCTGCGATCCCACAGGATGCACTTTTAGAAAATGGGCAGCTTGACCGGACGAAAAAGCAGGTCATTTGCTGCAGCAGAGGAAAATTCAGCGTAGAGGCGGCAGAAGATCTGGCGGAAGCGGGATATGATGCGGTCAGTCTGGAGGGCGGTTATATTGCGTGGTTGTTAGATACCGTTAAGCAGCAGGAAGCAGAGGATTACTGCAAGGAAGTGGAAAAGAGCATCCGCAAGAAATTCCGCAAGACGATCTGGTGCAGATTTGTCAAGGCAGTGAAGGATTATGAGCTTGTAAAGCCGGGCGACCGCATAGCAGTCTGTATTTCCGGTGGAAAAGATTCCATGCTCATGGCAAAGCTGTTTCAGGAGCTTCTGCTGCATCATAAATTCGATTTTACAGTGAAATTTCTTGTAATGGATCCGGGCTACAGCCCCGCAAACAGACAGGTGATCGAGGAAAATGCAAGAAGACTGCAGATTCCGATAAAGATTTATGAGTCAGATATCTTTGATTCTGTCTATACTATCGAAAAATCACCGTGCTATCTCTGTGCACGTATGCGGCGGGGACATTTATACAGCTTTGCAAAGGAAATGGGCTGTAATAAGATTGCACTCGGCCATCATTTCGACGATGTCATAGAAACGATTTTAATGGGAATGCTGTATGGTGGACAGGTGCAGACTATGATGCCAAAGCTGCACAGCACAAATTTTGAAGGCATGGAGCTGATCCGCCCGCTGTATCTGATCCGCGAGGATGATATCAAGGCATGGCGTGATTACAATGATCTGCATTTCATCCAGTGTGCATGCAAGTTTACGGATACATGTACAACATGCAATAACAATGAAAACCGTTCCAAACGCGTGGAGATCAAGGAACTGATCAAAACCTTGAAGCAAGTCAATCCGTTTGTGGAATCCAATATATTCCGCAGCGTGGAAAATGTGAATTTAAGCACTGTCGTGGCATATAAAAAGGATGGCGTGAAGCATCATTTTCTGGACACCTATGATGATGTAGTACAGACAGAGAACGAGCCCGGAATGCAGAATGGGGCGGAAATACAGATGCAGAGCGAAGAGACCAGATAGACGGGAACTGGAAGAGGTGCAAAATCCGGTGAGAGATCCGGATGCAGGAAGAACGGAAATGAATGATAAAAGAAACACAGAATCGAAAAGAAAGTGTGAAAGGGTAAAATGGAACAGGATTATTTAGAGGTAGATCGGGAAATAGAAGAAAAAAGACAGCTGCAGCGTCAGAGAAGGCGTGAGGAAATGCGGCGGAAAAAACAGCAGCAGATGCGGATCAGGAAAGCCTGCAGGATTGGAATTCCGGCTCTTTTCGTTCTGATCGTGGCAATCGGGATTGCGGTCACGCTGCATAAGCCAAAAGCAGCCCGGACAGAGCAGACGCAGTCCGGACAGGCGGCAGATGATAGCACGCAGATCCGGATGGAGGAAGCTGCGGATCCGGCGGGCAGAGAAAATATGATCGCCGGTGCGGATGACAGTGCGATAGCATCTGCTAACGTACAGGCGGCAGACGGACAGACAGCGCAGGATACGGAACCGGGCATTGTCTACAGCGCAGAGGCAACACCGGAAACAACAGATGTGCCTGCGGAAGTTGTCAGCAGCTATGCCATTTTAGTAGATGTGGGAAATAAAACGATCCTACAGCAGCGGAATGCCCAGACGGTCATCAATCCTGCTTCCATGACAAAGATCCTGACGGTGCTTGTGGCAGCAGAGCAGATCGATGAAAGCAGGCTGGATGATAAAGTAACGATCACGATAGAGGATACGGACTACAGTTATTCCAACGATTGCAGCAATGCAGGGTTTGAGCTGGATGAACAGGTGACGGTCAGAGATCTGTTTTACGGAACGATCCTGCCATCCGGTGCTGAGGCAGCAGTTGCACTTGCCAAATATGTGGCAGGCTCCGAAGAAGCATTTGTGGCACTGATGAATCAGAAAATGGAAGAAATGGGACTTTCCCAGACTGCACATTTTACAAACTGCGTCGGATTATATGATGAAGCGCATCACTGCAGCGTTTATGATATGGCAATGATCATGGAAGCCGCAATGGATAATCCGTTTTGCAGGGAGGTGTTATCCGCACATACTTATACAACATCCGTGACAGAGCAGCATCCGGAAGGGATGATTCTTTCTAACTGGTTTTTACGCCGGATCGAGGATAAAGATAATGGGAAGCTGGTGCTCGGTGCCAAAACGGGTTATGTGGTGCAGTCAGGAAACTGTGCTGCCAGCTACGCACAGGATGTGGCGGGAAATGCATATGTCTGTGTCACAGGAAATGCAACAAGCAGCTGGAGATGTATTTATGATCATGTGGCGGTTTACGATACCGTACTTGGCATAGAGGATGCACAGGAAAGATAAAATGCAGGATATATTCCTTTTCTGTTCTTTCATGAATAGTTTTACCGCAAGGCTTGACAGCAGACTATAAAAAGTGTTACACAGATATAGGACAGGTCTTGTCTGCTGCCCGGTATCACAGGATATATGTGGTTTGGAATCTGCATAATGATCCGGAGCCATGCAGATTCGTGGTCTGTAATAAAATGACCTGACGGGTCATCAGAGAATAAGGAGAAAAAAGATGCAGGAATTAAAGCCGATCAAAGAAGGTAAAGTACGTGAGATTTATGACAATGGGGACAGCCTGATCATGGTAGCGACAGATCGTATCAGTTGCTTCGATGTGATTTTGGACAATGTGATTTCCAAAAAAGGAACAGTTCTTACACAGATGTCTAAATTCTGGTTCGATATGACAGAAGATATCATTCCGAACCACATGATTTCCGTTGATGTAAAAGATATGCCTGAATTTTTCCAGCAGGAAAAATTTGATGGTAACAGCATGATGTGCAGAAAGCTGCAGATGATTCCGGTTGAGTGTATCGTGCGTGGATATATCACAGGCAGCGGATGGGCAAGCTACCAGAAAGATGGCACAGTCTGCGGGATTAAGCTTCCGGAAGGCCTGAAGGAATCCGATAAGCTGCCTGAGCCTATTTACACACCTTCCACAAAAGCCGAGATCGGCGATCATGATGAAAATATATCTTATGAACAGAGTATCGTTCATCTGGAGAAATATTTCCCGGGTAAAGGGGAAGAATATGCAAAGAAGATCAAGGATTATACGATCGCTCTTTACAAAAAATGTGCAGAATATGCACTGACGAAGGGCATTATCATTGCAGACACCAAGTTTGAATTCGGTCTGGATGAGGATGGAAATATTGTAATCGGTGATGAAATGCTGACACCGGACAGCTCTCGTTTCTGGCCTGCAGATGTATATGAGCCGGGTCATGGACAGCCATCCTTTGATAAGCAGTTTGCACGTGACTGGCTGAAAGCTAATCCGGAGAAGGGATGGAAGTTACCGGAAGATGTCGCACAGAAGACGATCGATATTTATCTGGAGGGCTATGAAAAGCTGACAGGTAAGCCACTGGGCAAATAAACCAGCAGTCCGGCGAAGCACATGAGCTTCATATCCGTATGGCGGGACTGCTCAACAGAACATAAAAAATGAAACATGAGGGAGCATCAATGGGTGCTCCCTCATGTTTTTTCTGATTTCAGGAAGTATATCGGTACTGTTATCGTGCCCGTTTTAAAAAAGTCAGTAAATTTATCTTGACAAATCATGGTCTCATACTTACAATTAGTTTAACGATTGCGCAAACGTTAAACTAATTGTAAGTATAGGAGGAAACATGAAGCGACAATTATATCATATTGAACCAATTTATAAGTCATTTATCTGGGGTGGTCGTGCACTGATCGATCATTTTCATATTAAAACAGACATGGAAAACATTGGAACTATTTATCATGTAATTGCCATTCCCGGACAATTGGATAATACGGTACGAGAAACCGGGGAACCGTTGTCGGTTTTTTATGAAAAAAACCCACAGGTATTCCAATGCAGGGAAAAATCATTTCCGGTTCGGATGACTACAACGGCAAACAGTGGATTTCAGTCATATCAGCTGCATCCGGATGATGCATATGCAGAAAAACACGAAAATCAGAAGGGCAAAGTATCCGGCGCCGTTGCATTAAAAGCATCTGATCATGTATCAGAGTGGCTTTTTGGAAACAAGGCGAAAAATCTGGAAGATTTTAAACGTATGGTGGAAAATAAAGATTGGAAAAATCTCTTTTCTACGATTAAGGTGAAAGACGGAGATTATGTACATACACCTGCAGGCGTGATTCATGGCGGATATGGAAAAGGTCTGATCAGTGCAACTTTTGGAACAAATGGTGATATAACTTACCGGTTTTATGATAATGACAGAAATGATCCGTCACGTCCGTTGCATCTGCAGGAAGTATATGACTGCGTCAACATTCCGGAAGTGCCTGTTGGAGCAAAAGCAGTAGAACCTGTACGTGAAAACGGTCTGTTGATCTATCATTATTATGAAAAGGCCGGAGAATATGTTGCAAAACGGTTTATTGTCAAGGGTGAAGGAAACTACAGCTATCAGGGATTTCTGTTTCTGACATGTGTAAACGGAGAAGGAACCATAGAAGATATGCCCATCGGGCTGGGAGAAACCATATTGGTACCGGCTGATTTTGGTGAAATACACTTTGATGGAGACATGGATCTGATCGCAATATCTTATATTGAGGATGATAAAGATGAGTGATAAACCAATCGTTACAATTATAGGAGCTGGCCGCAGCGGACGTGGCATGCTGGGTGAGATGTTTTATCAGGAGAAAAATTACAGCATTGTATTTGCTGATATAGACACCGGGCTCGTGCAGGGGTTGGCAGAACAGGGATACTATACGGTAGAAAAGAAAAATCTTCTGACAGGAAAATCCCGGGAAAGTATTGTAAAGGGATTTCAGATAGTAGATACCATCAATGATCATCTGAAATATATTACATGCCTTGCCCGGTCGGAAATGATCGCAACTGCACTTTTTCCATCTGCATTTGATCAGGTCGCGGAAGATCTGGCAGAAATGATCCGGATGAGAAAAGAGCAGAAAAACGATTCCACAGCTGCGATAATACTTGGTGGAAATTTTGTCGGACTGAGGCAATATTTTGAAAAAAAAATCTCCGGATATCTGGATGAGGATGAGCTGGATTACTTCAAAAAACATATTGCACTGATAACGGCCAAGGTAAACCGCAAGGTGGTTTATCCGGAGATCTGCCGGAAAGATCCGTATTTTCTGGAAGGGGACGATAAAGATATTCTGATGGTGGATAACAGCTTTCTGTTTCCTGACGGGTATCAGTATCCCTCATTCTTCGTATTGAAGGACAATATGGAAATCAATATGATTGAAAAAATCTGGTCTGAAAATCTAAGACATGTGACATTTGCATTTATGGGTGCTTATTATGGATATCAGACGATCAATCAGGCTGTAAACAATCTGTATATCAGAAAATGTGCTTATTATGCATGGAAAGAGGGAAGGCTGGCTCTGAATGAAGAATATGGACTTCCGGTTCCGGATGATGAAGCAGTAAAAGTTGAATTTGAAAAGTTTGCAAGTCCGTTTTTCCGGGATCAGCTTAGCAGAATAGGCAGAGAACCGATCCGGAAACTGAAAAAGAATGACCGGCTTGTAGGACCGGCTTTATTATGTATGAAACATCGGATCATTCCTTACTTTATTACGCGCAGCATTGCGTATGGTATGTTTTATCAGGATCAGAATGATAAAGAGGCTGTAGAACTTCAAAGCTACATAAGCAATCATGGAATTGAGCACGCTATTACACATTTCTGCGAACTGGATATGGATGATGTTATGGAAAATAGTTTGTTTCATTTAATTTTATGCAATTATAATGAGATAGCGAAGACTAACATTATACCGATTAACGAAAATGTTACGTACACAAATTGACAGAAAAAAACATTCGTGGTACAATCAGTTTAACGATTGCGCAAACGTTAAAACAAGAAAGGAGAAGGCAATATGAAAAAGAGATTAGTTAGTACAATTATTATTTCGGCAATGGTTCTTGCTATGACGGGGTGTGGCAAGACAACGGAGGCACCTGCAGATCAGGGAGCTGCCGCACAGGCAGGCAGTGAAGAAGCAGGTCAGGAGAAAACTTATAAAATAGCATTACTGGAGAAGGGAGCGGAAGATTTCTTCCTGTCCATTGATAAAGGATTTATGGATGCCTGCAAGGAGTACGGAGTAGAAGGAACGGTTGTGGCACCTAGTACTTATCATGATTCCGCTCAGATCAATAATGCAATGTCAGAGATTATCAGTACCGGTTATGATGCAGTGGTTATGTGTCCGCAGGATTATGATGCGAATGCCAGTGCAATAGATGAGGCTTATAACGCAGGTCTGCCGGTTATATGTCTGGATTCCCTTACAGCATCTGAAAATTATATTACAAGCATCTGCACAGATAACAAAGCAGCCGGGGCAGAAGCAGCGGATAAGATGGCAGAGCTTTTAGGAGAAAATGGTGGAAAGGTTGCAGTTTTTGCCAATGATCCACAGGCTGTATCTGATGTAGACCGTATCCAGGGATTTGTAGATCGTTGTAAAGAAAAATATCCTGCCATAGAGTGCATGGATGTCCAGTATTATAATAATGACTTAAACAGATGCTCCACACAGGTAAGTGACACAATTACAGCGAATGCTGATCTGGCAGGGCTGTTCTGTGTAAATAACCAGTCTGCACTGGCAGCCGGAAATGTGTTGGTTTCTTATCAGAAAGAAAGCTTAAAGTTTGTAGGCTTTGACTCTGATCAGGATGAAATCGCACTGATGAAGAGCGGCGTTATTGATGCATTGATGGTTCAGGAGCCATATCAGATGGGATATCTTGGAGTAGAAAAAATGCTGCAGCATTTAAAGGGTGAATCTGTTCCTAAGGATAATATCGATCCGGGATGTAAGATAATCACCATGGATAATATTGATGAATTAGAACAGTAATAAAATGCTGTGAATACAGCATTTTATGAAAGTTTGAGGTGTTCGAGAATTGCGAAAATTGCGTAGCAATATAGCAATTCGAATACATCAATGAGTGGCAAAATTTAATTTTGACACTCATATCATAACATACAGAAATAAAAAGGCTGTATACATTTACAGCCTTTTTAAATAACAGGAGGCAGATGGAGTGAGTAATGTATTATTGGAGATGAAAGATATCACAAAAACATTTCCCGGCGTGCATGCACTGGATCATTTTTCTTTTAATCTATGTGCGGGCGAGGTGCACGCACTGGTAGGGGAAAATGGTGCAGGAAAATCTACATTAATGAAAATTCTTTATGGTGTGTATGCACCTGATGAAGGAGAAATTTTTATTGAAGGTCAGAAGGTTGCCATTAAAAGTCCGTCAGAAGCACTTCAGCTGGGTATTGGTGAGGTATTTCAGGAATTAAATGTCTGTATGCAGATGGATGTGACAAACAATATCTTTATCGGAAATCTGAAAACAAAAAAACATCTGATCGATGATAAAACTTTAAGAAAAGAAGCAGAAAAGATTCTACAGGATACAGTCGGATTATATGTGGATCCGACATTACCTGTCAGATCATTAAGTATAGCAGAACAGCAGATGGTTGAGATCGCTAAGGTAATATCGCGTGGCGGAAAGGTTATTGTATTCGATGAACCTACAACGTCACTTACAAAGGAAGAAACTAACCATCTGTATAAGATAATTGAGAAATTAAAAAAACAGGGAATGGGTATTGTTTACATTACGCACAGATTTGAAGAACTGGAAATCCTTGCCGACAGAGTAACAGTCATGCGTGATGGAAAATTTATCCGTACCATGAACTATGCGGATACAACAAATGAGGAACTTGTAAACCTGATGGTAGGGCGGGAGATGACAGAAAAATATCCCGACTACAAGAGAAAAATAGGGGAAGTGGTTCTTCATGCAAAAGGAATAAAAAACAAAAGTGGCATAAATGTGGATGAAATTGTCGTCCATAAGGGTGAAATAGTTGGAATGGCCGGGCTTGTCGGAGCCGGGAGAACAGAGTCCATGCGTATATTGATTGGAGCTGACAAGGGAAAAATAGATGAACTTACATTATTTGACAAGCAGGTTAAGCAGTTTAAAAATGTGCACAGTTCAATAGAAAACGGCGTCGTATATATGACAGAAGATCGTAAGGCAGACGGTCTGGCTTTGTCATTAAATGTTGAAAAAAATATCAGTATTGCCTCTCTGAAAAAATTATCCAGAAGGGGACTGGTAAGTGAAAAAAAAGCGGAAGAAAATGCGAACACATATGTAGAAAAGCTGCAGATTAAGATTTCGGGTCTGGAACAGCAGACAAAACTGTTGAGTGGAGGAAACCAGCAGAAGGTAATTCTTGCAAAATGGATGTCGTGTAATCCAAGGATTCTGATATTTGATGAACCAACCAAAGGAATTGATGTAGGTGCTAAATTTGAGATCTATAAGCTGATGAACCAATTATCAGATGCCGGTCTTGGTATTATCCTGATCTCTTCTGATCTGTCGGAAGTGATTGGAATGAGTGACAGAGTATATGTATACCGGGAAGGACATACGGTAGGTGAATTAAGTCATGCGGAGATTGAAGCATCCAATATTATGCAGTATGCAACCGGAATAAAAAAACAGGAAGGGCGATGACCAAATATGAAAAAAAATGAGTTAAAAAATGTAAACAAGTTAAGTGCATTTAAAAAAAGCAGCATATTGGGACCGATCACAATTCTGATTGTGATTATGTTATTTCTTTTTATTACAACACCTCCGTTCAGACAGGCATATAATATCACATCCCTTATGCTTTCTGCTGCTGTCTATGTCATGGTTGCAATGGGAGCAAGCATTGTTATCATTGGAGGCGGTATTGATTTATCACTGGGTTCTATCGTTGGATTGACAGGAGCAGCCTGCTGTCTGTTTATCAGAATGAATGTTCCGTTGATTCCGAGTATAATCGGCGCCGTTCTGGTTGGCGGACTTTGCGGGGCAATGAACGGATTTATGGTTACAGTCATGGGGCTGATCCCTTTTATTGCAACACTCGGAGGCATGTGGATATATAGGGGAATTCTGATGATTCTGACCAATGGACAGACTATTGCGGTTCGGGCTTATGCTTCAGAAGAAATTCTTAACAGTTTTGTAAAATTCGGAAGCGGTTCTATTTTGGGAATTCCAATCCCGGCCTATGTATTTATTGTAGTAGCATTATTATTGTCTTTCATTCTGAAAAAGACCGTATTTGGAAGAAATATTTATTTTATAGGAAGTAACCCGGATGCAGCAGCTATGTCCGGTATCAATGTACCTAAAGTAAAATTTATCGCCTACATCATAACAGGAATGCTTGGAGGTCTGGCAGGAGCCATGCTTGCAGGACGACTTGTATCCATGCCGACTAATGGTGGAAATGGCTATGAGTTTGAAGGTATCTTTGCATCCGTACTGGGAGGCATCAGTATGGTAGGTGGCGAAGGTGGAATGCTTGGTGCTGTTGTTGGTGCGATCATTGTTGCATGTATCAGAAACGGACTGAATCTGAACGGAATTGATGCATTCTGGCAGCAGGTTATTTTGGGCATTATTATCGTTATGGCTGTATTTTATGATACAGTACGTACGAAAAAAGCAAGAAATGCCAAATCATAACAATGCGAGAAATGAAGAAGGAGAGAATACTGGATCGATGAAAAATGTAGATGTTGTGGCATTAGGAGATCTGATTCTGAACATGGTATACAGAGGAAAGACAGAAGCAGGCTTCAATTTATATGAAAGACAGCCGGCAGGAGCTACAGGAAATCTGTTGTCCCAGATTGTCCGGCTGGGTGGTACGGGTGCACTTATCACTACGGTCGGAGATGATGATCATGGCAAATTCTTATATGAGTATGCAAAGGAAAGTGGAATTGATGTATCCGGTGTGGTAATAAGCGATAAAGTGGAAACTCGTATGATGTTTGTGCATTTTGATGAAAAAAATGACCGACATTTTCTGAAGTATGAAAGCAGAAGAACGGATGTGGAGACGGGTGTAGATGCAGTGGATTTCGATATGATCAGATCCAGCAGGGCTTTTGTGATACCCATGTGGTTTTATAAAAAGGAAAAACCGATTTATGCGGCCTGTCAGAAGATCATAGAAGTTGTCAGGGAGCAAAACGGACTGTTGGGATTAGATTGTAACTGGCGGGGAAACACGCACACACAGGAAGAAATGACAAGTATTTGTGATGCAGCATTAACGAGTGATATTGTTAAGCTTACAGATGTAGAATTAGAGCATTTCTTTGGCGAGAAAGATATTCTGAAAGGCAGTGAAAGGCTTGTCAGGGAAAAAAATAAACTGGTTGCGGTAACACTTGGAGAAGACGGCTGTCTTTTAAGAAATCGTAACGGATATGTCTATCAGCCTACTTATGCGGTAGATGTTGTGGATACAACCGGAGCAGGAGATTCTTTTATGGGGGCTTTATTATTTCAGGCAACAAGAAAAGGCTTTTCCATAGATCAACTGAGTGTAGATGAGCTGAAAAGTATAGCAGGCTTTGCCAATGCGTGTTCAGCCGGCTCTACAAGAAAATACGGCTCCATGGATGTGATGACAACAATGGAAGATGCCAGATGGATCATGGAGAATATCCCTCTGAAACAGCCGACATACGATTTCTAAAATACGGGAAACCATTCCGGCACAAATATGACTTATAAGTAAGGAGATGAATAAATAATGCGGTCAAAACGCAGATATGAAATCTGGACAGGCGTTAAGGGTGATGATAAACATGGTGGCATATATCTTTACAAGTATGAAGCGGATGAAAATAAATTACTTCTGGTAAGACAGGAGGTGCAATTACGTGGGTTTACCCATATTGCCATGAGCAGTGATAAGAATACGCTGCTTGTAACAGGTAAAACAGATGCAGATCAGGACGTATTGCAAAGTTATCGGATAGCAGATCAGAACGGAAGTCTCATATTTATGAACGAAACAGTGTTGCATACAGCCGGCGATGTCTGTCATCTATCGATCAGTCCGGATGAAAAAATAATAGCGGTTACTGACTTTGCGGATGGTGCAGTTCATTTTTATGAAATGGATAAAGAAGGAAAGATCGGTGCTTTTATACAGAGACTGGAATTTAAAGGGAGCAGCATCAGTTACAGGCAGAATCGTGCACATCCACATTCGGCTTTTTTTACAGCAGACAGTAAGTATTGTTATGTGGCAGATTTTGGATCTGATAAGGTGTGGATACTAGAGCATAAAAATAATGAAAAAACATTTGATATCACGGGCAGCTGGTCAGCACCGGCGGGTTCAGGACCAAGACATATTGCATTTCATGAAAAAAATGGATATACTTATACTATCATGGAGATGAGTGCGCAAATTGCTGCATGGAAGGCAACAAAACGCGCAGAGACGGAAGAATTACAGATTATCAATATTGCAAATCATGAGCTTCCCGGGAATTTTGGAAAAGTTGGAGAAGATGGACTGCCGCAGCATTATATGGCAGCAGGTGATATAGCAATATCAAAAACCGGAGAGTTTATTGCAGCATCTGTCCGCGGACATTATGAGATTGTAATTTTAAGAGTATTACCGGACGGAAGGATGGAACTTGCATCGAGACTTCCGGTCAGAGGGGCTGTCAGGACGATCCGTTTTAATAAAGAAGGGGACATTCTTTTTACTTTGGGCGAGAGAATGGGACACTCTACGGGAATTATGGAAATCTTTAAACGGAAGGAAGATGATCCGGCTCTGTTTAAATCAGTGAATCAGATTGATATTCCCGATGCATTTGTATGCAGTATAAAAGAACTGGCATAGACTGTTCTTAATGAAGTGAAAGGAATGATAAAAGCATGAGGGTTGGAATAAAACAGGTGGCAGAAAGAGCAGGTGTATCTGCAACAACGGTTTCTCATGTGGTGAATAAGACAAGATATGTGTCTCCTGAAGTTGAAAAACGGGTAAATGATGCAATAAAAGAGTTGAATTATACACCGAATATTATGGCAAGAGGGCTGCGGACGAATACTGTGAAAACAGTTGCTGTAATTGTGCAGGAAGCATCTACGCCATTCTTCTCGAGAGTTGTGGACGAGATTTCTGATGTTTTATATAAAGAGGGTTATTCACTGCTTTTATGTACGACGAGAAGTAAGGTAAACGACGAATTAAATGTTGTCCGCAGCATGTTACAGCAGCAGGTATGCGGTATTATTCTGGCACCTCGACAGATGGATTTCGATTATAGGACGCTTTGCCCTTCCAAAGATTTCCCTCTGGTTTTTATTGATTGTAAAACGAAGTTTGTGCCATGTAATGCGGTAACGTGTGATAATTATCAGGCATCCTATAATGCGATAAAAGCATTAATTCAAAAAGGGCATACTAATATTGGCTACATTTACAGCAGCAGAAATTATGAGGTATCCACAGGAAGAGATAGATTTCAGGGATATTTGGATGCTCTTGCTGACAGTGGACTCGCACGTGACGGGAAAATTATAGTAGGAAGAGAACAACAGACATTTGAAAATGGGTATGATGCAATGAAACAGCTATTGCAGGAAAAAAAGGCGACTGCTTGTTTTGTCGCTGAGAATCCGATGGCACAGGGGGTTTTTAAATGCCTTATGGATTATAAGAAGCGTATACCGGAAGAAATGGCTATGATATGCTATGATGACTTTGAATGGTCACAGCTGACAGTTCCGACGATATCAGCAATTCGTCAGCCAATGAAGGAAATGGGAAGAAAAGCAGTAGAATTACTGCTTAAGAAAATTGGAGATCCGGATGCCCAGTGTGAAAATATCATTTTAAAATCCGAATTTATTCTGAGAGAATCGTGCTGAGCAGATAAGATATTTCAGCACAGATAAAACAAACAGAAGATTATCTGCCAAAAACAGAGGGTCTTCTGTTTTTTAATTGTATTTCACAGGTTGACTTGACCTGTCGGAAACTATAGGATAAACATAATGGTATAATACAGACTATATTTTGTGACAGTGAGGAAGAATATGGAAGAAAAAGTACACAAGCGCCGTGTCCGCTACGCGGGCAGGTATCCGAAGAAGTTTGAAGAAAAATATAAAGAACATGATCCCGAAAAATATGCCGATACAGTGGCACATGTGATTGAAAAGGGTTCGACACCTGCGGGCATGCATATTTCCATTATGGTAAAGGAGATACTGGATTTTCTGGAAATAAGACCGGGACAGCAGGGGCTGGACTGTACGCTGGGCTATGGCGGACACAGTCGCAAAATGCTGGAAAAGCTGGAAGGAGAAGGCAGGCTCGTCGGACTCGATATTGATCCGATCGAATCGGAAAAGACGGTCAAAAGGCTGCGCGCGGCAGGTTTTTCCGAGGATATCTTTCAGTTTAGGCTGATGAATTTTGCAAATATCGACAAGGTGGCGGAGGAATTCGGACAGTTTGATTTTGTATTGGCGGATCTCGGCGTTTCTTCCATGCAGATCGACGATCCGAAGCGCGGTTTTTCTTATAAAACAGAAGGCCCTCTGGATCTGCGGCTGGATCCTATGCATGGTGACAGTGCGGCAGATCGGCTTTTACAGGTTACGCAGAAGGAATTTGAAGGAATGCTCATTGAAAATTCCGATGAACCGTATGCGGCGGAAATTGCAGCCAGCGTATTTGGCAGATTAAAGAACGGGAAAAAGATAGAAACGACAACAGATTTGAGAAATGCTGTGGAAGCAGCTCTTGTCCGTCTGCCAAAAGCAGAACGGGAGGAAGCAGTCAAAAAGTCCTGTGCCCGCACATTTCAGGCACTGCGTATTGATGTGAACAGTGAATTCGAGGTACTTTACAGCTTTTTGGAAAAGCTCGATGGTATTTTAAAGCCCGGTGGAAGAGTGGCAATTCTGACTTTTCATTCAGGAGAAGACCGCCTGGTCAAAAAAGCCTTCAAGGAATTGAAAAAAGCAGGCGTTTACGCAGAAATCTCGGCTGATGTCATAAGGCCGTCCGCTGAAGAATGCCGCCTGAACCCGCGTGCCCGCTCAACCAAGATGCGTTGGGCGGTGAAAGCGGAGTAACGGTTTTAAAACTGCATACAAACTATTCTTTACGGGGAGTCTGGTTTTTCATGAACGCCAGATAAAGGTTATACAGCACTGCGCAGACCGGAACGCTGAAAAGCATTCCCAGGATACCAAATGCTTCACCGCCAACAGTGACTGCCATCAGTACAAGCAGCCCGGGAAGACCGACGGATTTCCCAACAACTTTTGGATATATCAGATTGCCTTCCACCTGTTGCAGAAGCAGCAGATAAATAATGAACCACACAGCTTTGATGGGATCTGCCAACAGGATCAGAAACGCACCAAGACCTCCGCCGAGCCATGCACCAAAGACCGGTATCAATGCGGTAAACGCAACAAATGTTGAGATGGCGCCGGCGTAGGGAAGCTTCAGAATCAGCATTCCCAGAAAACAGAGAATTCCAATAATGACAGCCTCTGTAAGCTGCCCGCTGACAAAGCTGGAAAAAGTCTGATTTGTCAGTGAGGCGATGCTCAGAAGTTGTTTTGCCTTCTTTTGCGGAAGTATCGTTACGATCAGCTTCTTTAAGTGGGCTGCGACCACTTCTTTTTTTGCCAGCAGGTATAAAGCAAAGATAAATGCCAAAAGCACATCGATCAGACCGGAAAGGACGGAGGTAGCTGCATCCCATGTTATCGAAATGATTCCGCTTCCTTTGTCGTTGATCAGAGCCGTAATTTTCCGGATCAGCAGGTCGGAGTCGATGGCATATTCCGGAAGGACGATATTGTACTTTGCCGCAAAGCGGACAGTATCCATCCACCAATGTCTGATTTCTTCAACGTAAATCGGGATATTTTGAATAAACTCATCGACTGATTTCCATAGACTCGGAATCATCATAAATATTACAGCGAACAAGATTCCCAACACAAGAACAGAGCTCAACGTGAGACAGACCGGTCTTGTCAGCTTTGCCGGGGCTTTTTTGCATACTTTATTCCAGCAGCGTTCAAGTGGATTCAGGACAACATTGATCAGAAAAGCAATACCTCCGCCAATCAGAAACGGAGAGAACAGCGAAATTACTTTGTTAAAAAATTTCATTATGATATCAAAGTTCATTAATGCCCATGCAAATAAAATAACCGCAAGCAGTGAATAAACGACAGATCGGATCATATTTTTATTCATCGGTCTGTTTTCCGGTGGTACGGAACTATTGTGTTGAGTAGTGTCGGTATCCTGTATTTTTTTCTGCATATTCCCTCCAGGCTGTTATGAATGTAACTATACGATTTGCAATATAATCCTCAATTATACTTTCGTTATGGCGTTTTTGCAATATAGAAGCGGTAAAGAAGTACCGGGCGTTGTAGGATTACAATACATGTGTTACAACTGAATAATTAAA
>ULTW01052827.1_pt1 | contig 34327 bp, 39 predicted proteins | sample 1957961 | NCBI WGS metagenome assembly ULTW01 (sample SAMEA4835744, study PRJEB28245) | human gut metagenome | biome: gut microbiome; material: fecal sample | place: Denmark | collected 2008 | reverse complement strand
AACTTTATAAGATTCATCTTACAGGTTCCTACTATGTAGTCTGAGCCAAATCGAACTTGAAATACAAGACGGTAAAATGGAAGCGAAGAATGCTGTACGCATACAGATTAGTATTGCCATTATCACTTATTGTCTCGTGGCTATTGCTCATCATGATATGCAATTGAAACGCTCGTCATATGAAGTTTTGCAGATTCTAAGCATTTCATTGACGGACAAAACCCGTCTAAGAGATCTATTTGATAAGACTATTTTCAACGATGTCAAAGAACTCGATTATCCCCTTTTTAAGGGACTATTTGATTAATTAATTAACGTGTCCGTTTTTTATTGGACACTAATGAATTGTACTATTAAGAAAGCTAAAACTGATCGTTTTCATTTTCTCGATTCCTAAATCTAAAATTTTCATCAAAGAATCAACTCTATCGTTACCTCTTCTCGCATTCCCCATAAATTTATATTTCTTGCCAAAGATAATAGAGAATACAACACCATGATAAGAATCGGTGATAACCATATCGCAACATCTTATATTATTAAGCCATTGCTCTATTGAAACTATGCCAGCATCAAGCAACCCATTGACAACGTAAGGTAAGTCACATGAATTAAGTTCATTTTTAATAGAGTCATTCATATCCAAAGCATAACAGAAAATTTTTCCTGTTGTAATGTCTCTTACATCTTTTCTTGATTTTATCAACAATAAATAGTCATCTGAAGAGAGCAAAAGAGTGGGATCTAAAGTCCATTCAGCCTTTGGACTTATCCATCCATTTTCTTGAAACATTTTTAAAGCAGACTCTTCTCTTACGGAAACCGCATCAAAACGAGCATATAGCTTAGCTAACTTTTTTGTCTGCTTAGCTGAATACTCATTTTTATTAGTACCCATTGATACAGAATAAGCTATCTTCTTTATATTGTCAGGAACGAATTTTAAGAAGAAATTTTCACAACCAATACTATGTGTCATACCTTCTCTCCATACCTGATCAGAACCAACAACTACAGCATCATAATTACCACTATTCAGCATTTTTTTTATTCCAGAAACATTTCTTACTTCAAATGTGTGTGGAATATATTTTTCATAAAAAGCCAAAGCATTTGCATCTATGATTTTTCGAATATCCTTATTATGTTTTTCCAATAAGACATCCACATTTTTCTTCCCCAGCAAATACTTCTTGATAATTCTTTTCGGAATGCTATACGGATACTTATACCAAGGCAACGAGTAATCACACTGTAGATTGATATGCTCCACCTCGTGCCCCATTCCTTGGAGAACTTTTATAAGAGCATATCTTTGAAGATTTCCGCCATAGTTATTATCAAACGGAAGATTTAATAATGCTATTTTCATTTTTCTTATAAGTACTTTTAGATATTTGGATTTAAATACTCTCTCTGCAGTGATAGTTAGTTGTATCTATACGACAAAAAGCACAATAGAATATGAGTATTCAAACACATTAACTATACATTTTCTTCTCTATTCGACTTATTTAAAAAGAGTCCCAGCATGCTCCCTGCCCCAAGCAGAAAAGTAGCTTAATAAAATTACTCATGACAATTTGCATGCCAGAGACTCTATAAGTTATTAATTCGTTTATTCAATCTTGGACTCTCCATTCGCCCTTCTGATGGATTTATCCAATCCCTCTACCAATACATCATACGACCATTTCTCTATCGAGACTTTCGATTTAGTTTCTTCCTTAACCAAATCTCTCAGTGCTACCAATACGTTATGGTCTGGACTGTATCTATCTGCAACGTCACAATTCACATGGAATTCATAATGGTATGCAAGAAATTGGCTGAAAGAATTACGCCCCCTATTGCTCATCTTACATAATGATTCAAAGAGCTGATGCGGATTCCCCTTAGCAAAAACAGGACGCATTCTAAAATTAGAACGGAACCTGAAAGTCTGAAAGTCTTTGTCGCTGTACATTTTACTTACGTTTAAAATTACTGGCGACAAAGTTACATTTTTTCCAAATCACCAAATCCATTTTTAGACGCTTACAAGCTATCCTTTCAATCTCCCAACCCATTAACCACTTTAGTCATTCATTTGAGAACATTAGTGGCCAATTTTTATCGGGCACTAATGAACTTAATAATTTCTATTTTTGATATCTATAGACATCACTGCCACAAAAAGAATATACTTTCTCTATTCTTGCGCCAGTTTTCTTGAAATCGACAAGGAATTTTAAGAAGACATCGTTCTCACTATGAACATCCATAAAATAGACATCATCATATTTAGTTATAGCCTCGATATTCTCCTTAACCTTATCAGGCTGCATAAAGAAGCGGTAAACGTATGCCTCGTTGTTATGCAACTGCCTATAAGATGTGCCCCATATCTTGTCGCCTTTTTCCTGTATCTTTGGTTCAAAGAAAGCACAGCTTGTCTCGTAGTTGCTGTAATATTCAGCCATAGGGCGTTGGATGTTGGCTATATAAATCTTTGCCTTTGGAGATTTCACCTTGTATATATAATCAATACAAGCTTTATATTGCTCATTGTTTGCAAAGAACACTTTGTCACGATAATCGACAGTTAACTTCAATACCCACGCCATTGGCAGAAATACCAGTAAAAGGAGTAGGGAAACTGTCACCTTGTTCTTAGCTATGTTTCCTACAATCTGATCCAATCCCCAGAAAGCCAACAATGTAGTAAAAACGAATTGACTTAGGAGCAGTCGAATGGCTATAGGATAGAGACCAAGACTTGAAACCACCATCACCATTAAAGCCATAATGGCAAACGACTTGAAATACCAGCTACGCCAAAGCATCTTGACAGCTACGGCAAAGCCAATCAAGTATTGCGACAAGAAAACCTTACCTATAGGTGATGTGAAATCCTTGAACATACTCAAGAGCAATTTTAAGTCTTTCATTCCGTGAGGGACCAATGGGAAGGCAAGGAATGTCCAAGAATTATCCTCATTGACACTTGGGGTATTCTTGGAAGCAGGCAGAGCCCATAGAAAGTAATAAAGCCCCACACTCAATAAGACCAGCAAGAGAGGAGCCACCTCATTGAGAAACTGCTTGAGAGCTACCTTTTTCTTGTAAAGCAGAGCTGACTGCCAAAAGAAATGGTAGGCACATACACCGCCCATCATAAACAGAGCACCGAAGGCGAACCAAATGAAAAGAGCCATCAATAAAAAAGCTACTAGGGTTGGCATCTTATGCTGTAAGTACTTATAGTAAACCCACAAAGTGAGCAACGAGAAGCAAACATCAGACATATAAGGTTTGGTGCATATAGCAAAGTTCTGAACGATTCCCAATGACATAAAGACAGCTACAGGCATCATAGGAATCTGATACTTGAAGGTATTCTTCGACAACAGATACACCAACAATGCAGAGATGAAATAGAGAATCACCCCCGTCAGACGAAGCACAAATGGAGAGTTGCCAAATACAGTTTCGAAAGTCTTTACTATGAGTAGCCATCCTATCGGGGCACTCTGGCTATAGTCAAGCATGCCAGCAAAAAGACCAAAGAAATCACGAGTCACCACGCTCTTCATCAGCATGGCATCATCAAGCCATAAAGTTGGGTCTTTGAATAACCACACCAATGTGTGTACTCCAGCCATAAAGGCAAGTACTGTAAACAACCAACCTAGATATTTATTGAAATTGATAGTATTCATTATTTTACGCTATAAGTTGAGAAAAGATTCGAAAATAAGATTTTGATGAGATTCCAGTTGCCAGACCACTTACTTATCTTGGTAGGCGTTTTCTCCCCTTTTGGATATCTTCTAGCCACAGGAATCTCACAGGTTTTCAGCCCATTCAAGTCGGCACACACTGAAAGGAAAGCCAACAACTCATATCCCACAAAGACCTCTCTTAACGGTTTACAGGCTGGATGCTCCAAATATTTTCTAGAGTAAGCCCGATAAGCATTGGTCGTATCCGTATACCACTTACCCGCCGTCAGGGAAATAACGGGAGCATGGATGAGTCTTACAGCTATCAAGCGTGACAAAGGCGTATTCTCAGCCAGTCCACCCTTGACGAAGCGAGAGCCCTGAACGAAATCATACCCCTCTTCTAACTTAGCAATGAAATGCTCTACATCTTCTATACTATCCTTGTCATTTCCATCTATCGTGATGATGCCATCATATCCTCGTTGTAAAGCCCAGAAAAAGCCCATTCTGAGTTGAGCTCCCTGTTTACCCGTGTCTTGTTTCACGAGAAGCGTGTTGACCTGTAAGTCCTTCAGCCTTTTCTCATCTGTACATCCATCAGTAGAACCACCGTCACAAATTACGATGTCTGCGATTTCAGCCACCTTGGCATTCTTGGCTCGTTCCAGTTCATGAATGATTCTGTTTCCTTCATTGATGATAGGTATCAGTACACAATATTGCCTATTTTTGTTTTGGAACTCCGTGCTCTCGAAGGCAGGGACTCCAAATTGTTTATTATATTTCATCAGTTATGCCCTTTATATATTCCACTATTTGTTTCACTTTTTCCACATCCCCTTTGTTCCCCATTTCTATCGACAGGTAGGTATCCTTATGCTTCTTGGCATATGCTACCAAAAACTTGTGCTGTGAGTGATGAGCAACGTCTATAGGTGCGAGATAAGGCTCGCTGATATGGATATGATTAACAAATCCAGCTATATTATGGATATAACTGATGTCTTCCTTGTTTTCTATTACGGTACCCAAATCATAATTCACCTTCAAACCCTTGGAATTAGCATTGTTCACCAATTCCACAGCTTGCTTGGTATAATTGATGAAATGTGTGTTATATATCGTAGGGTTTGGTTCAATCGCTATGATGGTATCATGTTCAAGAGCTATTTCTCCTATCTCATGGAAAAAATCTATGGCTACAGGGTAATCTTTGGCTACATCCAAAGTTTCTCTGTTGCGAGGATTTCCAAAGACTAGGTTATGACAACCAATTGCCAGGGCGAACTCACATGCCTTCCGGGTATACTCGATGAGTGCCTTGCGCTCCTCTTTATCTCCAAACACTTTCTCTTGTCTGCCATACCAAATGGATTGCATGGAAGAAACAGCCACCCCATATACTTCCATCAGTTGCACTGCCCAATCCCGAGCCTCTGCAAGATGCTCATAAGGTTTGTCTGGGAAGATACGAGTAGGTGCTATCTCCAGTCCAGAGAATCTATTATGCTTCAAGAATGCGTACATGTCGGCATCATGATCTGCCGACCATGCGATATTAGATATACTCAGTTTCATAGGGCGTGTCGATTTACAAAATTTTTAATATCATCCATCACAAATGCCTTGTCAAAGAGATAACCATTCTCGCCACCGAACAGTGAGGCATACTTGCTACGATAATCCTGTACTGGATAATCCTCTCTAATTTTATTGTCCAATGGCTTGCCCAAAATATAAGCAGAAAGTTCTGATATGGTGATTGGCTCAGTTGCAGGATTAAGAATGGAGAGATGGTTGTCCAAAGCAATTTGGATATGCTTCCAAAGATACCCTAGATTATAGAACTGATATTGAGATCTGCTGTCCGTAAAGTTTAGGGCGCTAAATCCCAATTGTTCAAAGTGATGCTTGAGTTCTACTTCCTCTTCACGATTGGCTACATGGCAACGATAGAAACCATTGTCTTGTAATTCATATCTTTTTGCTATCAGCGGGTCTTTATCAGCCAGTTCCTGATATTTCTTTTCATTTAGCAACGCTGGTATATAATGTATCAAATCATATATGAAATTCTTCTTAATTCCATCACCATAAAGAGCTGGTAGTCTTACAATCAAAGCATTGGGATAATTTTTCATCACCCACTTCTCCAGATAACGGCGGTTTCTGCCATAAGCGGTAAGAGATTCCATATCTATCATCTCATCCTCATCAATACCCACTGGATGGTTATATACAGAAATGGTGGAAATCAAAACTAAGCGTTTCGGATTGATTTGTCGAATATTCTCTATTGCTTCATCCATACACTCCAAGTCCTTCTCAGGAAACTTGTTAGCCAGAAACATTTCTGCCCGAATACCGGAATACACGAGTAAATCTGGATTTGAGCCAAGAGCCTCCATGATGTTCTTACTATTATATAATCCATCAAAATGGTGCTTTGCGGCAATATTGCCACCAACAAAGCCAGTATAACCTACTAAAATATTCTTCATAATACTAAAGATTTACGAGTTTCTCTATAGATTCAAACACATACTCTTGTTTCTTGAAAACAAGATTTGTAATTAATGAAAGATATTTCAGAATAACCGCCATGATGGCAAAGATTCCAAAGAAAGATAATCCCATAAAAAGCATTGTCGTAGTCCATCCTTCTACAGGATGCCCCACCAAGAACACAATAACCGCATATACAAACACCAGTAAGATCAGTGCAGCCATTGTGAAAGTCATCACCCTAGCAGCCTTATATCCAAGATCGGTAAAAAGAATGAGCGAATTATAAGAATGATGTTGAGATGGATAATATTTCTTAGATACAGCATATTCATATTCAAGATTGTACATACCTAGTCCACAGTTGGCATAGAGAGCATTGCGATAAGGTATTGCCTTAGTAAGCGACTGTACTCTATTGATGCCTCTGCGAGTGATAATACAGAAGGAAGAATCCTCCACTTTATTGTGAACGTGGGCATATTTGTTGAATAGATAGAAGAACAGAGGCTGTGACTGCTTTCTACCCTTATTAACTGCACAAACAATATCATATCCTTTTTGAGACTGATGATAAACATCCATCAGAAGAGACCATTTCCAGTCATTATATGAGTTATCAAATTGAAATACATAATCGCCTATTGCCAGGTCAAGTCCTGCATTCATACAATGCTCTACACCCTGAACAAAACTCATGTTGAGGATACTGATAGCACTAGCATCATGTTCTTTTGCATAAAGTTTTACCTGGTTCACCGAATCATCATTGGAGCAATCATTTACGATGATAATCTCAAACTTGTCAAAATTATCATTCAAGGTTTGATGCAAACCCTGAATAAAATTAACGATACCATTGCTATTATTTCTCAGATAGACAACGGCGGAAATAAAGTTTTTTTCTTTTCTGCTATTTTCCATTTTCATCAAGTATTTTGTCTAAGTCATAAACTGTATTAATCTTTCCCGACAATACGCTAACAAACGTAGGTGCAGTATGGTGAATCCTTATCACAGTAGGCCGGGAATCATCTATTTCGCTTGCCAACAATATAGGCTTCATGGAGAACAAAGAATGATCATAGTCAAAACAAAGATTATCATTCATGTACTTACGAGCCAAATTGCTCATAAAAGCCCAGGCTGTCTCGGGCTTTGCAGGACAATCGTTGCAGTTTCCCAATTGTTCAGGCGAACAGAATCCTTGACTATCGTTCTGACAACGAAATATCGGTACAGCTTGTTTGCAAGTGACATGTGGCGTGAAAGTAACTGATGTTAAAGAGTGATATCCTGTCTTTCCAAAAGGCATAATTGAAAAGAAAGGTCCGTCCATAACAGTAAGACCAGTATCCTTCAGTTCATCATTCACCCGGCATAGTATAATCTCACACAATTCATACTTGATGGAAAATTGCTCAAATCCTGCTTTTTGATTGATTTGATTAACTGATGCATAAGTAGCATTTAATACAAATGGCGCACAAACAGTTTTATGCCCCCCCCATAGTGCGAACCTGATAGAGATCTTTAACTTGCTCTATCTCCTCAATGCGTGTACTATAACTCACCTCCACATTTGGATAGCCTGCGATTTTCTCAAGCATATACTGCTTCAAAATTTGTGCATCATAGGTATATTCTTCTGTAAGGAAAGCACCATCACACATATCGCTCTTGAAGTACTTACCTACAGGCATCTCATCACATCGAATGTGAGCATCTTGGCAGAACTTGACAAACTGCTTTGCGTCACTCCACGAAAAATGAGCCGAAGTAGCGTATACCTGGTCAAATTTTCTGAGGATACTGAAACCATAGTCCTCATTGAAACGCCTGAAATAACCAGCCGACTTAATGGCTGTTGCAAAAGAGCGAGGATAGTGGTAGCCCATGTGAACCCTGGCCTGGTTTATGAATGTTGCACGCTTAAAAGCTGCATCATCATGTTCCAACACTAAGATTTTCTCACCCCTTCTGCCACATCTTTCAGCTGCATAGAGGCCATAAAGTCCTGCGCCTATTATTATTTTATCATAACATTCCATATTGTTAATATTTTATTGTTTCATTACCAATCGTACTATCAGGAAATTACTGATAGTAGCCAAAAGAATCGTTGGTATAGGAGCTAATTCATTGGATAGTCCCAACCAGAGGAAGAGATTCAGTAATGCCATTGATACAAGGTAATTGATAACATTACTTATTACGAAACCTACCCCATTCTTCACAGACTTGTTTACCTTAAATGTAAACGAAGTAGTAAGCAAATAGTTTACTATGAAAGCACAAAGATAGGCCAAGCTATAAGCCAATGAAGGGTGCAAAATCTTTAAAGAAAGCCAATAGGTAGCATAAAGAACAACAGTTGCAACTATTCCTACAATGGCAAACCTAAAAATCTCCGACTTGAAGAGTTTGCTAATCACTTTATTTTGAAATATCATTTTAAAAGTCCAATATCATGCAGTACTATCTTAGTAAACTTCTTTGCTCCTTTTTTATTTAACAAGAAACTATCTTGAAAGAGAGTAATATCATGACTAAAACGAGTATCATCCATGTAGTTTAAAAACTTAACAGTTTTATCATCCAATGTTTTCAGTAAGTCTCCAAGTAGTACTTTTCGAGCATCACTATCAAACTTAGTTGCCAATGTGTGATACATCGGAGGTAAAACTAAAACAGGTTTTATATCACGTTCCTTACAAAAAGAAATCATATCATTCAATATAAAAGACGCATCTTTCAAGCCATCTTGATTGATAAGAGAAAGAGGTTGGGAGAAATCTGATAATGCAAACTCATGCTTCCATCCTTTTATCCATCTCTCCGCATCAGCCTTCATTTGCTCTTCTGTAAGCGTAGAATGACCAGTTCCTCTTAATTGGGCTCTCAGTTCTGTGTAGAAACTCCATAAAGGAAATCTACGAATAGGACTGGACGCAATTGCCTTAATCTGCTGCTGTCTACGATAAGAAAAATGAGGTATAGAACTAGGATATATCAAGGTATAAAACCTATCCTCCATAAAGTCATAGCTACCTGCCAAAGAACTAAAAACGCATAAAGGAATTATCACATGACTACCTTTAGGATTAAGGTAGCCAAAATAATTCTTTAATATCGCTTGATCACCAGACAAAGGATTGTGCCGAAGAGCAAAATTGCCTCCTTTAATAGGCAAGCCTTCATAATCAAAAGCATAATAACCAGATGTTGAACCAAGGTTTATTACATCAGTATTGAATATATTGTAATTCCAAAACTTACGACAGTCAGGAAAGAGCTCTTCATTAAACCAATGGGTTCTACGTATAGCTCCGTTTATTTTGCTTGCTATTTTATGTTTTATACTCATAGACCTGGACAAATTTTAGATTCTACCAAATACTGATTATCATAATTAAGAGAAGAGATTATTTCTACTTCCTCTGAAGTTAACGAGGAATCAAAGATGTTGAAATTTTCTTCCAATCTCTTAGGATTCTTGGTTTTAGGAAGAGGGAAGCACCCACGTTCTATATTCCAGCGTAAAACTACCTGTGCTAAAGACTTCTTATACTTCTCCATGATTGGCTGCAACTTCTCTGTTGGTATCTTGCCATGAGCCACATCCATTAATGGAGAGTAAGGCATTACAAGTATCTGATGATTGTTACAATAATCAACCAAATTCTGTTTGATACCAATAGGACTAACATATATTTCGTTGATATCAGGTGTTACACCCGTCTTTTCTATCAGTTTATCTATATGACGCTCATGGAAATTGGAAACTCCAATGTAACGCACAACACCTTGCTTCTTCAATTCTATCATCGTCTTCCATATATCAACGATATAATCAGGAAAAGGATAATGAATGAGCAAAGAATCGAGATAAGAAGTATTCATATCTCTCAAAGAAGTTGCAACCTTCTCTTTGACAATCTCATCAACAGAATGACGTTGCATAAACTTGCTATTAGGATTAAAATAGATGCCTTTTAACGGTTCATCCTCATGGGCATTATTATCAGAGATCTTAGTCTGCAAGAATAAATGCCCACGGTCAAATCCTTCGGCAGCCAATTCTTTTACAGCCATACCGATACCAGGTTCGCCTCTATAATCGTCAGCTGTATCAAAGAGGCGATAGCCAACCTTAACCGCAGCTTTTACCATATCAGCCATCACCCTGCCTTCAAAAGGGAAAGTTCCAAGCCCGATCTGAGGTATCGTCTCTCCTAACTTATTTGTTAATTGAATCATTTCTTTAGAATTTTATTTCTTATAAAACTGTGTACCATCACTCTCTCCTCCTTACCTAATGCTATCATATAAACAGAAGAAAGAATAACTATCTCTGTTGATAATCCCAAAATGACGAATCTCGTCCAACCTTGTTCCATCAAATGAGTAAGCAATAGAGGTACAACGATCGAAATAAGAGTTATACATAGAGTTGGTACATAAACTTTCTTTATTAAACTACTATACCGGAAAGTTACATAACGATGAACAATCATCCACCCCCAAAACATCTGAGTAAAATTAACACAGAATATTACAATAAAGACGGAATATGCAGGTGCACCCATTTTCAATGCAACATAGCTAAAAGGTAATGCACAAATCATCATAGTACCTCCAACAATATTACCTAATTTAATTTTGCCTATAGCATGATATGACATCAATGATGCCTGATGATAGGTTTCCATCAGATAAGTACAAAGTACCAATACTGCAAATATTGGGGTGTCAGGCGGCATATTCTTGCCAAGCCATAAATTGAGAATGAAATTTATCTCAAAACAGACAGGCAAGACTAAAGCCAGCATCAATAAATAGGCAAACTTAGCAGCATTAAATGTCAACCGATACATCTCATCTGTATTGTCTTCTGCAAAGTTTTTCACCACTTGAGGTCTAACCGCTGTAAGGAAGTTACCCACAAACATGCTTACTGCATTCTGTATCTGAAAAGCAATAGCTCTTGCGGCATTAACAACAGGTCCAAAGAACATGTTTAGCAAGATATTAATGCCCTCACCCTGACAAATGACAGCCACACCTCCAAACAAATCCCAGCCGCTATAACCTAACAAGGTCTTATACAGAGGCTTCTCCTTGACTAAACGGAAACGGCATTCTTCATATCGCTTAGTGGTATAAAAGCGGTAAAACAACTGGATGCCTACTGAGTTAAACATTAATAGTAAGCCATAGAAAATCAATTTATCTATTGGCGATACCATCAACAGATAGACGATAACTAACTTTGATATAGCTTCATAAAGACCTACATAAGCATAGATGCTCATGTTCTCATGTGCAATGAGCGAAGCATTGTATGGTACCTGAGTGAAACTTATCATCGTGGTGATGATAGAAAACTGATAGACCCAAAAGGCAGCAACAATTCTATCATCAGGAATCACCAATTTCTCATAAAAGAACCACAAGCCCAAGGTTTCACCTAAGATGAGTACTATCAGCGCTACACAAATATGAAGATTGAGTGAAGCTGAGAAAGTGCGATTGAGTTTATCCTGATTGCCACGACCCAACTCATAGGTGAGGAATCTACTGGAAGATGATCCCAAAGCTCCATTAAGGAAGCTCATCATCGTGACTATACCACCTACCACATTATATATACCATAGTCGGAAGCTCCCAACACATCGAGAATTACTCTCGATGTGTAAATGGAAACTACCATAATGATAAGTTGGCGGAGATAGAGGAAGGCTGTATTCTTGGCTATACGTTTATTGTCTGACATACCTTATTATACTAATGGTCCAAACAGCGTATTCCATCTTACCAATCTGTCAATCAAGAAGACACCATCCCAAGGCATTTCAAAATTGAGCATACGACCTATCTTAGGTAGGCGGGCTACTCCCTTTTCGGTTGCCTTATTGGCAAAAGCTATAGCTTTATCCTGAGGTGCCTCTATACCAATGGTCTGAATATAATCCTCTATCAAATCAAGCGACTGGTTGATATCATCTACTTCATGTACCATCAGAGCACGGGAATAGACAGGCTTTCCTAACTCGGTGTTCTTTTCATCAGAGAGAAGAATAGACCAACTCATAGTACTGCTGCCCCATACTTTACCCTTAAAGTCGTATACGCCACGGATAGAATGGATAGCACTAATCTGCTCGGGAGAAACGGTAGGCTTAGGAATCTGAATCTCTGTCTTCGGGAATGCTTCTGCAAGAATCTCACAGAAACGCTCTGGTGAAACCTCTCCACCTCTTTCTATGTAGAGATTATGAGGAGACGCACATCCTGCCTGGTCAAAGACAGACACATCTACAGATACTCTACGAGCCAACTTCTTAGCATCCTGCTCTGAAGCCAAAGCTTCTTTTGCGATGACAGCATAAGACAATTTAGGTCCAAAAACTACGGTCTCACAGTCAATAGAAGAAGGATAGCCTGCTACAGTCTCAACAGCCTCCTTACCTCCCCATGCTATTCGAACTTTAGAAGATTTAGACATCAATTCTCCCAATTTCACTGCATGGCGTGAGAAATAAACGACTCCCACGGTCTTTACCAAATCATCACCCTTGATAGTATATCCGTCTGAGGTGGTATATTCCAATCCTTCGAATACAGACATCAATGTTGCAAATACACCACCATCTTTTGCAGCTACCTTAATCAGGTTAGTATTCTTGGTAAGCATACACTGAACCAAGGCAAACATACCTAAAATCTGAACGTTACCAGCCATCCAGTGACAACAAAGTCCTCGGGCATTTGCCTTCATCAAATGCTTATCACTATCATGGCAAGGAAGGAATGTATCTGCATATTTCAAATTACCACGAAGTCCATCTAAAGCCACTTGCTTGAGGTGACGCTCGTCGCACCATTGAGACAAGAACAACAAGCCCTTATCTTTTAGGAAACGGAATTTTGTATCTGAAAGCCATGTCTTGGCAGCCATACCTATCAAACCAATGATTGCCTCTACTGGCTGGGAACGCAACCATTCGTTCTGTGCATTCAAGCCATCAATAATAGACTGCATCTGAGTGATTCCATCACCTTCTGCAATATCACCTTTATAATATTGAACTTCTAGATGGTTATCTTCTTCACCCATTTTTGCAGTTTTGGCATTGAAAGTCAGTTTTGCAGACAGAATATCACCACAACCACGAACCTCTGCTTTCTTCATACGTCCGGTAATGCGGAATCTAGTACCTGGGCGACCGTAAGGACATGGATCTTTCTCGATAATTCCCATATCATCGGTGAGAACCACATTGCCTGGATATGAATGTGGTATAGGAGTAACAAACTCCATCATACCTTCCTTACCTGCAGGCAGGACCTCACGGGTCACAACATCACGAACCAGAACATTCACATAGGCAGAAGTATGCTTGCAGCCGCATGGACAGTCAGGATAATTTAGTCCCATCTGCTCGGTAAAACCATAAATATCGATTACATCAGTTGGATCGATACCAAAACCATCAGCAAGTTGCTGATTGAACAGACTCTTCTCTACTTTCTCTGCCTCCAGTTTCTTCCATCCACCGATATGGATTATCTTTGAACCCTTAGGAAGTTGAATTTTTTCACCTTTGGCAAGAATAGCCTTCAACACATTAGAATACATAATGTAGGTGAAACCGAAAACGACAACAGGCTGGTCGGATGGTATCGTAGTAAGATACTCCTTAATGGCATCAATATCAAAATAAGAAACCCCATTCTTGGCTTTCAGGAAGAATCCCGACTTAGAGGCAAAATTCAAGTAACCTGTGATAGCTGCGAAGCGAGCACCCAGGAGGCTACGGAACTCAGAACGAGGATCAATATCCATCACAAGGAAAGGCTTGCGGTCTTTACCGATAAACTCCTGCATCACCTTGACCATCGCCTTAGCCTGACGCTTACTGGTAATCTTGTCAACAACAACCGTAGATGGAGTACCTGATGTGGCAGAAGACTGAAGTCGCAGTTTGATGTCTTCCTTTGGTACAGATGCCAAACCATAGCCAAGATTCTTGAATACGCTTACTGCTACAGGTGGAATCTGCTTAATATCATTCAATTCTGCATGTGGGTCAAAACCTTTACGATTACAGAACTGTCGATACATATCGTTGTGTTCGTAATGGAAAATAAGTTCCTCCTGCAATGCCTTCAAGAACAATGCTCCTGTCTGAGGACTATCTGAATAGACCGGTTCAGTAAACAACTGATCCATAAAACTTGATTTTTCTTCGTTCATATTATTTCTTTTTAAGACTCAAGCGTTGTATCTTGCCTGAGCCTGTTTTTGGAATGGCGTTAATACGTTCTATCTCTACAGGCAGTTTATAAACCTCAAGCTGAGGACGCAACTGCTGCATAATTTCTTCATCACTTAAATTGTCATCGGCAACGATGAATGCTTTGACAACTTCTCCTAATACTATACCTGGGTCAGGGATACCAATACAAGCACTCTCTTTGATACCAGAAATGGTATTCAGAATATCTTCAACCTCCATAGGTGAAACTTTCTTTCCACCTACGTTGATCATCTCCTTAATTCTACTCTTTAAATATATATTTCCCTCTGCATCCATCGTTCCGCAATCGCCGGTACGGAAATATCCGTCATAAAAATCGGATGCAAACCTTTCTGGAGTCTCATTCCAGTAGCTGCAGGTAACATGTTCTCCTTTCACACATACTTCACCCTCTTCGCCTAAAGCTGCAGGAGTACCCTGGGAAGTGAAGATCTTGATTTCTACATTTGGCGAAGCCTTACCTATAGACAATAAATTATCTTTGTAGGTATGGAATTCCATAAAGGCACTGCGTGAAGCCTCAGTAGAACCATAATGCATACAAATTCTAGTATTTGGGAGCAAAGACATAAGCAGTTCCTTATCCTCTACAGGCATAAAAGAACTTCCTATTTCTATAAATTTGAGCTGGTCGGCAAACTTCCCAATATATTTGCCACTCATTTTCTTAATGAATCCCCAACTGGCAGGAACCATCGCAAACATGGTAACCTGGCAACGAGCCATCTCCTTGAAGAACTTCTTCACATTGGCAAAAGTACCCAGCATCACTACGGTGGCACCCTTAGAAAGAGAACATCTGAGGCGTCCTAAACCAAAGGAGTGGCTAACAGGCAAAGCCAATAATTCAACATCAGAACTGGTATTACCAATGAAGGCATTGATGTTACGGGCTGCAGCAGAGAGATTATTGTACGACAAGGCAACTCCCTTCGGAGCGCCTGTCGTACCTGTAGTAAAGAGGATATCAGCTACCTGACTCTGTTCTGGGACAATGTATGTTGCTTTAGAAGTTCCATTTACAACATCAGTAAAAGGAATCGTTTCTTTCTTCACATTATGAAGTAAGCCCATCACACAGACTGGAGTAGTAGATTTCTCTATATACTCAAATCTAGTCTGGTTGGTGTCAGGATCAATAGGCACACATATGCCTCCTGCTATATGTACTCCAAAATATACATAAACAAACTCTATATTGCCTGCTGCCGAAAGAATAACCCTATCTCCCTTTTTAAGGTGATAATCCTGCTTTAGTTTTTCAGCTGCACATAAACAATAATCCCATAATTGGGAATAAGTTATTTCTGTATTCCCAGAAATAAGTGCTACTTTATCTGGTGTATTCTGAACTTGGTCAAATATCTGTTCCTCAATTGTCTTCATCTTACAGCTTTGATTCTACAGCTTTAATAATGTCATTTACATCTTCAATATCCATCATCTCCTCTGGCTCGAACTCAACATCAAACTCGTCCTGTACACTCTGAAGGATGTTAAGCTGACCAAGAGAATCCCATGTTGGGAAATCACCAACAGTTGACTCAAGAGTAATCTCTTCTGGCTTTACTTCGAGAACATTGGCAATAATCTCGATAACTTTGTCTTTTGTTTCCATTTTCTAATTTTTTTTTTATTGTTATTACTATTATTGAGGAATTATCCTTATTTTACGCCACCATCAACACGGATTACCTGTCCGTTGATAAAAGAGGCATCATCACTTGCGAGGAAAGCAACCGTCTTGGCAATTTCTGAAGGATTACCCAAGCGATGCATCAGCGAAGACTGTTCCATAGATTCTTTAGCCTTGGCTCCCATCTTCTCTGCGAAATCAGTCTCTGTAAGACCAGGAGCAACCGCATTGACTCTCACCTTACCCGCCAATTCCTTAGATAGTACCTTGTTCAAGAGAATCATACTTGCCTTGGTAGCTCCGTAAACAGAATTGCCAGCTTCACCATCAATACCAGCGATAGATGCCATATTAACGATAGCACCATGAGCAGACTTGCTCAATAAGCCACAAAGTGACTGGGTAATGAGCAGCTGAGAGAAATAGTTTACCTGGAATACATCATGTACATCCTGCATTTTGGTAAAAGGCAGAATTGCAAGATGAGGAATACCAGCGTTATTTACCAAGACATCAATCGGCATCTTCATAGCCTTGATTTCTTTACAACCAGCCTTCACAGCAGCCTCGTCAGCCATATCAAAATATATAGGAGTGATAGAAATTCCATTCTCTTCAGCTATAGCATGAAGCGTATTTAGAGTTTCCTCTTTCTCTGAACGCATACATGCAATGATATTTGCCCCTTCAGAAGCAAACTGCTTCAATATCTCAAGTCCTAACCCGCGATTAGCACCTGTTATGACAACTGTTCTATTTTCGAATCTTTTCATTTGATTATTTCTCTATAATTTCAATTAAACCAATATCCTTTTTAAAGAAAAAGCATACCTTATGATTGTCAAAGGCATTAGAAACTTTTATCTTTGATACTGGCATAAACTTTTCTTTCTTTAATTCTGCGAAAGAAGCTTCTATATCATCAACTTCATAGCAGATATGGTAAGGTGAAACACCCGTCTTTTTTAGTATATTATTGATAGGTGACTTCTCGTCGTGAGGAGCAAGAAGTTCAATACACGGAGATATTGGGTGACGTAGCACACATACCTCGACATTCTGCTCCGGATCATATATCTCTACCTGCTTCTGATACCCCTGTGCTTCATAAAAAGGCACAGTGGCTTCAAAGCTATATACTGCAACACCTATATGGTGAAGTTTCATTTTTACATTCTCCATAAAATACCGGTTTGAGTTACTTTTACAGGAATACCATTGGCTATGCTATTTGCTGGGACAGAAGCATTGACCAACGTATTACTACCTATGATAGCACCATCACCAATTCTTACACCCATCATGATTGTGCAATCAGACGTAAGCCATGCATGCTTACCTATTACGATAGGAAGATGAACTCTAGACCCATAGACACCGACAGGGTGACCACCATTGTTATCGCGTATAATAACATCACGTCCAATCATAGCCCATTCATCCATCAATATTTTATCCATACAGATAATAGTAAGATTCACATTTGTCCACGGACCTTTCTTGATAATTAATTCTCCTGTTCCAAAGACTTCAATGTTCAATCCTTCTCCATAGTCACGATCCCCATCAAAAATTAATTTACCTCCAGGAAGGATTCTTATTCTGGATTGTCTATCAGAATGTTTGAATACCGACGTTCCTATTCTACAAAGTCCATTCACTTCAAGAGTGCCACCATTGTGTATTTCCAAATCACAATGTGGAGTAAAGAGCAAATATCTGTTTTCTGTTAAAGAGGTGTTCTTTACATTCTTATTGAAGATATTATAATAGATGAACTGCATCATAGGCTTTGGACGGAACTGTCCACAAACTCTCAGCTGCTGATAAAAGGCCTTGGCTACATTCCTGAGTTTCTGCTTTGCCGTATAATGCTTTGGAAATAAATAATCAAGAACTTCCAAGAAATCTTCGTTATTAATCTTATCATAAAATAGTTTGCGATTTACTTTTTCCTTACCTATATTTGTAATTAAGGCAGGATTGCCCGCTACAACAACATCAAGAGATTCTTCCTCTGTCTTCAATTTCTTAGAAACCTCCTTCATCAGGAATTCACCTTTTGAAGAATTAACTAAAATTGCTGATGTGCCCAAATTATCATCAAGTCCTGTTGCCTTGGTATTGACATTACCTGCTCTCCAAAAATCTCCTATAGATAAATCTGCGACTCTAGGGAAGCCTTTGAATTTACATTCGTAGCATGATGGTCTGGTAATACAATTAGAATTCAAGAAGGCTCGAGTGAAGAAATCTGTATCTTTTGTTCCATAATAAGTCTTTCCGTTTGCAAAAACAATCTTCAGAGTAAGATTATGCCATCCCAAATCCTTAGACTTTGGTTTGATATAAACAACCTTAGACTTATATTGTTTCTCTAAAGAATCAAGGAACTTCCTAAAAACCTTAGGTGAATTGATTCCTCGGCAGAACAAGTCTATAGTAATCAGGTTTTCATAATCCTTACGGAGATAAGCTTTCAGTGCAGCAATCTGGCAAGGCAAGTTGCAGATCATGACTTTTTCTCCAGCCTTCAACAACTCTTTTACCTGCTTGTAAAAACCCTGAGAATCCGATTGGATATATTTGGTATTGCGAAGTTTCAGAAGATCTTCTTTATTGTTAGATATATAATTAGTGGCAGCAAAGTCATCTGTCCATATTGCGCCACCAACATAATATCCATTTTTAAATCCCCATTCGGCATATGCAGTGAACATACCACCGGAGGTAGAATCAAATCGCACCTCAATATTTTTGTGATTTGCAACAATGGCCTTAGGTTTATCAAACTCATTCTTCTTCAAATCCGAAGAATGAATGACAGGACAAACCTTCTCACATAACCCACAGTCAACACATTTTTCCTTATCAACCTCAGGATACCAGAATCCTTCATTGTCGGTTTTGAATGTGATAGCTTCATGAGCACATACATCACCGCAAGCGTTGCATCCGCAACAATCTTCTTTTCTTTTTATATCTATCATAAAATATTATTATAGTTTCTATGTATAATATTCTCCGAATTCCATTACTTGTTGAAAATATCTTTTTCTCTAAACTCTACTAATCCTCATTTATTTCTTTATTACTATTTTCCTAATTCTTTAATTCTCTGTTCTTCTTTCAGAGAGCAAACAAGCAGTTGACCATTCTTCTCGGCTACGATATAGCCATCCAAGCCTTGAACTACCACCTTGCTTTCATCGGCTGCATGAACCACGCAGTTCTTGCATTCATACAATCGGATATCCTTGCCAACCTTGGCATTGCCAGCCTCATCTTGTGGGAGTAAGGTACGGAGACTGCCCCAGCTGCCTAAGTCGCTCCAACCAAACTCGGCTGGCAAGGTATAGATTTCCTTAGACTTCTCCATCACGGCATAGTCAATGCTTATCTTCTCGCAGGTTGGGAAGAGTTTGCCTACTACCTCTTTCTCCTGTTCGGTATAGAAAGAAGGTGCCATCTCGTCCATGATGCTGGCAAGGTTTGGCTGGAAGGTTCGGATTGCCTTACTGATGGTACCAATGTTCCATACGAAGATTCCGGCATTCCAATAGTAATTTCCGGCAGCAAGGTATTGCTCAGCAGTCTCCAGTTTTGGCTTTTCCTTAAAAGCCTCTACCTTGTAGATTTCATCTACGGATGTTGGCTCTGCTGCGGCAATATAACCATAGCCTGTTTCCGGGCGGCTTGGCTTAATACCGATTGTAACGATGGCGTTCTTATCGGCTGTATAACTCAATGCCTTGCTGAGCACTCGCTGATACTCCGAGGTATTGATGACCAGGGCATCGGATGGTGTCACCACGATGTTGGCATCAGGATGCTTCTTCTGGATTTTCCAGCAGGCATAAGCGATACATGGAGCGGTATTGCGAGCCTCCGGCTCTGATAATATGTTATCCACTGGCATGTCAGGGATTTGCTCCTTGACAATACTAATGTATTTCTCGTTTGTCACTACCCACATGTTTTCGACAGGACAGATAGGCTTCAATCTATCTACTGTCAATTGAATGAGGGAAAGACCGACTCCCATCACATCTATGAACTGTTTTGGGTAATCGGGGGTTGACATTGGCCAGAAGCGGCTGCCAATGCCGCCAGCCATTATTAAAACCTGAATATTATTATATATAATCATAAGTTGAACCAATAGTGTTTCGTTAAAACGAAACGATTATTAAATAATCTAGTAACATTCAATAGTTTACAAACCCATCATAGTGTATTTTATTTGGTATCTCAGTACACTTATTTAAAACATGTGTGCGATAAACAAAGACAAAACTATAGTTTTTCCTGATTATAACACTTATTCCAAAACGTGATTTCAATACCAGTATAGACGTTACAAATGAGATTACAGAGCAATCCGTTTAAGATTAGCAATACACTTCTCCAAAGAATCCACCCAATAAGGAACCTTAATTCCGAAGGTCTCCTTGATGGTTCGCTTATCCAATACGGAATAAGCAGGACGAGTTACAGGAGAAGGATACTCCGAACTATAACATGGTTGGATATCGCATTCCGTATGACCGGCGATTCTTGCAATCATCTGGGTGAAATCATACCAGGAGCAGACACCCTCATTTGAAAAATGATATACTCCAACATATTCATCCTTGCTCTGGGCAACCTTTACCTTATCCAATATGGTGATGATGGCAGTAGCCAGATCAAGTGCGTAAGTAGGAGTACCGCACTGGTCGAAGACCACTTTCAACTGTGGCTTGGTTGCCGTCAGGTTGAGCATCGTCTTGCAGAAGTTCTTACCAAACTCAGAATATAGCCAAGCCGTACGGATAATCACATAGTCACAGCCAGTAGCCATGATCTTCTGCTCACCATGAAGCTTCGTTGTTCCATATACACCAGTAGGAGTTCCCTTCTGGTCTGGATTACATGGCACATTATAAGGTTCCTTACCAAAGACATAATCTGTTGAGATTTGAATGAGCAAGCCATCCACCTCCTTCATCGCCTTAGCCAGATTCTCAGGAGCATCCGCATTGAGTTTTTCTGCTAAAGCAGCCAGTTTCTCATCAGTCTCGCAGGCATCCACATTGGTCCATGCCGCACAGTTCACGATGGCTTTCACATCATTCTCCTTCACCATCTTGCGGATGGCATCCATATCGGTGATGTCAAGGAAAGTAGTTTCCAAACCTTCTACCTGATTGACATCGGTAAAGATATAATGATCTGTTGTATTTTGGCTAACGATGCGCATTTCATTTCCAAGCTGACCGTTAGCACCTGTTACTAGTATGTTCATATTTTACTTAAAGAGAGATAGATGAGTTTGAGAACAAAGCGAAAAGTAGCTTATAAAAATGCTCTTATTCTCTCCCTCACCTAATCTTATATTTTAATATTCTAAATTCTTCTTTAATGTACCTTCAGTTTCATTAAGTATAGAAAGCAGATATTTACCATAGTCGTTCTTCAACATAGGCAGTGCATTCTCTTTCAATTGCTCAGCAGAAATCCATCCCTGACGGTAAGCGATTCCTTCCAGACAAGCCACCTTCAAGCCCTGTCGCTTCTCCAAAACCTCAATAAAGGTAGATGCCTCCGAAAGGGAATCATGAGTTCCGGTATCAAGCCAGGCAAATCCTCTTGCCATGGTCTGCACCTTCAGCTCCTTATCCTTCAGGAACTCCTGGTTGACTGTTGTGATTTCCAACTCGCCACGAGCAGAAGGCTTGATATGCTTGGCTACTTCTACAACCTTGTTAGGATAGAAGTATAAGCCTACCACAGCATAGTTGCTCTTTGGATGCTCAGGCTTCTCCTCAATGCTGAGGCAATTGCCTTGTTCATCGAACTCTGCGACACCATATCGCTCTGGATCGCTTACACGATAACCGAAGACGGTTGCCTTCTTGTTCTGCTCTGCATCTACTACTGCCTGATGAAGCATTTGGTTCAATCCTGCGCCATAAAAGATGTTATCGCCCAATACAAGGCAAGCGGAATCATTACCGATGAACTTCTCACCGATAATGAAGGCTTGGGCTAAGCCATCTGGTGATGGCTGCTCGGCATACTCGAACTTAACTCCAAACTGGCTTCCATCGCCTAATAGGCGTTTGAAACCTGGCAAGTCAAATGGTGTTGAAATAATGAGTATCTCACGGATACCTGCCAACATCAATACTGATATTGGGTAATATATCATCGGTTTATCAAAGATAGGAATCAGCTGCTTGCTGATGCCTTTGGTGATTGGGTACAAGCGTGTTCCGCTACCACCTGCCAATACTATTCCTTTCATATAATTATTATTTATTGATCAATAACACTGTTCGAAAACCTACCCGTCCTTCCTTACCGTTAAGGAAGGCTCCACCTTTCTCACCAAGCCTCTCTTTCCTCAGGAACGAGAGGATGTAACCGCCCTCCGGTGCTCAGAACCGCTACGCTCTAAGGTTGGCGGACCATCAAAGGTCTGCGCCATGTTATGCGGGATGGGACCGCCAGGAACATCTAATATCAAAATGAATGCTGAAGAAAGCAATTTTCAAATATTATTTTAGAATGCAAACAATACATTTGGGGCTTACTCATTTAAATCAACGCTTACTTCAAAAAAATTTTCAACGTCATTCTTAAATCTTTGGTCTAACAAGATACGAGATTCTGCTTTATCTACATTGTTGTCATTCTTGTATGACTTAAGATACGCCTCAAAATTAGCACTTATCAGTTTATATTTATTGCTCTTCAGCTTTTCACTTAAGTATAACACATACATAGCTTTCTGAACTGTCACTGTTTTATTAGCTGTTCTATAATCCTTGTATATACACTTGTATTTTTTGATTAAGTCAACAGTTTTTAAAGACAGCAAATCATCATTATTTGCAAACAATGTATCATACTGAACTGTAAATATCTCTCGTTTTTTATTTGATACCAATTCAGGATACCCCTTTGCTGCCCATAATATTTGACCAAGCAATTCCATGCTAACGGAATCGTCATATACAGTATCATCTTGTCCCACATCACCTTTCTTTCTTATATAAAGAATTTTATTAGAACGCAAATAATCTTCCAGTTTAACTTGCTCAGGACGTAAAGACTTCAAGTCACGCTCGTTAATGCTATTTTGGCTATTAGTATACTCACCAATTCTTCCTTTTAATGCATCATCTGTAATATTTAACATTCTAACTAATACTTCAGCACCAGAGAGTTTTTCTACAATATTATTCTTATTTTTCTTATTATAATTGTGGATAGTACGCAAAGTTTGTCCACCATTTAAAACCTGGAAGTTAGATATTTCCAACTTAACTTTTTTTCCAGAATTAATCTCCAAAGAAGAAATGCTTTCAGCAACAATGGTTATTCCATTATTATAAAAGAAAAACTTGGTTGGCTCTGAATCTAATGTCGTTTCTATGTTTTTATTATATTTTGACTGTAATATAAAGCCACGAACGTTATCAAACAAAACTCTAATATCAACATTTGTTTTATACAGAACATTCTCATCTTCCAGATTATACTCATTACGCAAAGTTGCATTGTCACAAGTAATTCTAATAAGTTCCGTAAGTGGAAGGCGAACAATATACGATCTTGCAGAGGCTAAACTCGTCTCCGTAAACGACATAACAGCATCTCTGTTCAAGACTAAAGAAGCATCTATATTTCTTGGGTGCAAAGAAGTCATGTCAACAAGTTCGTTTAACCCTTTCATCTCAATATCAATACCATACGTATCACTCATCTGCTTGATATTAGGATCTAATGAAGATAACGTCTTTGATTCGTTGCTAACGTAATATAAAACAGTAGTCCAAATATCATCAGAATCGTTATATTCATTTATTTTATCAGCATACTTTTTGAGTTTGCCTTTAAGATGTGTAGTATCTTCTTGTTTTAAAGCATTCAAAAACTTAGAAGTTACCAGTAATTCATTTTTGCTCTGTTCTTTATCGTCATTATATTTATTGCGATACTTAAAATTAAACAGAGCTATAACATGTTCTTGCTCATCAAAACATACGGCATCAATTCCCTCATCAACGTCATTAACATCGAAAAAAGTAGAATTAAACTCCGTATCAGTTATAGCTTCAACCATCTTGTCATAATCAACCAAGTTCGTTAGATTTTGAATAATAAAGAAATAAAAACCATATCTGGCTTTTTGATTATCATCTAAATCTAACTTTTTGTCACCTAAAGAATCCTTGGCAAGTTCAAAATGTCTTAGACATCTCTGCTTCAACAATTTAAAATCATTTCTGTCTACCATAATTAATCTGTTATTTTTCTAGGATATCAGTAATATAGAGTCCCCACAATATTACAAGTAGTTACACCTATCAGTCTTTTGAAAAAAGTATTTTTGTGTCGTTTTACGTATGAAGGATTGCTAAGCACCCCCTCAACTCATCTATTTTTTCAACATAGTAACATGGAAGCATAGACTTATAGTCCTTATCCCCATCTTTCATGCGGGCAAGGAGGTCTACTCTATTTACTAAATGAAAAATCAACGACATGCATATCTATTTTAGAGAATTGCTCTTCAGCTCTTTACTGATTACTTTTCCCATCACCTTTTCTATATCGAAGAAAGTCATGGGGTCGTTGTAATCAATCTCAGAAATGGTGTTGTCCATATCATTAACGGCATAGCCTATCCATTCAATGGAGTCTTCAAGGTCTTTCATATCGATTCGAGAATAGGTTTCCTCGAAACGGTCGAGAAAGAAAGAGACCACTTTGGGATGCTTCGTCAAGTATTGGTGAAAGGCCTTGCAGACCTGGGCTTGTCCTTTGTAGTTGAGCTTACGAATGTCTTCAAACATCGGCATAGCGCAGGAATAGGACTTGACGGAAGAAACCTCCTTTCCCATCTTCTTACGTATCTCCTTTGCCTCAGGAATCGTATCATCGTAAACGTCTTGAAACTCTTCTGGGAGCATCGAGAGGATTCGCTCTAAAACTTCTTTATCTGCCATAAGACCCTATTTGTATAAATCAACATTGATGTCGAATGGTGAATCAAAATCTTTCAACATTGCATGCTTTGTATCTTTCTCAGAAAGATTGGCATGTTCTGTTGGAATCTTCCAATCGATACCGAGGGTATCATCGAGGATACTGATACCTCCATCAGCCTCTGGGTGATAGAAGTTATCACACTTGTACTGGAAGACGGCTGTTTCTGAGAGAACGGCGAAACCATGAGCAAAGCCCTTTGGTATGAAGAACTGGACATGATTGTCTTCTGTCAACTCTACAGCCACATGCTTGCCATAGGTTGGCGAACCCTTGCGGATATCTACTGCGACATCAAGAACTCTACCTTTTACGCAGCGTACCAACTTACTCTGAGTATATGGTGGGCGCTGAAAGTGCAGGCCTCGCATCACACCATAACTGCTCATTGACTCATTGTCTTGGCAGAAGTGAACACTGTGTCCCAGGATTGGGGCAACCTTCTCTTCAAACTCTCGCTCGCTGAAGCTCTCGAAGAAGTAACCACGAGCGTCGCGGAAGAGGCGTGACTCTATAATGAGAACGCCATCAATATCAGTTTTGATTATATTCATTGTTTTAACTTATGTTCTTATTATAAGAAGTTCTAAAATCATCCCGTCCTTCTTTACCATTAAAGAAGGAGTTTTTCTACCTCTCCGTCTCTCCTGCAAGGAAAGACTTTTTTCGAAAACCTACCCGTTCTTCCTTACCCTTAAGGAAGGCTCCACTTCTCATCTCGGTCTTCTCCCCTCAGGGAAGAAGAGGGAAACCGCCCTACTCGGTGCTCGGGACCGCTACGCTCTAAGGTTGTCGGACCATCAAAGGTCTGCGCCAGATTATGCGGGCTGGGACCGCCTAGGGTTGAATAGCTATTTACTTAAAAAACTTTTTATACATACTCCTTAAAAGTACAAAGGCTTCATGTTTTTAAAGAATATCTTGAACTATCTGTTTAACACTATAATTCATATCTTTTTCTGATTGCTTTCTAAGTAAATAATAGACCCACGAAGGTATCATAAAACTGGTCTTGCGATGTATGAATATGAAATTTTGAATTTGTTCTAAATCCGATAAGGCAACAGGCTCATTCCGTCTAGCTTTATCTAAAGCAGAATTCAATAAACTCTTGATGTTTGCTAAACTCTTCAAGTTTGTTGTATTTTGTCTGTGCACATCATACAACCACTTTACTGCTGGCAAAAGAGGAACAATCCCCATTACAACTATGTCCCACAAATTAGTATTCTGTATGCCAAACACAACCAATAGTAAAAGTAGTATGAATCCCATAAAATATTTCAAATATTTTGTGTATATTTGTCTGATTCTACAATCATAATATACATTAGACCTCATACACACTAAAGTAGATTTTTCTTGATTAAGAGGACTAATCTCTAAACTGTACCAATCATACAATTTATCAATATCTTCTTTCCCCAAATTTCTACTAATAATTTCAGGTTGTGGTTTTTCACCACATAATGCCTTGCTCCAATTCAACTGGAACAAGCTACAATCAAATAGTTGCTGAATTCTCGCAGCTAAGAGTTTGTATCTAGCTATTTTAGATACCAAGCAATTCTGCAAAATCAAAACCATGACTCCATACATTGTTATCAAACGGAATATGGTTTCATGAGAAACCGGAAAAATACCATTACACTTTGGTAAAAGAAGCTTAATAAAATTCACGCATATAACAATGATTACACAAAACCAAACCTGAACTGTATTCCATCGTTTTGCGACATTATATAAATGACGTTGAGCCGAAAGCATATCTATAAAACGCTGTTCGTTCTGTTTTTCTAAAATACTATTTGCCATAATCAGGAAATTTATCACCAAAAAAATTCTGCCATAACGAAATCGCTTTACTGATATCATTAAAACGATCGGTATTGCTTATTATAGCCTGAAATACTAAATTTCTATCTTCCTTGGCAATCTCTGCCAATTCATTTTTATCTGATATAGACAGGCAATTAAGATTACCTTGAATATTTTTATAATCATAAACTGGCTTCTTTATAGCATCCGACAAATAACCCAATAACGAACGAATATCAGTTGATAAGTTACCAGAAAGAGGATGGCAAGCCACATAATCAAGAATCATCGTTTCAAACATATACGAGGATATTCTATTGCCCCATTTCTGTTTTTTCCAATATTTCATCAATCGTATCAATCCAAGTAATTGCCCATTATTAGCTTGGTTAATTCTAGTAATACGCTGCTGGTCTATTCTTGGATCTGTCTTTTTCCAGTTTCCTTTTCCGTCTGGTATAAGATAGAAATCCGAAGTCGTCATAAAGCAAGGTACTATATCAAAATTCCAAGGATAAGAAGTTAGCTGTAAAGTTGCCGCTTCTTGATTTCGATGAATGTCAGCTTTAGCATATCCTGAGATATTTGCAAGAGCACCTTTTAAATTTTCTATGACTTTTCTTGAATTTAGCAGACCTTGCTCATCACAGAGATTACTCAACACTTGTATACCTTTCGAAAAACTTATAGTATAACATTCATTTTCTTCAACGATATGATAAACACCACCAGTTCCGCTATAGCACACCATTAAATCAATGTCATCTAACGGACGAATCTTGGTATTGCGTGCAAATGAGCCATGCTTAATGCTTTTACCTCCATACAACCTTGGTATTTTCTTAGTTTGTGCTAAGTTTTCAATATTACTCAACAACCAATCTCTACTATTACGAGCAGTTTTGGTCTGTATTGCATCCAGTTCAACCTCGTCTTGAATGAACTGAGCAAAAGCTGTGTTTACTGTATATGCCATAATTACCAAATCAATTAATATACCCCCAAAAGGGAATCATCTAATCTCAGACAAAGCCTCTATATTACAACTGGTGAATATCAAGTTCGTATACCGTATATCACCATTACAGCGTCCCCACTATTATACAAGTAGTTACACGTATCTGTTTTGTAAACCACCAATACAGCGTCCCCACTATTTTTCAGCGGGTTAGCCGTACCAGTATTTTTGAATAAAGTTTTGATTTTTTAAAATTTAACAATCAAGCGACAGCTTGGGATGTCTTCGTTACCTCAGCATCCGTACCATCTTCAAAATGGCGAACATAGTCACATCGCAAGCTACGTCCCTTTCGGTTTTGGTTGTAGTCCTGCATCACCTTTTCGAAATATTCCCTTGTTTCCATTATCAAACGGTTTTGATTACGGATGCAAAGGTAATATATTATGTAGGTCGCCATACGGGCTAACGGTGATTTACACATGAATCATCAAATCTACTGCTCTATTTGATATAAAGTTAGGATGTAATTTTTCCATATTTCATTTAAATGTCAAAAATCAGCATATTGTCTACATATCTATTACCATATCCTTAGCTCTTCCTTTAGCAAACTCATCATTCCATACAATATGAATTGTTTGATGAGAAGCACCTGAAGAATCTTGATATTTGATTTGAAACCCCTGCTGAGGTTGAAGCTTAGGATAAGGTAAGTAATCATTACTCATCCTTAATCTAATATTATCAACTCCTTCATCTGATGGAATTGAAAAGCTAACATTGGAAGCAACTGCTTTTCCTTTATTATAAAATTTTAGAATTCCACCATAACCATTTGAGTTTAGGATTGCATTTACTTCAACATCCGCTTTTTTACTTTCATTCATTTCAATTTCATGCTGTTGAAGTTGTTGCTGCTTAAGAAGCAAATCTAACTGTTTTGCTTTTCGACCTGTCAAAAACGACTTAAGCAACGCTATCAAGGATATCACTGTGCTTGCTAACGCTATACAATTTGAAGTATCAAAATTCAACATACTCATTTAATTTTCAAGCCTGACTTTTTAAGGATGGCATTTAAATCATTGACTAAGTCATTCTTAACTTCATTTTTAACTACATCTAACTCTTTATTGATTAGAGCTTGATTTAATTCTATCAACTCGTCCTTGCCACCATAGTAAACACGATTACACTTCTTGCATGTAATGATTCCTGTTTGTTCATCTGTGCTAAATGAACTATCAGAGCCACATGTCACACACACAAGTTTTATGCTGCGATTGTAATTTTGTTTCATAAAATCTTACAATTTTAGTTCCTTACAAGAGAGGCATATTCATTGATATGCCCCCTCGCTTTTACTACTATTCTTTAGTATAACTTGTTATCAAATAACAATATACAACAGTTGTATCAGTCATTCCTCCACCAGTATCGCCAGCCATTCCTAAATTTAGAAAAAACTTCTCCACATCTTGTGCTACTGACTTATCATCAGCAGGGCAATATATCCAAGCTCCATTTTTCAATACATTATGCTCATGAAACAAACGACGCTCAACATCATTTGTTATCCCAACATAATAATTAGCGAAATTAGTCCCTTGTGACAAACCAAAGTAACTAATAATCTCTGAAATAATTTCATCTTTTGTCATAACATTTCTTTTTAAAAAAAATTAATACTGATGCTAAAGTAACTTCAAAGATTGCAGACTTACTTCATTCTTTCAAGAATTTATTCGATCTCGCAGAATTTAACAATATTTTTAGCTCTTCCTTTAATTTTTTCTCTCAAATCAAGAGGTTCCAATATCTCGCATTTATCAGCGTAGGTCAACATAATGGTTTCAAACTCATAAGTGGGAATCAAGTTAAGAGACAAAATGGTATAATCATCATGTCGTTCTACCACTCTTTGGGAATGATGGATAGGTTTTGTCACGATGTAAGAATCCGCAGGATGATAAGCCTTAAACATGATATGCTGGCATGACTCACCAAACTTTGGAGAAACACCCACTATATCTTTAAAATAAGCCTCAACATCACCTTTTATAGGTGAAAACTTCTCATTTTCAAGAATCTTATAGTCATCAATTCTATCCAAAGGTACTACCACAATTGGCAACACATCGCTTACTGTAGGCTCCTTTCCTACCAAGAACCATCTGTTATTATATTGGCGCAACTGATAGGGATGGATGATTCTGTTATAAGATGGACGACCAAACTGATGATACTCTAAAGATACCACATGTTGGGATGCTATCGCTTCATAAAGAGGAGTGAAGTATTTCAATCCCTTCAAGTCCTCGTTTTGTGAGAAACTTACGTAGGATGCTTTGGCTTGACCTATATTAAATGTAGATTTCATCTGCACCAATGTGGCATTCAGCCATTCTTGATTTGGAAGTCCTTTAAATCGGGAAAGCATCTGAATAGTATCGGACAACATCTCCGCTTCACTCTGGCTCATTGGAAGATTCTGAATGGAAAAATTTCTATCAGAATACATATAATAGGCTCTATGACCATCCATTTTTCTCTCCAAAGGCACACCACCGCCTGCTTGACGCTGCATGAAATGAATGTCTTCGCGAATGGTTCGCTCTGATACTGATGAACCATCATAATTGTAAAGTACCTCATTACATGCTTCCACCAAGTCTTCCATATAATAGTGTCTTCTACTATCACGGAAACAGCGGTCTAACACCTTGTAGCGTATATAAGCATTCTTTCCTTGAGCCATAGAGAATCGTTCTATTTATTGTTTGCCTTATCTTTGTTGACCTTTGTGAAGTTAACAGGTGGAAGGATAATGCTTCCCAATCCTGCCTTTAATGCAATGTTAGCAATGTGCTCTCGAACAAAAGGGAAGATGATGGCTGCACCATTGACACGTCCAAACTCCTCATTGTCCTTAATCTCAGACTCACCATTTCTTTTAAAGACTCCAACCATCGTTACCTCAATCTTATATTGAACCTCATCTTGAAGTTTATTGGTAACAGTAGTTGTAAGTTTTACATTCACTACACTGCCTTTTGTTCCGACACCAGTCTCAAAAGAAACTTCCTGCTTTGAGTTAGAAAAGTCTATGTTACCTTTTCTACTGAATTGAGATTCTGTAAGCAAAATGCTCTCTACCTTAAATCCCGACTTTGTATTTTCAATATTTTCCATAAGAATTATGCCGCTTGCAACAAATTGTCATCGAAAGACATAGATGTTGTATTATTATTTAGTACCATAGAATCTTTATATGTATCATCTGTTTGAAAGAAATCAAACATTTCAAGATGTTGCGAATCCATGAACTCGTAATTTATGACATGATCATTTTTAAAATCCAATGGTGCTATAGTTGATGATTTGACCTTCTCATCAGAAGTATTGTTGACAATATATTCGTCCAACGTACTATTAACCTCTACATACTCTGGTCCTTGAATACTCCAATCGACATGTTCAATCCCTACGTATGCATCTTCTGATATGAATCCTACATCCTCACCTGGGATTTCACTGTATGCCTTTACAAAGAAATCGCATTCCCACTTAGCAAACTCATCACTATCGAATACAGACTTTGGCAAGATTTCAACGGTATGAATCTCTGCCAACTCATCGTATTCGTAATTTACCTTTGCATTTTTGAAAGAGCTGACGAAATCCGTCAGTTGCTTTCTCAAATAATCTAAAACTGCCATAATCAATTTCTTTTTAAGATACCTAATATGTCATTCGCCAATTGGAAAGCCTTTTGGCTATCATTCCACGAAATACTTTCGTTCTTGTAATCAGCCTTTACACGTAGCTTTTGCAGAACTATAAATTTCTCCGTAAACGCAGTCAAATCCCTATGAGCATTGCGTTTTGTTGATTGCCCCAACACTTTCTTTATATATTTACTTAAACCTACATGCAAACTTGTCTTACTACCATCCTTTTTAATGGGACGTATATCGTTCTCTGTTTTTCCTTTAACCACATAACATATATGCTCCATATAGAGAAGGCAACTATAATAAGTGGTGTGAGGAACGACAGCATAATGACCATCTTGAGATTTCATCAAGGCATCAGCTGCATCCAAATAGAGTTCTGATTTGTTCGTATAATTGCTGATCATCATATAACCTCTTCATTTGGGCTGCAAAATTAATGAATAAGATTGCAGACTTATTTCATTCTTTCAAAAGTTTTTATCTCTATGAAAAACTTGTTATTCGTAAGCATACAACCCCTATGACAATACAACTCCATCCCCAGTGTTTACTGGGGATACAGAGTATTTAAAGGAATTAGACTTTTTTGTTTTTCTATCTAAGAAAACATTAAAGCTCTTTGCTCCCTAAGAATTGACCTAAGGCGGACATCATGCGGAGTTGCTTGGCTGATGGGGCTTTGACGCCTTTGTTGACCATATCCAAATAGAAGTTGAGACTGGTGGATAAGACTTTGGTTAACTCTGATGGCATCAGCATATGCCATTCCTGGGTTTCCTTATCCTCGTAGGTGGCTACCAAGTATAGCTTCTGAAGCTTGTACTGGGTCTTGCGCATCTTGCGTACCACATAAGTATTAGCATCGCCTTTTACAAATTCATCTACTATCTGGAGTTCCTGCTTGTTCAAACGGCTCAAGATCTCTATTGGGTTATCCAACATCTCCTGGGCTATTCACCTAGCAGTCTCATCTTTCTTCAAGTTAGGACTTACGTATAGGTCGAGCTTGTCACATGCTTTCAGCATATTGACTTTCGTTGTACCTATTGAGTAGCTGAACCAAGCGGATGCTATCAGCTGTGAAGTTCTTATTTGGAATTACTATCATAACATTATAATGTTTCTTGTCCCCATACAGCTACAAGACGGTCTTTCCAGAGTTTCAGAGGACAATGGGAATTGAGTTCTAAATATAAATCGTTATTGGCATCGAGGAACTTGCGTAAGCCTATCTCTACCAACGGATGGAAAGGAAGGTAAGTTGGAGCGAGATTGCGATAATCTACATTCTCGATATCCATTCCTAAGCCCATGGTTTGACCGGCATTGGCAGACATAACAAATATATTGTCAGGATGCTCGCTTTGCCATATCTGGACAAAGGTTGGGCACGGACGCTTCATTATACCAAAGAAATGCTCCTGGTCTCTGATGCTTGAAAGATGCAAAAAGTAATCACCCCAATCGGCATAAAGAGTAACGGAGTTTTCTCCGCCCAACATCAAATAGACATGGGCGTAATAGGTTTTGCCGGATGGTGTCTTGGTCTTGTAGATGATCTCGACATCGTCTTTATGATAGACGAGGGTGCGGGAGCTACCTAAAAAGAAGGTTGCTCCTGGCTTTATGGAGAAATAAGATTTCATGATTTTATATTTGGTTCCTCATTGCAGTATCGCTCTGCACTTGTCGCCACTCGAATGAGGAATATTTGCTTTATTCTACTTTTGATAGGATAACCTCTGGGGAGGTGCCCATCAGGGTTATGGCGGAAATCTTATGACCGCCATTGGCATTTAATGAATGACCACAATGATAGAGGCTATCATCTATAATAAGCCAGCGATCATGAGACTCGTTACGCCATTTTCTAATATCTATATGATTATCGGGGAATAGGCGGTCATGCTCATCCATGAGCCGTTGCATTCCTTGACCTACACCAGCTGTATAAACAGTCGCTGAAACTTCCGGTTTACGAACATCTAACACACTCAGGGTTAGCGATGAAACATAGCCATCTATGATGATTACTCGATGATTGGCTGTACGAATCAAGTTCTCCAAAGCAACTCTTGCTGTATAGAAATCACCTTCGAAGAAGACCATCTCAGCAGGAGGGGTCGAAGTCCGAATAAAGAAATCAAGCTGCTGTTGCTGCTTAGCCTGGATATCCTCAATATGGGTCATACGCTTGTCCATATTCTCCTGTAGGGCTATCAAGTGACGATTTACGGAATAACCTTGGAGCAGGTATTGCTTTATAACAGCATTCGCCCACTGACGGAAACGGGTTCCTATTGGACTCTTTACTCTATAGCCTACAGAGATTATAACATCCAAATTATAGATTTTAGTACGATATCTTTTGCCGTCTGCGGCAGTATGTAAGGTTTCCTTACATACTGATTTTTCGTCTAACTCTTTCTCTTTAAAGATGTTACGAATATGCATAGTTATATTGTTACGAGTTGTACGAAACAACTCTGTCATCTGTGCTTGGGTAAGCCAAACTGTATCTTGATCCAGTTTCACTTCCAACCTAATGCTATCATCTGGTTGATAAAGTACTATCTGTGAATCATCAGTCACAGGCTGC
>ULTW01004771.1_pt1 | contig 35157 bp, 31 predicted proteins | sample 1957961 | NCBI WGS metagenome assembly ULTW01 (sample SAMEA4835744, study PRJEB28245) | human gut metagenome | biome: gut microbiome; material: fecal sample | place: Denmark | collected 2008 | reverse complement strand
ATCATATTTACCGCCTCGATGATGTCTGTCGCCCAGTCGCCTCCCTCCTTGTCCGTCTCGATCTTGTTGATGACCACGTCGTGTTGCTCCTCGCCATTCGGTGAAACATAGAACGTGGAGAAAAGAACCTTGCCACTGTTCTCCATGCCGGTGAGGAAGTTGATGATATTGTCCTTCTCCTGACAGACACGCTCCTGCTGCTTGATGCGGTCCGTGATGCCCTCGACCTTGAAGATGTTATTCCAGAAGGAGTTGGCAATCTCGATGTGGTACTTGATGGGCGCGGAGTTGCGGAGCTTCGCTTCCTTTGCCACTCCGATAAGCTGCTTGATGTCGTACCACTTGCCTTTGAAAAGAGCAGCGTAGTACGGTATGGGATAATACGTGTTGTCTGGCGTGGGTATGCGACTGACAACAGCGAACTTCTTGTATTTCTTGGAACGTGTCTGCAGATCCGTGAACGGCGCTTGTGGATTGAGCAGCTCGATACGCTCGATGTTCTCCGGACTGACCGTGTTTCGCCAGTTGGCATAGAGGATGTAAGGTATCACTCCGGACTTGTCGGCAGGAGCAAAGCGAACGTAGCACGCCTGTTTGCGCACGATGCGGACAATGCGACTGGCATCCTCATTGAGGATGATCACGCTGACGCAGAACCCGAAGTGCTTGAAGTCCTGGCACACGCCGAGGAAGTATGAAGCGATGTCGTTGTCAGATGTGAAGTCGTCGACTTCCGATCTGACTCGTTCGGTGGCTTGCTCCGTGTTGTAAACGAGTCCGCTTCCGTAGCAGACTTCGGCGTTGAACATCTGGCAGGTGCTCAGTGTCTCGTCGGACTCGATGAGATTGATGATGTTATATGGCATACGGTTGTCACCTCCCCAGGGTATGTATTTCATGCGCTCGCTGATGAAGATGGGTGCGATGTCGTTCTCCTCCTTAAAGACTTCAGATGTCTTGGTGGTGAAGGCTGCGGAGGCATGGGCTCCGGGGATGGTATGGACGGATGTAAATGTTAGTGTATCGGGCATATATTGGTGTTTTTATGGCAAAGATATAGTAGAGAGTCGTTTTAAAAAAAGACAAACCTTTTCGCGATGAATTTACTACAGAAACATTCCTATGCGTTACCTAAGAGTAATGGAGAGTACAAAATGTATTGCTTTTAAGAATTTTTACCTTGATAATTTATGTTAAAAGAATAAAATATGATATCTTTGCAAGATAGTGTACATTTTGTATGCGAACACTTAAAGATAGTAAATTACAATAACTGAAAACTAAGTATTCTGACGATATGGCAAGAATATACGATAACATAGAGGTTAAGTTCAAAGAGGGCTTGCAAGGCATTATGACCTCTGGCGGTGTAGAGCGTGTAGATTTCTGTGTAGGATACTTTAATCTTCGAGGATGGAATATGATAGTCAATCAAGTAGACGAACTTCCTGGAGGTTATGTATATGAGAATGACGAACAGAAATATCGCGTTTGCCGTTTGCTGGTGGGTATGCATAGACCACCTGAGGAACTAATCCGCAACATATATGGACAATCGAATAATTATGTAGATGCAGATTACGCCAATAAGTGCAAGTTGCAGATAGCTGCCGATTTCAAGAAGCAATTGCTGATAGGATTACCTACAAAGCAAGATGAATGGACACTTCGTCGTTTATCAACCCAGCTAAAAGATGGCAAAGTAGTAGTAAAACTATATTTGAAAGAACCGCTCCATGCTAAACTATACCTTGCCTATCGTCCAACCGATTTCTCAAGTAAAATTATTGGCATTATGGGTAGTAGTAACCTTACCTATTCTGGATTTACAGGACAGGGAGAACTTAATGCTGATTTCACAGATAGCGACCATGTCAAAAAGTTGGCAAATTGGTTTGACGACCGTTGGAATGATCGTTTTTGCCTTGACATCACCCAAGAGCTAATTAAGGTTATAGATGAGAGCTGGGCAAGTGAACAAATCATACCCCCATACTACATATACCTTAAGACAGCATATCACCTCAGTCAAGAAGCACGTTCAGGTATAAAGGAGTTCACTCTAACCCCCGAATTCCGTCATGAGCTTTTTGACTTTCAGCAGACAGCCGTAAAGATAGCTGCTCGACATCTACGTAATGAAAAACGCGGTGGTGCAATGATTGGAGATGTTGTGGGTTTGGGTAAAACCATAACAGCCTGTGCCATCGCCAAGATATATGAAACAACATACGCCAGCAGTACTCTTGTTATTTGCCCTGCAAATCTTCAGGATATGTGGCGCAAGTACGCCATCAAGTACGACTTAAAGGTGGATATAATGTCTATGTCAAAGCCTATTGATGTTGACAGTGCTCGTTATTACCGTTTGATAATAGTGGATGAAAGCCATAACCTCCGCAACGGAGGCAAACGCTATAACAATATTAAGACGCTTATTGAGCATCAAGACAGTAATGTCTTGTTGTTGACAGCTACGCCGTACAACAAGGATTTTTCTGATTTAGCAAATCAGCTTAAATTATTTATAGGTGAAGACCAAGACCTTGGTATTCGTCCGGAAGAATATATACGTCAATTAGGTGGTGAGCGTGCATTTATGCAGCGACACAGTGAGATTTTCATCCGAAGCATCCGAGCATTTGAACAAAGTCCATACGCTGAAGATTGGAATGAACTGATGAAGCTATTCCTTGTACGTCGAACACGTACATTTATAAAGGAGAATTATGCCAAAGTAGACGAAACTGATGGCAGAAAATACCTATTGTTCAACGATGGAAGTAGGTCTTATTTTCCTGATCGCATACCTAAGGCACTGAAGTTTGAAACAGTAGAAGGCGACCAGTATTCACGACTGTATTCATCTTCCATGATTAGTATGATGGAAGATCTTCAGTTGCCCCGCTATGGATTGGTAAAATACATCAATGAAAAGAAAACTATTGACGCAACGACAATAGAAAAACAGTTGCTTGAAAATCTCTCTCGTGCAGGCAATCGAATGATGGGATTCTGCAAGAGTACATTCTTTAAGCGTATTGACAGTAGCGGTTTCTCATATTTGCTGACACTGTATCGTCATATCCTGCGTAACATGGTATTCGTATATGCAATAGAGAACAAGTTACCATTACCGATAGGAGATGAAAACACCCTGCCAGACGAATACATTGCTGATGAGGATAGTAATCTTCAGTTTTTCTCATCTGAGGAGGACCGCACTATAGCAGAGGGTGCAACGATAACATTTCCTACAGACATAGATGTATATCGTAAAAAAGCCCAGGAGTATTATCAAATCATATCCACTAAGAACAATCTTGCCTGGTTAGACAGCAAATACTTCAAACGAACTTTGAAACAGCATCTTTTAGCAGACTGTGAGAAGATCATCGATATGATAAAATTGTGCGGTGACTGGAAACCCGCAGATGATCAGAAGCTCTTGGAGTTAGAGAAGCTGCTGTCTGGCATCCATTCCAAAGAGAAGGTTATAGTATTTACCCAATACTCTGATACTGCACTTTATATTTACAAACAGCTTAAACGCCGTGGATATGATCATATAGGATATGTCACTGGCGGATATAAGAATCCGACAGAGATGGTCGAAAGGTTCTCGCCTGTCAGCAATGGCAAGAGCAATCTATCGCCCGAAGACGAAATACGAGTGCTGATTGCCACAGATGTTCTTTCAGAGGGTCAGAACTTGCAAGATGCCCATGTCATAGTAAACTATGATTTGCCCTGGGCTATTATCCGACTCATCCAGCGTGCCGGACGTGTAGACCGTATCGGTCAGAAAGAAAACAAGATATTCTGCTATTCTTTCTTCCCTGCCGAGGGTGTAGAAAGCATTATCCGTTTGCGTTCGCGTCTAAACGAGCGTATCAACGAGAATGCCAATATCGTAGGTAGCGATGAAATATTCTTTGAGGGTAATGAACAGAATTTGCGTGATATGTTCAATGAGAAGAGCGGTGTGCTTGACGAAGAAGACGATGGCGATGTTGACCTTTCATCACAGGCATATCAGATATGGAAGAATGCAACAGATGCCAATCCTAAGCTCAAACAGATAATTCCGAGCATCCCTAATATTGCATATTCCACCAAAACTGTTACAGATGCAGGAGAGCAAGGAGTAATAACATACGCCCGTACAGCCAACGATTTCGATGTGCTGTCATGGCTCTCACCAGACGGTTCGCTTGTGAGCCAGTCGCAGCGTCGAATATTGCAGGCTATGTCTTGCAGTTCAGATACCCCAGCAACGATGCCAATAGACAACCATCACGAATTGGTGGCAAAAGCCGTTGAAGGAATTGCAGAGCAGTCTACCACTTCAAATATTGGTGGTATTCTTGGCAACCGCTTCTCTACACGTTATCGCATCATACAACTTTTGGAGCATGCTTATGAACGTCCTATAGATTTGTTCTACACTGAGGAGATAAAGACAGCGTTGAAACTTGCCATAGATGATATATATAACAATCCGCTACTTGAAAGTACCAAGACAATACTCGGTCAGATGCTTCGTCGCTCCTCACAAGAGGAAATAGTAGACTATGTACTTGAATTGCGACGCAACGGCACATTCTGCCGCATCAGCGAGGATACCAATCAGCAGCGTGAGCCCCAGATAATTTGTTCTATGGGACTCAGTTTAAACTAATTAAACCGACTTTATGAATAGAAATACATTCAACCAGTTGATACAGCAAGGCTCTTGGCATGAGCTGTTCATTACAGAAATGGGATGGAATGCTCCCCAAGGGCAGCATTTCTTGCCAACCATAACTGTCGATGATACCGACTATGATTTTGCAGTTGTGGCACAGCGTAATGGATTTCAAATCCTCACATGTCAGGTGGCTGTTATACCCAACATGTCAACGTGCCGTAAGATAGACCTTAAACTCCGTCGTCAGGCAAACGATTATATTGCTATATACACCTTGCCACAAAGTGAACACCACTTATGGGCGTGTCCGCTGAAACAGAATGAGAAACGTGACATGGTGGTCGTAGAGTATGCCACTGCAGACCAAGCTGACTTTCTGTTCTCAAAATTGGCTGCCATCACTTTCGACATTGGCGAACTCACCACTATCATAGACGTGCGACAGCATGTAGCACAAGCCTTCGCTGTCAATTCAGAGAAAATCACCAAAGATTTCTATAACGGATTTCGTAAGCAACATAAGGAGTTTGCCACTTTCATTACAGGCATAGATGATAACATACCTCTATATGACAGTAAGAAGAAAGAGCAAAACCGCAATAAGCTATGGTATGCTTCGGTGATGCTCAATCGATTGATGTTCTGCTATTTCATCCAGAAAAAGGGATTCCTTAATGGAGACGTGGATTACCTCACCAACAAGCTAAGACAGGTACAGGCGGAAGAAGGCGATAATCAGTTTTATCGCTCCTTCTATCGTGACTTCCTTGTGTCGCTATTCCATGAAGGCCTAAACGCCCCGCATCATACTCCGGAGTGGGAACACCGCTTCGGACGCATTCCGTATCTCAACGGTGGTATGTTTGATGTCCATATCATTGAACAACAATACGATAATATCGACATTGCTGACGATGCGTTCATATCACTGTTTGCATTTTTCGACACTTGGCAGTGGCATCTCGACACACGCATTACTGCAACAGGCAAAGATATCAACCCTGACGTTTTGGGTTACATCTTTGAGCAGTATATCAATGACCGTGCAGCAATGGGTGCTTACTACACCAAAGAAGACATAACGGAGTATATCTCCAAGAACTGCATCCTGCCCTGGGTGTTTGACCGTGTGGCAGAATCTTCTTCACGCAACTCGTTCAAGCCGAATGGATATGTTTGGTCAACCCTGCGTGAGAGTGCTGACCGCTACATCTATGATGCCGTGAAGCGAGGCTACTCCGCCGACTGGCAGCAACGCATTCCTGCCGATATCGCAGTAGGTATTGACACCTCGAAGCCTGATTTGTTGGAGCGCCGTAAGCAATGGAACCGGCCTACTGCCGACCAGTTTGCCCTACCTACAGAAATATGGCGTGAAACGATAGAGCGATTGCAGCGTTGCGATACTCTAATAGAGAAGATATCAAGTGGAGCAATAACCCACATCAACGACTTCATTACGCTCAATCTCGATATACGCTCATTCACATACGACTTGCTTTCGCATACCACCGACCATCGTCTGGTGGCAAACTTCTATCATGCTTTGCAGAACGTCACCATCCTTGATCCCACCTGTGGCTCAGGAGCGTTTCTGTTTGCAGCCATGAGCATACTCGAACCGCTCTATGAGGTATGTATATTGCGAATGCAGGAATGGAATGTTGAAAATCCGAACTTGTTCCAAAAGGAGTTAGGTGAGATTGCGTGCAAATATCGCAGCAACATCCAATATTTCATTTATAAGAGCATCATTTTGCGCAACCTCTATGGTGTAGACATCATGGTCGAAGCCACTGAGATAGCCAAACTGCGCCTATTCCTGAAGATGGTGGCTGTGGTAGAAGTGGACAAGCGTGCTGACAATATGGGACTTGACCCATTGCCTGATATCGACTTCAATATTCGTTGTGGCAACACATTGGTTGGATATGCAACAGAAGCACAATTGGAAAAAGACCTTATGCAGGGCGACATGTTCGCCAAGCTGGAATTTGAGCAGAAGATCCAGGAACGCCTTGTGGTAGTGTCCGCAGCCTATGAGTTGTTCCGTCAGGTACAGCTCACGGGAGCAGACGACCGTGCTGAATATGCCAAGGCGAAGAATGACCTTCGTAAGCATCTTGCAGATCTCAATGAATTGCTCAATCGTCATATGTTTGCATCTGTTGGCTCTAATAACGAGGATGAATATGCAGATTTCCTATCCTCACATCAGCCGTTCCATTGGCTTGCAGAATTCTATAACATCATTCACGGAAATGGAGGATTTGATGTGGTGATTGGTAATCCGCCGTATGTTACTTTTACAGATAATTCTTTACCATATGAAGTTAAAAATTATAAGACATATGAGTCAAAAAATCTTTTTGCCTTAGTTGGAGAAAGATGTATTACGATATCCAATAAAAAGTCAAGCATAGGCTATATTATACCATTAAGTGGAATGTCTATAGATGGTTTTGAATCTTTTCAAAAAGAAATATACAAGAATAGATTTAGTTGGAACAGTTTCTATTCAGGAGATAGAAATCCATCGGAATTATTTACAGGTGTTAAAATTCGTGCAGGAATCTATTTGTCAAGACCGAAATATTCAGAGAGCTATTCTAAATATGTTTGTAGATATATTAAATGGTATTCAAGTGAAAGAGAACATCTATTCAGCAAAGTAATATATGTTGAATGCTTTGATACATTGAATGCTCCTAAACTTGCTGGAAGATTAGGAAAGAATGTTATAGAAAAGATTGCAATAAATAAAGATTCTCTTGCAAGTAAATTTGCAAGAGAAGATACTATTTATTATCATGCAGCTCCTATATATTGGAATAAAGGTCTTTATGACCTTTCCGTTTTACAAAGTAATAAATTAAATATTGCAGACTCATATAAAATATGTCCAATATCACACCAATTCAAGGGTGTACTATATGATATTATAATGTCTTCACTATTCTTTTATTTTTGGATATCAATGTCAGATTGTTATAATTTTACGAAGAAATACTTTTCTTTGTTTAAAATCCCCAAGATAAATGATTTTGAGAAGTTTGACAATTTGGCTGTTATGCTAAATGCTGATTTAGAAAAGAATATGATACCAGCAGAATATACATATAGGAATAAAGGCAAAGTTAATTTTGCCCAATTCTTTCCAAGATTGTCAAAGTCTGTTATCGATGAGGTCGACAAGGTACTTGCAAAGCATTATGGTTTTACAGATGAGGAGTTAGACTTTATCATCAACTACGATATCAAGTATCGTATGGGCGACGAACTAAATGCCAACGATTAAAAGCAATAATGACAAACACACAACAACAAATCGGCAACGCCACTTTGTTGCAAAAACACAAAGTGGCGTTTCTCGCTGCAAGCCATATCTCCACGCTGTCTGTGCTGCCCACTCTCGAATGGGCGGCACAGTTGGCGCGAAGAGAAGATGTGGCTGTAGTGAGCGGTTTCTCCTCGCGTATGGAAGAAGAGGTGCTACACATATTGCTCCGTGGCAAGTGCGGTATCATCCTTATGCTTGGTCGCCAACATTACAAAGTACTTCCTAACGTTTGGCAAAAACCATTGGCAGACAACCGACTCCTAATTATCTCAACAAGCAAGCAAACAAGGCAAAGTCGCCAGGCTGCAGCAGAGCGTAATGCAAAGGTATGTGATATGGCAGATGAGGTAGTAATGCCATGCACACCTCCAGAAGATAGCAGCCTACACCGACTTTATGAAATACATAGAAGTAACTTAAAGTTGCTGTTAACAAAGTAAAGTCGTAGGCGTCTTTCCAAAATATTTATGACCTAAAAGGTATTGGTGAACATTCAACATCAACATCAAATCCTCTGGATTTTAAGAAAGACTGAATCGTTTCTTTAGACAACACTTTATTTTGTGTTGAGGGGCCTAACCAAACGGATTTCAAAAAGTCTTTGCTGAAATATTCTTTTACGTATGGAATCGGTTCAGCATTACGCACCCTGAAGAATTCGGTTTTGTCTTCTTGATCAAATCCCATCTTATTGCCAATACCAACAATACGAACTTCGTTTTCATACTGATAGTAATCGTTTTTTATGATACTTATAAGCAAACTGGTATGTAAAGAAATCATATAAACTTTTTCTTCCTGTGTTAAAGCAGAGAAATTATCAATATATTCAAAATTGATGAATTTTGATATGATATCATCAAAGAAAGTAGAATCTTTATATAGGCATGGAAGAAATCGATAGTTGTATTTATCGAATAGCTTTTGGCGGTCAAACTCCAACATTATGCCATTGCCATAATGTCCATACATATACCACATAGGAAGATAGTCCTTTTGTAAAGAGAAACTGATAGAATGATTGTTGTCAACCATTTTTTGAAAACAATCTTTAGTCAGCTTATCCATGTTACTGGTAAATAATTCCAGACCTGCTTTTAGTTCAGACGGATCATTAAAATGTGACCATTTTGTAGCCCAAAGACATATTTCTTTGTTTTCTTTTGGGGAGTTAACAATAATACCATTAAGAAAAGCATTTATATCTGTATAGTAGTAAACAGACGAACTATTAATTGAAGAGACAAGTCCTCCAAATAAATTGTCTAAACTTTTATTGCTAACATTATTTACGCGTGTGAAATCAATATTTATCATTTTTTTTGTTTTCAAAGATACAACATAACTTTGAGATTTCAAAGAATTTAGTAAAATAATCTGATAGACAAAAATACGACAAGAAGCTGCTGGAATCTAAATAATTCCAACAGCTTCATTATAGAATCTATTCAATATCAAACCCCATGTCTTGCACAAGTTGCTTGACAACATTGACTTTGACGGTTGAAGCATCCTCTTTATCATAGAGAAGAAGAAAAACCACATGACCGTTTTCCACATCTGTAAGGACATTGAAGGTAATGACCCTTGCTCCACCAGATTTACCTTTGCCTTTAGCTTTGATAGCCATACGAATTTTGCGTATGTTTTTTGTAATTTCATCGCCTTGCAAAGGATTGTTCTTAATGCTTTCAAGAAACTCCTTGTAGTCTTGTTTAAAACTTGGATATTTCTTAGCGAGACGTTTTGCTTCTTTTGCAAAGTCGTCAGAAACCGATACTGTAATATTACAACTCATCGAGCAAACTATCTGCAGATTGAAGTTTACGCTTTCCGGCTATGGCTTCCTTTACCTCCGTCAAAGCGTTTCTGAGTTCTTTCATCAAGTCGCGCGGTGCGTCAATGGTATTACTTCCGTCATCTGGGAAGATGCGGAAACTGCCAGCACGTGATTTTAGGACTACGTGCTCTCCTGCTTTTGCCAAATTCAGATACTTTGTCTGATTAGTACGAAAGTCTCTTGTGCTAACTACAACCATAATTCAATATATTTGTTTACGATGCAAAGAAAGTGCAAACCGAGAGCAATGAAGTTCACTTCAATTGCCGAGGTGCAGCCTTTCTTCTGCAAAGATACGCTTTTTTATTGAAACAACAATCAAAATGGTAGCCAATTAACATAATTTGGTAGCCAAATTACATATACACCTCAATCCCATTCACCTCAAATATACACACGTCTCGAAGCTGCCGGATTTCGTTAGAGTCCAGCAGCTTCATTCGTCTTGTGCCGCAGAAGAAGTCGTAGCGGAGTGAGATGCTCATCAGTGTGAGTATCCCAGTTATTTTACTTCCACAAAGGTTCGCTCTCCCAATTAGTTGGAAATCCCATAGCAGAAACATCTACATTGCTGTGCTCACCAAGAAGTTTCTTCAACCTTAGCGTAAAATCATTATAAGGGCGTATCACATCCAGTAAATACTTAAGATAGCATAACTGCGAATAAAGTTTATCGTAGTTGGCAATAGGAGGTGTGACCCATTTGCCACGCAAAGGAGTGGTCATTTGAGGTTTGATAGGGAACTTCCTGTTCCAAACTCGTGAGTGGTGTGCGAGGTAATTTCTTAACACAACAGCACTTTTTATCCAGCTTTCCAGAACTAAGTGTTGAGGAAGATTAAATTCGCGAGCAATACGCTTTTTGATTTTGTTATCGGCAAAATTACAGAACAATTTGGATAATGTGCCGAAAGAAGTAACCTCCAACGTTTTCCAAACAGGAGGAACATCAGGTTCAGTGTACTTTGCAGAATGCTCGATAATAAACTCCTCTCTTGTTCTTCTCAGTTCTTGCCTGATTTGCTCCATGCATTTGTGTTGGATATTTGGATCTCGGAAAAGACTGTCATCAGTAAACCAAAATGCACCGTACTGCAAGGAAATATGATGAATCATCTTTGAACGCAGAGCTATTTCTACCGCTTGAATAGCTGTAAAAATTAATTCGCGCAAACCACAATCGAAGCGATATAAATCCATTGCATTTTCAAAAGTGCTACCAGACTTGAAAATGTGACGAATTTTATCACTTTCCATAGGGTGAAAATAATTATCTAAGCGGAAATAGCTTACAACTTTCAAACATTCTATGGCTTTGTTTCTATCCGCAATGATAAGACCACGCGATACCAACAAATCAAGGATTTCAGAATAGTCTAAGGGCTGTTTTAAATATTTCATAAACATATAAAAAGTAAAAGTCCCACCCTGGTTCGCTGTTCTACGGGAAGCGTGGTGGGAACTGTTGATGCAAATTTAGGCATTATTCTTCGAAGTTCCAAATGTTTTTGCAATTATTTTGTTTTTACGCACATTATATATACACCTCTACCCCATTCACCTCAAATATACACACATCTCGAAGCTGCCGGATTTCGTTAGAGTCCAGCAGTTTCATTCGTCTTGTGCCTTTGTAGAAGTCGTATCTGAGGGAGATGCAGCGGCGCCAGTGCTGTATTTCGCCGTTGCGCGTCCATAGACGGATGTCGATGGGTTCGGGAGAGTCGAGGATTTTTCTGAGTGTGCTGATGTGGATGGATTGCATGGCGATGTGGATTAATCGAAGGTGCGGTGGAATGGAGTGTCGAAGATGTTGAGCGGTAGTTTGGATGCAGCAGGGAAGCGCTGCTTGGCATACTTCCACTTGAACTTTATAGAGTTCGTGGCGTTGTCAGCATCGGAGACCTCACTGGTGAGGTCGGTGATGACGATTGGCAGCTGCACTCCGGACTGCTCGTTGATGTATATCTCATTTGTAAGTAGCAGCTGTGAGATATGGTTGGCTTGCTCGAAAGAAAGCATTGAAGACTCCACTTCGTGTTCGTATGCCGACTTGTCGTCATAGAACGTGGTGAGTCCGAGACATGTAGCCGTGGAGCGGTCAAGCGCCAGCTTGCGCTTCGTAACGCAGTTGAGGTGAATGAACTCAATGCAGTTGAACTCGTTGCGGACGGTGAGTGTGAGGTTCGGGGTGCGGTCCGTGATGTAGAAGGTCTTTGCAAGATCTCCACGATGGACGGTGACTTGCAGGAGCTTTCCATTTATTTTCAGTCGCTGCAGGTATTGTTCCGGCATTATGTTGACGGCACACAAGCGCAGCGCTGTATAATTGATAGGGTTTTCTTCAAGCCGGACGACACGCGGTGTCGGTTCACCGACAGCGTGAATGAGACATTCCGTGTAGCAGGTGAGAGTCTTGTTAGGTAGAGCTAAGAAGGAAATGCATTGCACCGCATTGCGTGGCAGCACGAACGATGAAAGTGTAGTGAGGAAGTGGTGCTGTATGTACACTGCACCACTCCAGTACGGTATGTTCAGCCTTGAATAGATGAACGTTCGCTCCGGTGTCATCGCTTCCTCGGTATCGGAGTCTGCCGTGATTACAAAGTTGGCGTGAGTAAGCCTCCGCTCTGCAAGGAAATCCTCTATGATGCTTCGCAGATCATAGAGCGATGCTATCTTGTTGTAAGGGAATAGTTCTGTCTCAAAGATTATTGAAGTACCTGTCTGTACAGCAACGATTACGGAAGCTGCATCGGTGGAGATGTCAATGCGGTCTGGGATGGACGAAGTGAAGCTGAAGTCCTGAGGTGAATATCTGATTGTAAGCATACATTTGAAGATTTTTCTTCAAAGATAAAACCCTTTTATGTACACATAAAAGACCGCTGCGTTTCCCCCACCCAGCTCGGAGGACAAAGGGCTTTCCCATGGAGCGTAGGCAAGTGCGGACTTGCTACGATCTTGCAGCAGCGACAGAAGAAAGCCCGACTCCTTCGAGCCGGGCGGAAGTGGAAGGCTGCCTAAGCAGCCTTTGCAGCCTTTGGCTTGCGCCCTCTTTTCTTCTTAGACTTTTCCTCTACTGGAGATGGCTCCGGCTTCTGCACCTCCTGCACCGTGGGAGCTGTGGCTCCCTTGGCTTTTGCAATCTCTTGCGAGAGGCGTGCGAGGCAATTATCTGAGATGTTCAATCCCATTCTCTTCTTGAGGAGGAAAGCGAGGCGCATCGCCTTGTAGGCACTTGTGCAATACATCTTGTCTGAGCTGTCTGCGCTTGTGTAAACGACCCATACATTGCTTGTTGACTTGCCAGAATTGGCTTTAGCTGCTAAAATGACATTCTGAGTATTCATAACTATCTTATTTTAAGAGTGAAACAATCTGATTAGTGAATGAGATAGACTTCGATGTAGCTGATGTCTACAAAGCTGTCGGCTGCGAGTGCTTCCGCCTTGGCGCTTGCCGCTGAATGGCTCTCCGCCTCGATTTCATATTCTATATACTCGCCATCCTCTCCATTGATGACAACCTGATAGAGATTGCTCGACAATTCTACCTGTCTTGAACTTCTTTTGCTGAAGTGATATTCTGATTTAAACGTGGTGTGTACCATAATCTTTAAATTTTATTTGTTCGACTTAGAGTGAAGCACCGAAGTGCTTTTGTAATTTTTACGTGCATACAAGTAGCAGCAAGGAGAAGGCATGTAAATGCAAGGGATAGGCAAGATTATTTCATCCTTCAGGGCTTGAAAGATTTTGGAATGAGGCAAACCTGCCCCAAAACCTTTTGAAAAAATCTTAGACTAAGCGTGGAGCGCGACCCTTGCAGAATGCCGCTTGCGCTAACTTTGCAAAGGAAAAATCAGAAAGCATTTTGTGTGGAACGCTCGTACAAATGAAATGATTATGGTATGAAAGAACACCGCGTCAGAATATTACTGCGGAACAATAAAAGAAGTAGACAGGTAGATGAATTGTGCAATCTCTGTTGTCGTCATCGGTGAGGATAGCATCAGTATATATATGAAAATGAGGTGGAGAGAGACCAGTCAGAAGGGAGCATAAAGGCGATTGCGCTCGTGCGGCTTTGGAAATGTACATCAGCTGCCGAAGTCCATTCACAATCAGATGTGTAACGTATAGAATAAGGTAAATGAATACTCGTCATTTTAGCGGCAATATAAAGCCGATTCCTCAACAAGCATGTGGGCCGGTGGAACGAGCTTCGAGCAGACAGCCAGTGCAAGATGCACAAAGTGCAGGAAAGGCGGTGCACCACGCCTTACTCCTTTGAGAATCGGGATTGGCTACCTTTCGTTATTGACTCTCACGCCTGAGAGATTGCAAAAGCCAAAGGTGCGAAGAGCGCAGCGAAGGAGGTGCTGAAGGCGGAGCACACCACTGAAAAAAGAAAAGCCTTCATCCTGCGTTGGGCGCAAAACAAAGGCGTATAGGAAAGGGGGATTAGGTGGTTAAATCAAATCACAATCTGTATGGAACAAGACATTTCTTTTGTATTGTTCATTTTCTTGATATATTTCTTCCTCAAAAAAAACATCCATATTGAATTCAATTTCTATCAAATAGTCTGTATCTGGATGGGTCCATTGTGAATTTCCAAGTTTTGTAAGCTTATGGAGTATCATCTTTGCTTGCTTTGAATCGGAAGCCATACGAAAAACTTCATCTTTCCCAGAAGAAATGACATAACCAAAGCTATTAGGAGAGGTTTCACTATATGGTGTTGCAACAAAGCAAACAATATCACCTAATATTTCATGGTCACACTGCCAAGCATATTTTATCAGATATTTTTTAAACATAATAGTGCTTTATAAATCTTCACCATTCGCATGATTGTATTCATTGTCATAGAACATGGCTATGTAGTATTTGCTACCATATTCTTCTTTGATTATGCGAAACCAAACAGCTTTTTTACTACTATCTCCATCTTCCGTCTTGGCCTTTTGAAAATAGATGGCATCATAATTCTTTTTATGTACTAACATTTCATAAGAAATATCTTCACTATCTGACAAAGAAAAGTCTGATGTGGTAATGTATCTTGGGTTGTTCTCAAATTGGCTGACAAGTTTATTAAATCTGATTTTAATGTTCGCTTCATCTTGTGTGTTTTTATCGCACAACATTATTCTATAAACCTTATTGTTATTAGTAGCTACAAATACGTTTACGTTCATTCCGTTAAACTCACCCTCCAAAGCGTCTTGACCTTGGACTTGCAAGAAACCTTTTCCCTTTAACTTTTGAATCATCTGGGGCTTAAACCCATCAACAGGTATTCCAAGGAAAGTGGTTACATCATCTTGTGCTTGAATTGTACAAGCACAAAATATAACTAAAAGTAATGTTAGTATCTTTTTCATGCACTTATTGGTTATGGTTTTACAAAATGCAAAAGTAATGTATTTATTTGAAAATAAGCAAAATTCCTCTAATTATCTTACACCACCAACACAAATTGGATATAAATCGTGCTGTGGGAACTTTTCGCAACCGATATAGAGCGTATCGAAGGCATCGGTGCCGTCGGTACGGTGTTCGAGAAGGTCTTCTTCGGACTCCGGCTGCTTCTCCATGGACTTGTTCTTGCGGAAGCCGTTACGTCCACGCTCCACTCCTGCGGACTGAATGGCGAGGATAAGGTCATCGTTGTTTTGGCGGTTGAAGTACGGCATCAGGCGTTGCTTCCCGGCAAAACCCTGGTTGATGAGAAGGTATTTCTCATCATGTCGCATCGGGTTGCCGAGGTACACGTCAATGACCTGCCATCCGTGACGCTCGAACTCATGGACAACCACCCAGTGGAAGTCCTGGTCGTTCACGGCATAGTTAGAGCCGAGAGCGGTGGCATCATAGTAGTAGATGACCGTCTTGTTCGGATGCGGAGCGTAATAGGTGCAGAAGTCGGCGACGAGCGCAGGGATTTTGCGCTCGAACTTCACATAGAACGATTTTAGGATGTTCAGACGGTTGGCACGTGGCTGACCGCACACAATCCAGTTGATATTGGCGTTGTAGTCCATGCCAATACAGAGAGGTTGCATAGGGTCGATGTCCGAGTCCGTGCGACAGTCGAGCGAGCTGTTGAGCGTAGAGAACTGGTTGTTGGCGTGGATGGTGTAGAGATCCTGCTGCGCCTCCTTGATGATGCGCTCGTAACCGAGTGAGTCGAGGTAGTCGAAATCCGAAGCATCATACTTGTGGTACTCCTGCATGGACGAGTAGAAACCATCGTGCGAGATGCCGATCTTCTGACAGAGGATAGAAGTCTGGAACGTTTTTGGCGTGAGGTCGCGCTTCATCTGCCGGATGTACTCTTCACCAAGAAGCTGAAGGTTTTCGAGTGTGGAGTATTCCTTATAGTAGACAGCTACCGAGCGCATCTTGTTAAGCGACTGGTCGAGCCATTTGAGGTAATTAGGCAGATAAGAAGGAATGGGCTTGCGCAGCTCTTTGAGTTGTGCAATGCGCTCCTTCGTCTGCCAAATCTTGTAGATTGTTCCCTTGATGGTGTCAATCAGTTCTGTGTCCATTTTATCCTCATAGTGCAGGAACCAAGAACCCTTGGTAGTCTGAGGCATATCCGAAAGCACCATCATGCTATGGTTAAAGCTGTGGTGCCCGAAGTACGAGCGTATGCCACCATTGGCAGGCAGAGTCTCGTCCTTCAGTTTGTTGTAATCAATGAACTTCGCCTCGTCGATGAGGAGCCATGAGAGCGTGAGCGAGTTGGAAGAGCCTGGGCGGTCCTGACTGATGATGATCGCCACCGAGCCATTATAGAACGTGATGACATGCTCATAGTCAGCCGGTTCGGTGATTGGCTTCGCGAAGGACTTCGGCGGTTTTCTGCCTACCACATAGTGAACGCCATTGATATATCCCCAACGCTTCCACGCTGCAAGCAGACCAGGGAGCGTGTTCGTCAAGCCATGCTTGAACGTCGGCACCACGATACCACCAGTAGATCCAGGCATACGCTGCATATTGCGAAGCACGAAGGGCGAGGCGATGGAGTCCGTCTTGCCAGTGCGTCGTCCGGCCACGATGACCGTAGTCTTCGCACCGATGTATTGTGTCAGGAGCTGAGGTTTGTTGAAGTACACACGCTTAGAGTGTTGCTTCGCCTCGATGTCCCATAGAGAAGTATCAACTTTGTTCGTCATTATCTTTAGGCTTAAAGATGTCATCAAGCACAAGGTCTGCTTGTTCGTACTCAATATTCTCGGTGTCGGGATGCGAAGTGGTAAGCTCCTGGGTGAGCTTTCGGATGCGGTCGTCGATATTCGGAACCGGCGTGATGCCCACAACACGCGGGTCAGTAGTCGGGAAGAACGGTTGGACGACAATCATGTGATACGGCACAGATTGCTCGTCCTCGATGTCGATGCGGTTGAACTTTGCATAAGAAGTGGCCGCTTTCTCCATTGTCTTCGTGTCCTTACGCTTCTTCGCCATCTGGTACGTCTCCATAATCATCTCGTTATACCGCCAGCGGTGGAAGTCGCGCGTACACTCCGAGAGATTGGGCAATAAGGCTTTGACGATTTTCAAGTCCGCATACGCCGTGACTTGTGAGAGTCCATAGCGACTGCGCAGTTCATCGACAAACTGACGATCCTTCATGTCAGGGTTGGCGATAGACCATGTTACCATATCCCTTAATCGAAGTAGATGTTCGATTTGGGGAACAGGATATTTACCTTCCAATTCCGATTGGGAGGTGTAAAGGTCCTGTTTGGCGATGTCGATGATGCTGAGCTGAGACATGATTATTGGTGTTATGGTAAGCCTCACTAAGCCTTCCTAAGCCTTTTTAAGTCTTGGGCGTGAGGGCTGTTTGTGGGCTATTTGGGTGAGCTATTCATCATCCTCCATATCGAGAAGATTGTTACGGGTGTTTTCAAGAGCGAGAGGAGAGCCGACGTAAGCGAGCTGCATCTCCTGATGCAACAGCTTGACACGTGAAGCAGCCTTGCCACGGTGGTAACGCTGCGAAACAGGCGTGCTTCGGTCTGCGATGTCACGGCGCAGATCCTCGGGCGGCACTCCGAGGATGACAGCCATATCGCTGATTTTGAGGTAGATTGAAGCATATTGCTCAATCTGCGTGAGAGTGTCTTCAGAATAAGTCATTTGATTTATGATTTAAGCCTTACTGAGCCTCTTTAAGCCTTTCTATGCCGTGAGAATGATGGGGTCAGTTATTGGCTCCTGCAGCATTAACACGCTGTTGGAAGAGGTCAGTAAGAGGAACTGAGTGATTTCTAATGAGGTCATCAACCTGGGCGTGGAGCTTGTCGAAGATATTGGAGTCAGTGGAGATGAACGTGGACTCATGGCGGTTGCCTCGTGTGAGATTCTGCGAGGTGACGACACTAACCTGTTCTCCGGACTCCGCTTGCACGAGAAGGATTTTGGAATGGTTGTCGGCAAGATAGGTGCGCTTCATCGTCTGTGTGATGAACGCCCAAAGCTTTAGCGTTTTGTTCGTAGCCTTATGGTCGAGAACAAGATTAAAGGCAGAAATGTTGCCAGATTTCTCGATGAAGAAGAGCCTACGCAGGAACTCCTCGGAGATGGAGAACGAAGTCTGCCAAATCTCCGCTTTGCCGACCTGTCCCAAAATCCACTCCAGAACGTCCGCCACCTGAAGGGCATTGGAGAGATACGCCTGGTGCGGACATTCCGAGAGTGGCTTTAGGATGGTGTTTATGTCGATGTTGCGCTTCATGTTACTGTGTTTTGCCTATTGTGATTATAAGCCGAACTGAGCCTCTTTAAGCCTTTCTACGCCTTAGTGGATTTCTTTGGCTTGGACTTCGGCTTTGAAGGACTTGCCTCCTTGGGCTGTTCTTCTATTTGGGTGTTTTCTGCCGTTTCTGCCTTTGTCACGAAATGGTCATAAGCATCCCAATTTGCGTGCAACTTTTTATCAAGATTTATAAATTCGTCGAGTAACGGCTTGCGCTCCGCAGCTGGCACCTGCTTGGTAGAGTCAGATAACAAGCGTAGGCGAAGGTGGAGTTCACGCATACGATGAACGAGGTCGAGGTTTTCCACATAAAGTGCCTGAATGTCTTCGGGCAGTCTGTCATGATCCGCACGCTTGCCAGCCTTGAACTCCTTTGCCTCGTTGTCTTCCTTGAACTCCGTGCGGTTTTCTATGATAGCATTAACCTGCTCCTGTAAGATGAGAACCTCGTCGTGAGCTTCGACCTCACGGCGAGATTTGAGGAAGGCACGGAGCTTGCCCTCGATGAACTCAGCCTTTCCCTTGGGATTGATGCTGAGATTACGATACATTATAGTGTTGTTGGTGAGTTGTAGAAGGAGGATAGCACCCTCGTTCCAGTCACGATCTTCTCTCGGCGTGTCGAGGAAGTCTTGAAGTTTGTCGGTGAGATTGTTCATATTATTAGAATTATGAGAGTTGTGGGAGAACCATTTGTTTACAATTTATTATTGATACCTGTAAAGAACACACAATTCTTGTGATGTTCGGTAAGCACATTGCGCATAGCCTTCAGCGTAGAGCCAGTAGTAACGAAGTCGTCGAAGACGATGCAGTTAGGCTCGTTGGGGAGATTGTTCATGGTGAACACCGCCCCGATTCGCTGCTTGGAATGACAGAAAGCAACATCCTCGTAGAACGGTATGTGCAGCAGTGCGGCAATCTTCTCGCTGATGCGAGTGGCGAAGTTCTTGACCAAGTGTCGGCGCTTCGGAGTAGTGACGACACACCACGAACCCGTATTCAGGAACTCGCCCAGGATGTCACGGATCAGCGGCGTAATGCTGTCAGCGAAGAAGTCCACCATCGAGTCGTCGCCCTTTATGTCGGTGAGCGTTCTACCGTACAACGACTTCTGCCACAGCGAGATAAAGAACACGTCTCCACGGCGAGTAAGGCGGATGCGTCGGGTGAAGTCGCAGCGTGCTTCGACCGACTTATCCCATCCCTTGCGTTTCTCAATAGCGAAGATGTCCTTCTGCTCATGCGTTCCCTTGGGTGAAGACAGATCAAGCGGACCCGATAAGTCCGGCACGGAAATGTCATTCAAGAATTCCTGCATGTCTATCGGTATCCGCTTGTCCATTGCTAACTATTGTCTAACTTTAAACTACTGCGCAATCAATGTCTCCGTCTTCCGTGGCGATTGTTCCTGTGTAGAACGGTGCTGGGCACTCGTCCGATGCCTCCACGTTGATAGTGGTGCCGGTGGTGCCAGTAGCACCCTGTCCGAGATCCTGTGTGACGGTGGTCTTGGTAGTCCACTTGTCACAACCCACGACACGGTGCTTGCCCTTCATGTCCTCGACGATGAAGACGTTGTCGTTGTTATTGAGGTAAGCAGCTGCAGCCGATGCCGCTTCGCTTACCGACGGATGAACCGCCACGAGCTTGTTGAGCTGTGTCTGTGACGGCAGCTCGCCCTGCGCCTCACTGGTGAGCTGCGACTTCTCCGGAAGGATGTCAATGTACTTCCATACAGCGTTCTCCTTCAATGTGAAGGATCCGTCATAAACGGATGAAGTGACACGTCCTGACTCGTTATGCGGTAACTTTGGCCATACGAGGATGTCGTTTTTTGAGGTATAATATACACGTCGGCGAACGCCGGGTAACTCCGGTGTGCCCATAGCCCATGCAAGGGACTTCTGGATATCTGTTTTTACTGGTTCAGGCATGGTGGTGAATGTTGAATGTTGAGTGTTGAATTAAGCCTTTCTACGCAAGATGTTACTCTTGACGTAGAAGGCTTGAAGATATATGGATTCTTATGGCGCAAGCTCAATGACTTTGAGGCGTCGCTTGTCGACAGACTCGAACTGCACACCGAAGAACATCGTGGCGATGTACGAGAGCAGGAAAGCATCGAAGCGCTCGACGTCTACTGATTCCACGTCGCCCATCTGGTCATAGCCGTAGAGCATGTTGATCTTCGGCGAGACGTGCATATACTTCGAGTCAGCCTTGTTGTATAGCGGACAGAAGATGAGTTTTCCGTTAGAACCCTCGACAGTGGGCTGATTGTACTGTGTGTTGTACGGGATGCCGCTGTGAGTGAGGAGGTAGCCCTCGTTGTACTTATCAACGAAGTCCTGCGAGCAGTACAAGAAGAGAGTCTGTGAGCGCAGACGCGGGTCGAGCGAGAACAGAATCTCCTTAGCCACGTCAACGGCGTTGGCAGAGGTGATGGCTTCAGTCAGCTTCATGTAGTTGCCGTTCTCCTTAGAGATGGTGCCAGCAGTGACCTCGTTTTTAGTGATTGTGTCGAATCCGTTAAAAAGATCCTTTGTTGTGTTGCCGGTGGGATTGCGCACTCCGTTCCAGATGGAATCGTTGAGATGCTCCGAAAGTGACTTTGCGATCAGTCCGAGCACTTCGCGAGCTGTGGGTGTGGACTTCTGTCCGTCGCCCTTGGTGGCACCAGTGCCGAGGAGCGTCGAGATAGCAGAGTTCGGCTCGAACTTTGCGACTACCGAACCGAAGAAAGTTTCGAGAGTTCGGAAGTCAAGCTGCAGATTCGCGTCCTCCGAGCGAGTGGGCGAATATGGTGCGAACTGCGCGGTGGCATTGAGTGTGCCTACGCTTTCCTTGTAACGGATGCCAGGGCGACCAGTCATGAACTTAAGAGTGTCGTTGCAGCCGATGATAGGCAGACGAAGGAAGTCAGAACGCCACTTGTGCGCAGCGTCCTTGTATTCTTGAAGAGTGAAGGTTAATTTTCCAGCCATATTTGGAATGTTGAGTTTTGAGTGTGGAATGTTGAATTGTGCGCTTTGCGCATTTTGAATTGTTCAATGAGGATTTAGATAAGTCGATTTAAGCCTTCTTATGCCTCCCTAAGCCGTGAAAGATTAGGAAGGCGAGTCGTGCTTATGGCAATGAGTCAAAGAGAGCCTGTGCGGAGTTGGTGGTGTCGTAGAACTTCTCGATTTCCGTCTTCTCGGCAGAAGGGTCGTTCTTCTTGTCATCAACAACGTTGCTTGTGGTGTCAGCCGGAAGTGACTTGACCTTGGCATCCAGTTCTTTGTTAGCCTTAGTCAGTCGTTCCACCTCCGCAGTGAGGTCGCCGATGGACTTCTCTTTAGCCTCGATGTCGGCTTCAATCGTTTCGAGCTGTTGTGTTGTGAGTGTGGTCTTGTCGTCTTCAGCTTCGAGAGCTTCACAGGCGAGAGTCTTGCAGATGTTCTTGTAGGTCTTCTTCATGATTGTGGAAGTGATTGATGTTGAAGTATTTATGTGTGTCTTGTCTTGAAAGTGGAAAACGGCAGCGCAGGACTGTATGAATCTCCTGAAGGCGTTGATTTCCTCCTGCTTGTCCGTCTGAAGATTTGGAAGCGGTATGCCATGAGCGGTGCAGTCAGCTGCGATTGCCTCCGTCATTACCGGTGCCGTCTCGTCCTCGTACTCAGTCAGTTCGTCGACGAATCCCCAAGAAAGTGCCTCCTGTGCTGTGAGCCAACCGCCCACCTTCATTAGTTCGAGCAGTTCAGCAGGTTTCTTCTTGCATCTTGCAGCGTACATCTCCGCAACAGTGGCATCGAACTTATTGAGGTCAGCTTTCTGCTTCTCGAGGTTGTCAATGAGATTCTGCATATCAGTGGCGTTCAAGCTGCCCCATTCAAAGAAAGACTGTGAGCACTGGTGCACGAGGTAGACCGCAGACTTGTCCATTGTGATGCGTTTGGCTCCCATGGAAGCGATAGTGGCGGCACTGGCGTTCATGCCCACAAAGTGAACATGAACGTTGCCGTGCCGCCTGAACGCTGAGGATATGGAAAGTGCTGTGTTGAATTGTCCTCCGAGTGAGTCTATAAGTACAGATACCTCCTTGTCCGTGTTCTTGTTGAGCACGTAGTCCACGTAGTCGGAATCGAAATCCCAACCTCCTACGTAGCCTTTGAGGTGAAGATTGTATGTTGTCTTTGCCATGATTAATTCTGTTAGGTGCAGCAAAGATATTATATATAATAATGTAGGGAAAAGACGAGGAAGAGTTTTGAATTTTGAGTTTTGAGTGTTGAATTATAGGCTGGCGCCGATGGTGATTTGTTGAGAAGAGAATTATTTTTTTATTGTTTTTTCAAAACTGAACCTATTTCGGGTGTAACAAGCGTAACAAACGTAACAAAAATAACAAGTGTTGATTTTCAACGAGTTATAAAAATAGCCTTGTTGTAACTTGTTACAAAACCACGCTTTTTGTTACAAAAAACGGCGTTTTTCACGCCGTACAGGGCACAAGTGCCACTTTGTTCTCGTAAGAAATGGTGTATTTCGTGACCGCAGAATCACCGTTCACCCTGCCTGTAGAGGAGTCTACCTTTACAACAGGATAAGGAGGTTCTGCAGCGCCGATAAGGTACTGCTTGCCGTTCGCCGTGTTGATGACGAACGCCAGACGGCGGTGTGTAGGCAGGGTGTCAGTAGTGGAGAATGTGAGCTTCACCTTCTCCAGCATATCGTTGTTGTCGAACTGTGATTCCAGTTCGCATATAGCATCCCCGGTGTGCGACACAGTGAAAGTGTCAGCGAACACTCCAACAGGAACATTCGCCAACGCTTTCTGCGTTATGCTTGCCGTGAGCGTTTCGGCAAACATATACATCATTTTAGTGATTCCGGGTATTCTTTGCATATTTTATTCTTCCGTTTCTGAAAATTCAGCTTTGCTATTTCTACGGCTTGAAGTCGTTGACTTTTTCCGCTTGCATTGGTTTGTGAGATAGTTCTTTCGGAGTCGCTGGTATATCTTAGCGATTGAATCCCAACACGAACCATCCTCCAAGATACCTCGCTGCTCCATAAAGAGGTATATCAAATCCTTCTGTTGTTTGCCGATCTTCCCGAAGTCATGAAGGAACGTCCAGCAATCAACATCGAAGGCGTTCTTGATGATGCCCAAGAGTGCCCTTTTGCCAGTGTCTGTGAGGTAGTTGTATATGCGTGGGTCGTGGTGCTTGGAATAAGGGATGCAGACAGCCACCTCGTCGGGTTGCTTCAGATGGGGAAATGACGACTCGGGCGGTTTGACAACGGCATTGACAATCAACTTGGACTCAATACTGCCGTTACGCAAACGCACCGGGTCAGTGCCACTGTGTCGGTGGATGAACCACTGACGCAAGTAGCTTGGCATCTTTATATAAATATGGTAATCGCTCATAATTTTCTTCGCTTGAAGTTTACAAGCGCAAAGATACAATAGTTTCCGCTTGCCTGTATGGAAAGGGATAATCGTTTAAGATTTGTTATTTGGTAGGTATGTAAGTATTTTTACAAAATATGGATGATATCATTATATTTTTGTACCTTTGTAAAAAATATTCCTTTATTCTATGAAAGCGATACTAAAAGAAATAAGATACGACGAAAAATATGTCAAAGAACATTTAAGAGATGAAGGACTAATGTTTGGAGTCTTTTTGATGTTTCAATGTCAGAATAGTTCTGAAACATATTCATATACCAGTACTTTCCAAAATATTTTTTATCCAAATGAAAAAAAAATTGATGGATATTCGGTAACAGAATTGCAAAATAAAATAGATGAAGCAAAACTTCACATTGGCAAATCATTTAATGTAAATCTTTACAAGATTAGCGTTAATGAAATTACTAACGGAAACTATAATGGAATAGCCTTTTATAATTATTATGATGAACTGACCCATATATTTCATGAATTTAGAGTAGCATCATATAAAACACGTATTGATGTTATAAAAGAATTACAATTTAAATATTGTAAGCGTGTGATTGAAGGAGATGCTGTAATTTTTGATGAGAAAGATAATGAGATTGAGGTTACTGATAATATAAAAGGTATAAGCATCTTTTTGCCAGAAGTTGTTGCCCCGCAAAAAGAAGAAATAGTGAATAAGATATATCATATGTATTATGAAGATAATTGGATGAATGATTTTCTATACCCTGATTTATTGGGGAAAATGCATGCTATTTTTCTTAAGGAGCAGAGGGCAATATACAAAGGGTGTAATATTTTAGGAAATCCTTGTTAACACTCCTTACTCCGAATAAATTTCTTAGGTTACGTCATAATTAGGTGGATGCCGGAACGAGGCGATTGCCTCGTCCGGCTTTCCTCTTTTATCTGCGGAAGACGTAGCTATCCTCGAAGATGTAGTCCGAGATGAACAAATCTCTTGCAAACGCTTTGTAATCGAAGTACATTGAAAGATGACCCATCATGCGCTCCAAATCATAGCACTCATTGGCGATGTGGCTGGCGAAATCTTCCTCACAATCCCATTCGCCCTTATATCTCATCTCAAAATCCTCAATGCTGTCGCAGCCTGTAGCTGAAACGAAAGCCTTGAACGCCTGCTGATTGTTTTTAGAAAGATTGGTGAAGGCGATTATCTTGTCAAAAACTTCTTCACCCATGCAGCTCTCTGAATACCAAAATTCAGGAAAGCACTGATAATCCTGAAACATAAGCTCCGGATCCTCCTCGTCAGCGTGAAGCTTCTTGCAAACATCCATGAACTCCTCGTAAGAGTCAAACATGCGGAGATCAAGCCAAGCACCGAAGAGTGAGCCTTCATTGTACTTCTTGTATGTGCCGCAGTAAATGGCCGGCTGATCCCAGAGATTGTCAACGACATAAAGGCTGATGCTCTCTACCTGCTCCCTCAAGCTCTTGCGAGCTGATTTAGGTGATGATACATTCATTTCTTTCATAACGTAAAAATTTAAATTGTTAGACTTATGTTGCAGCCCTCGAAATGAGGACTTTTTACGCTGCTTTATTCAGCACAAGAAGAAGGCATTTAAGGCAAGAGATAGCCGGATAATTTTTCACCTTTGGCGGCACGAGAATTTGGATCAGGAGCCACCGCACCCCAAAATCTTGAAAAATTATCCGAGCTAAGGCAGTGCCGTGCCCTTGCAGGATGCCGCTTGCGCTAATTTTGCACGCGGAAAAATCCCATGCACGAAAGAAAGGCTGCATGTCTGACAATTTGAATGTTATGAAATCAGAAATGACATCACTTCAGCTGCAAGAGCAGAGCAGGAGGAAGCATATCACTTAAAGTCGTAATCGTAGGGTGAGCAGCCATGCGGCACTACATCAGAAGAAGTCAATGGTGAAAGGCTCACTGGTGCCAGGCAGGTTCTCCGGAAACATGATGACCTTACGAGACCGCAGTTTCATAATGCAAGAAACCGCTGACATGGAGGCACTGGAATACCTAATCATATAAGAAGGACTATCAGTATAGCTTTCCTTTTGGTATTAAGAATAGAGAAATGTTACAAGAAGTTACAATAAATTACAAGATAAACGCCCACCTAAATCTTATAACAATCAGCTTGTTACATTATGTTACAGATGTTACAGCATTTTTCCTCTGAATTATGATATATGGGTAAAAGATTATGATTTCGCCTGACATCATCAAAGAATACATCTTTATTGGTATTTGGAGCGTATAATGGGCTGCAAGTATGTATGTAGGTAGGTAAATTACAAAGCATGCACAGTACCTCTTTCCGGACTATATCTTCGAGGAAGGCTACGACTTCAGCAAAAGAAAACCGCCGAGACGAACCAATCGCCCCGGCAGTCCACCTATTATGATACCAAAATAAAAAGAAATGCGTTCGTAGTAAGCTACCGCTTTTAAGAGTAAAAGAGTAAAAGAGTAAAAAAGTAAAACGAGTAGAAAGGGCTTAGAACGGCTCCTCCGAGTCGTCGTATGGGTCGCCAAGCGATATGGCGAAGATCTGCACCAGTCGGTCATAGGCAAAGCAATATGCTCGCTGTGCAGAAGTCACCCTGGTCGGCTGCTTGTTAGGCGCCGACTTTGTCGTGTCATAGACAGGAGAGCCTTTCTTGTAGACATCGAAGCGTGCCACCTTCTCGCCAAGGTAAGCCGTGCTGTTCTGTAGATAATAGCGCAGCGCGTCAGTAGGCAGCACCTTGTCGTTCGTCTGCCTACCTTCCTTGCGGTAAAGGTTGAATACTCGCGTCTTCTGAAGGAAAAGCACTGGTCGGCGCTCCGTCCAGCAGACATCCGCCACATCCGTCTTCAGATGGTTCAGGAAACGTATGAAGAAGTCGCCTCCGTCAATCAGTTCCCCGTCGCTGACGAGATACTGCACTGTGTTCCAGAATCCACCCAGTTCTCCGTTGGTCTTACACTCAGCATTTTGTTTTCGTATTCCATCCACAATGACGCGCAGCATATTATCGTATGATAGGTTGGGGATGCAGCTCTGCAGAACTCTTAGTGCCGCCAATGGCACGCACCAGTTGTTCATAATTCTGTCCTCACCTTTAGCGTCGCCGAGCGCATTGCCGACATCAGTCTGCGCCTCCTTGAACGCCGTAGACCACGCCTGTTCAAAGTGTCTGCGCTGCTTCAGCAGCTCTATCGTCAGGTGTGTCAAGCCCAACGAACGCATATCGAGCAACTTCTTGTAGTTCTGCTTTTCCTTGTCAGAAAACTCGCTTCGTGGGAATTGCAGGAAAATGATACGAGTGAAGAGAGCGATGTCCGCAGTCGGCATCTCTTGTCCGGATAGGATGATTCCGGCATCCACGGCAGTCGTCTCCTTCTTCTTGTCAAGATCCATGTTCATTCGTGTGCGTCCGGTGCCGTCCCATAGACCCTTTAGGAACTCGATGATCTTCACGTCCAGGTCGTTCTTGTACTCGTCGATGTGAGCGAGTGCGTTGGCTGATGCTGCCACCGTATCGTTCAATGCCGATGGTGTTGAGTTCTGTATGTTCGGCGCCGTGTACGCTATTGTGAATAGCGAGAGCAGCGTGTGGCCAAGCTCCGACTTGCCGCTGCCCTTAGGACCGAAAAGGTTGAGAATCGGGAACCAATGGTTGGCAGAAGTGGACGTGACGACATCTCGGAATAGCGTGGCGAGGTAGAAGCAGAACCCTACCCTACCGTTGTCGCCATACACCTTAAAGAGTTGGTCAGTGAACTGTGTTAGCGTCACCGAGGAGAGGTTTAGGTGAACGAACTGCTTCTCAAAAGTAAACAGTTTCGGGTCCGCCTTGTATATCTTCGAGTTGGAAGGCAGGTAGTAGTTGCCCTTGTCCTTGAGTCTAACAATACCGTTTTCGTCCGTCTCTTGGAACACTCCGTTGAACACCACTCCGTTTCCGAAGGCATAGAATCCGGCTCGTTGCCATCCCATCTGCGTTATCTCCGTAGCCGTCTCCGTCTTCTCATATAAATAGGACTTCAGTTTTGTCAGTTCTCTTTCAGTAGCTTTCCAGATGTAGTTGCCCAGCCCCTCGACCTTCTGCTTGAACTTAGAAATTGAGATCAGATCCTCCTGCTTCAGTTCCACTATTTCCTCGCAGTTCATGCAGTTTTTGATTTTATAGAGTCGCTTCGGATTTACGTTGTCCTTGATGTGGAATAGCGGAAGCATCGTGAAGTTTGACCATTCATATACGCTGCCTTTCTCGGTAATTGACATGTAGCAGCCATGGTCGACATAAAAACCGTATTTGCGGTTCAGGTCGTTTTCCTCCTTGTCCTGATTTTTCTTCGTCTCCTGCTCACGCTTCTTTCGTTCCTCGTCTACCGCTTTCAGCCACAGCCGTTTGCCTTGGTAATATTTGGTGAGTTTGCCGATGTACATGGATACTCCCGTCTCGTCATCAATGAGTGAGAGAAGGTAAGCTATTTCCTTTATCGCCTCGCGTTGTTCCTCCGTAGTGGTGGTGTGAGGGAAGAGTTTGTCCGCCATCCAGAGAATGAAATCGACTTCTTCCGTGGCGTTGAATATGTTTGTGTTTTTGAAGAACGAGTCAGGATCCTGCTTGACGTTCTCCTCCGTGTCCGGTATTTCCTTCACGCTGACCGTCATGCCGTATTCCATAGCTTGCGTGCCTGCCTCCATCACGACTTGGACTCCATGGCCATGCGTTTCGCCCTTCTTCGGCGGGTCGGCATCCGGGAGGAAACACACCTTGTTCGTGACTCGCTTGATTGTTGAGAAATGGCTGTCGTTCCACGCCGATCCGAGAGCTGCCACGGTGTTGTGTATTCCGATAGACTGGAGTCGCATACAATCCGGTGCACCCTCTACGAGGAACATCTTATCCTGCTTAGCTGCGGTTTTCCAAGCGTCCTCGATGCCGAACAGAACGTATGACTTGTGGAAGATGTCGGATTCGGAGCTGTTCAGGTATTTTGGTTGCTGGTCATCCATGCAGCGAGCTGTAAATCCTATTACGTGCCCGAAACGGTCATGTATCTGTATTACGACGCGGTTTTGGTAGAAGTCATATCCACCACGGTTGAGCAAACCCAGTTCCTTCAGGAACTCCGCCTTAACTGGAAGCTGCTGCATTGCGTGTCCGTCCTTTGGTGCATAGCCTATCTCCTGCATTGTGCAGTAGTCTTTGCCCCATCGCTTGTAAGCGTATTCCTGCGCCTCCTTCGACTGAAGGAACTGCTTGCGGTAGAAGTCAGCGACCTGCTTGTTTGTGATCCATAGAGCTTCGCGGTGCATTCGTTTCTGCTTTTCCTCAACGGACTCTTCCTGCTCCTCGATCTGCACATTCGCTTTTTGTGCCAGGGTGCGGACAGCTTCGACAAAGGTCTTGTTCTCCGCCTTTTCGATGAAATGTATTGCGTCGCCTCCTTCTCCGCACCCAAAACACTTGAACGTGCCGGTGTGTGGAAAGACGTAAAAGGATGGTGTCTTCTCCTGATGGAATGGGCAGCATCCGACATAGCGTATGCCTGACTTCTTCAGCTGTACGTGCTGGGCGATGACTTGCACGATGTCTGTGCGGTCCAATATGGTGTCAATGATTTCTTGTCGTATCATAGTGGGTAGATTGAAAAAATGCCATATACCCAGTGCCTCACGACACCGAGTATATGGTCTTGCTATTATAAAAGTGAGGATAAACTATTTAGATCTCAGTCGGCTTATGTATTCACTTTTAAGTATGTACCATAAGCGACCGTTCTTGTGGGCAGGCATCAGCCCACGAAGGATTCTCTTTCTCACGGCTTGAGCAGATATGCCAAGCATCTGTGCCATTTGCTCAACACTCCAAACCGTCTCCTCTTGATCGATGACGATCTGCTTCAGTTCGTCAACGGTAATTCTTTGGGATCTGTTCTTTCCAACCATAGTCGTTTCCTTTATTTTTATTTTCATTAAAGTTATCTAAAGACTCACACACTAATGTAGCAACGCTCTGATCAGAGCAGTAGTGATAGTGCACGAACATGTTTCGTAGCACTCCTCTACTCTTATTAAAGCGTGATGCTAGGCAGTTTAAAGTCTGGACTCTGTCACATGGCAAGTAGGCAGACTTCACCTCGCCAGGTTTCATGTCACTGATCCATGCAGTGATGTTTTTAATATACTTCATTTGCATTCTCGTTTTTTAGTTAGTAGTAAGTCCGCCAGTAGTGTTTTCTTTGTCGGGTAGTTAGACCATAAAGCCACACAAAGTAAAGGTTAAAAGTACGGATTTCATCGGTTTTCTCGCATATTTTTTGTACCTTTGCAATAGTGATAGTGAGGATAATTCTACAAGTAGAACACCACCCGATTTTTTTGCAGCTGCCTTATTACTGTTGAACTTAACGGCAACAAAATTATAAGGAAAAAAGTTAAGAAAATAGCAAAATGTCAATTAATTGTACCTACCTACCAACTATTTAACACTTTCACACAATACATAGTGATACATATCGCTATTATAAAAGTAAAATAGAGTTCTTTAAAATATTAGTTCACATCTTACTTGTTAAAAAGTATGTATGTAAGTGGGAAAGACGGACTTTGCGGTTTGTTACACATTTGTTACTCACAAATTCAACAATGCAAAGCAAAAAAATATCCTAACTCTAAGGTATTGATATTCAGTGATAAAAGGGATTATCCAACATACAAATGTATGTAGAGTAATAATCCTGCCGGAGTCACAAAAAGAGGATATTACTTCATGTAACATCCTCTTTTTTGTTATACATATCCACCATTTGCTATATATTCCAACACAAGCCAAAATTATAGCATACACTTAACACATTATTATATAATTATTGAACTAAAACGGCGATTATCCCACGTATTTTTACTAATTTTGCAAGTTAAGAAATATAGAATATAAACAAAACAGATACAATCAGTATGGAATTAGCAAGCAAATACGATCCACAAGCAGTGGAATCGAAATGGTATCAGTACTGGCTTGACAACAAACTCTTCAGTAGCAAGCCCGACGGACGTGACCCCTACACTATCGTTATACCGCCGCCAAACGTGACTGGCGTGTTGCACATGGGCCACATGCTCAACAACACCATTCAGGACATCCTCGTGCGTCGCGCACGCATGGAGGGAAAGAATGCTTGTTGGGTACCTGGCACCGACCACGCCTCTATCGCTACTGAGGCTAAGGTAGTAAATCGTCTTGCTGAGCAGGGCATCAAGAAGCGCGACCTCACACGCGAACAGTTCCTTGAGCACGCTTGGAACTGGACGAACGAACATGGCGGAATCATCCTCAAGCAGTTGCGCCGTCTCGGTGCGTCTTGCGATTGGGACCGCACAGCGTTCACTATGGATGAGAAGCGCTCTGAGAGCGTGCTGAAGGTGTTCGTGGACCTCTACAAAAAGGGACTTATCTACCGCGGTCTGCGCATGGTGAACTGGGACCCGAAGGCACAGACCGTGCTTTCTACCGAAGAGGTTATCTACCGCGACGAGAAGAGCCATCTGTTCAACCTGCGCTACTATGTAGCTGACGCAGACGTGAACCCGGTTGTGCCGACTGGCTGCGAGGGCGAAGTGCTGCATCAGGACGCCGACGGACGCTACTACGCTGTTGTAGCTACAACACGCCCGGAGACTATCATGGGCGACACCGCAATGTGTATTAACCCGAAGGACCCGAAGAACCAGTGGCTGCGCGGACACAAGGTGATCGTGCCGTTAGTGAACCGCGTTATCCCGGTTATCGAGGACCGCTACGTAGATATCGAGTTCGGTACGGGCTGTCTGAAGGTTACTCCTGCTCACGACGTGAACGACTACGCACTCGGCAAGACGCACAACCTCGAGACTATCAACATCTTCAACCCCGACGGCACCATCTCTGAAGCTGCAGGCATGTACGTAGGCATGGACCGCATGGACGTGCGCAAGCAGATTGTAGAGGATTTGAAGGCTGCCGGACTGGTAGAGAAGATTGAGGACTACGACAACAAGGTGGGCTACTCGGAGCGCAACCAGGACACAGCCGTAGAGCCGCGCCTCTGCAAGCAGTGGTTTCTCTCGATGAAGCACTTCGCAGACATAGCTCTGCCACCGGTGCTCGAGGGCAAGATCAAGTTCCACCCGACAAAGTACGTAACAACATACCGCAACTGGCTGGAGAACATTCAGGATTGGTGTATCTCGCGCCAGCTCTGGTGGGGTCACCGCATCCCGGCTTACTTCCTGCCCACAGCCGAAGGCGAAGAGGAGAAGTACGTAGTAGCACTCACCGCAGAGGAGGCGCTCGAAGAGGCTCGCAAGATTGAGGGCTACGAGAACATCACAGCCGACCAGCTCGTTCACGACGAGGACGCACTCGACACTTGGTTCTCTTCATGGCTCTGGCCTGTATCGCTGTTCGACGGTATCAACAATCCGGGCAACGAGGAGATTAAATACTACTACCCCACAAGCGACCTCGTAACCGGTCCGGACATCATCTTCTTCTGGGTAGCCCGTATGATTATGGCTGGCGAGGAGTACATGAAGGACGTGCCGTTCCGCAACGTATACTTCACAGGTATCGTGCGCGACAAGCTGGGCAGAAAGATGTCGAAGTCACTCGGCAACTCGCCCGACCCTATCGCCCTCATTGAGAAGTATGGTGCCGACGGCGTGCGCATGGGCATGATGCTCTCGGCTCCTGCCGGCAACGATATTCTCTTCGACGAGAGCCTCTGCGAGCAGGGACGCAACTTCAACAACAAGATTTGGAACGCATTCCGTCTTGTAAAGGGCTGGCAGGTGGCTGATACCGAGCAGCCAGAGGCTAACAATATCGCAGCAAAGTGGTTCGAGGCTAAGTTGAAGCAGACCAACGCTGAGGTGAACGACCTCTTCTCTAAGTATCGCATCTCTGAGGCACTTATGGCTGTGTACAAACTGTTCTGGGACGAGTTCTCAAGCTGGTATCTCGAGATGGTGAAGCCGGCATACGGCCAGCCTATCGACCGCACAAGCTACAAGCAGACACTCGCTTTCTTCGAGACTCTGCTGAAGATGCTCCATCCGTTCATGCCGTTCATCACAGAGGAACTCTGGCAGCACATCTACGACCGCAAGGAGAGCGAATCGATCATGCGCGCTGAGTTGAAGCTCGATGCTCCTACTGCCGACGACGACGCCATAGTAGCAGCTATTGAAAACGTGAAGCTCATCGTGGCTGGCGTGCGCACCGTGCGCAACCAGAAGAACATCCCGAACAAGGATGCTCTCGAACTGCAGGCACTGCAGCAGAACAACTACGAGGCTTACGCTTCAGTAATAAAGAAGATGGCTAATCTCTCGGCTATCAACGTAGTGTCGGAGAAGGATACAACGGCTGCTGCCTTCATGGTGGGCACAGACGAGTTCGCAGTACCACTTGGCGATATGATTGACGTTGCTGCCGAGATAGAGAAGCAGGAAGCTCAGCTGAAGCACCTCGAAGGATTCCTCGCAGGCATCAAGAAGAAGCTCTCTAACGAGAAGTTCGTGGCTCACGCTCCGGAAGCCGTTGTAGCTCTCGAGCGCAAGAAGCAGAGCGACTCTGAGGAGAAGATCGCTGCTCTGAAGGAATCTATCGCAGCATTGAAGAACAAGTAAACGCTTGGTCATCAAAAACGCTTACAATACAAAAACCGCAGGAGGCTATGATTTCCACACTATAGTCTGTTGTGGCGACCGAAAGTCGCCACAACAGCGCAGGCTACGGCATGGAGACCATAGCCTCCTGTCCTTTTAATACAGATATACATATAAATCTACTACTAATATATATAATATGTATAAACTCCTAAAACTCGCATTTATTTCGCTTCTGATGCTCTGTTTCAGCGCGTGCCAGGAGGAAGACCCAATCATGCCGCCAGAACCGCAAACGGCAGAGAAAACCATCTTCGTCTTCATGCCCTACAGCAACAACCTCTACAGTTTTCTACATGCGAATATCAACGACATGAAAGCAGCCATTGTCAGGAACAAGGGAATGGACAACACACGTCTCATAGTGTTCATAGCAAAGGACAAAAAGCAGAGCGCACTGATAGACATCAGATACAAGAAGGGCGTATGCACGCAGGACACGCTCGAGAAATACTCATCGCCCACTTATCTTACAACGAACGGCAGAGTAGAACTGTTCAACAAAGTGAAGAAATACGCACCAGCCAACCGCTACGCCATGATTGTGGGCTGTCACGGCATGGGATGGATACCAAGCTCTACGGTATTCAACCGAAACACTCTGCGCTACTTCGGCGGATTGGAAAAAGAATACAAAATAGACATCGTCGACTTCGCAACGAGCATCAAGGCTGCAGGAATGAAGATGCAGTTCATCATGTTCGACGACTGCTACATGTCGAGCATGGAGGTGGCTTACGACTTGAAGGACGTAACCGACTACATCATTGCGTCTACAAGCGAAGTAATGGCTTACGGCATGCCTTACCAGAACATATACCAGCATCTGATGAGCGCACAGCCCGACTACAAGGCTTTATGCAATGGCTTTTACGAGTTCTATTCGAACAGCGGCACACCTTACGGCACAATCGGCGTAATTGATTGCAGATACGTTGACGAGATGGCTTCCATGATGAAGAGCATCAACGCAACGCACACGTTCGACCTTAGCCTTCTCGACAACGTGCAGGACCTCGACGGCGAGACATACAAGCCTACCATATTCTTCGACTTCGACGACTATGTGCGCCAGCTTTGCACAAACGATAACGACGCCTACGAGCAGTTCCACAACGTGCTGCTACGTCTTGTGCCGTACAAAGCGGCTACAGAGTACATATACTCCGGCTCTACGAACAAAAAGACTAAAGTGGACCACTTCTCCGGCATCACCATTTCTGACCCGTCTACACGCTCAGAAATTAAAGAGTCGAAAAAACACACTAATTGGTGGATACAGACCCACTAAGGCCTGTTAAAATATAGATACAAAAAAGGTGTTATCCAATCGGATAACAC
>ULTW01002793.1_pt1 | contig 36134 bp, 46 predicted proteins | sample 1957961 | NCBI WGS metagenome assembly ULTW01 (sample SAMEA4835744, study PRJEB28245) | human gut metagenome | biome: gut microbiome; material: fecal sample | place: Denmark | collected 2008 | reverse complement strand
TGATTTCTCAGCGTTTTCAGCCGCTGTAGTCGCCGTTTCTGCGGCGGTGACGGCGGTTTGCATATCTGCGTGTGCCTGTCTGCCTATGGCATCTATCTTATCCAGTGCGTCAGCTGCCACACTTGGTGACGGAATAGCGTTATCGCCTATAGCCGCACCTATTCTCAGGCGGAAAATGCGTGATTTTTTCAGCAGCACATATTCATCACCTGACAGCTTCTTCGCCGCTATCTGACAGCTGACTGTCTGCGCTGACCGCAGTATATCTGCTGTTGGCGTCCACTGTCCGCCTGTGATATCGACCTCATACTGGACGCCGTCGCCATAGTCGATAGTCAGCACATAGCGGTCTGCACCGTCTACTGTCAGCCCTTCGACAGACACAGGACGGGCATTTGTTTCACCGACATAACCTAGCAATGCAGTGTTCAGTGTTACGTCATAATCTGCATTTAATGTTATCGTCATTTACTAGCCCCCTCTTTACTCTATTGCAATATAATCAACATAGTATGTTCCTGTTGGCACGGTTCCTGTTGCCCCAGCTCCCATGCAGACATTCAGATAGTACGACTTTCCCGACCCATTAACGTAAGTGCAGAACGTCTTGTATGGTGTTGGTGTGTCTGTCTGCCGTAGCGTTGCTATGACCTGCTTAGGCGCAAAAGTCAGCCCAAGCGGTATCTGCATCAGTGGATTCGCTTTCGTCATCTTGTATTCCACAGTGCCATAGTGTATCTTGCCGGCTCGGCTCAATATCTCATCGATTTCCTCGCCTGCGTGTTGCATCGGATAATCGTTATCGGTGATATCCTGCGCCAATGTCAAATTTTCATCAGCCATTATCTCGCCCCCCTTAAAGCTGTTCTTCTACCGACAAACCTACCGCCGAAATATCAGCACTCAGTCCGCCGTCAAAGTTAAAACCAAGATTTGTTATCGGTATATCATAGCTGTCTGTGCCGTTGGTGTAGGTCACCACGTCACCTATGTCGAAACGTGGGTCGCCTAATCTGTGATACAATTCTGTTGTATACCACGAAAATCCACCTATCCTGCGCCACAGCGATTGTAGCAGTGATTCGGTCATGTACGGATTTTCAAATTCTAGCACACGCCCTTGTGTTGTATCTGTCACACCAAGCGACAACGTTACATCATCACTCACTTTGCAGATAATGCCCACGATAGCGTTCTGCCTTTCTGACAGTGTTGGCAGGTCTATTGTGTTGTTATCCAATGTTTTCACCGGTTGGCCATACCACTTTCGTACGTACTTTCCGTACCTGTCAACATACCCGAACTGCCCCTGAGCTGAGGCAAGGTAAGACAGCATTTGCCGCATGGTCACGTCTTTCGGCACTGAGCTGACTTTGAAATAGAAATACTTTGAGTACAGCACCTTGCCGTTCTTATCTATCAACCTTCTGCCGTTCTTGTCACGCAGTAGTCGCACCTCTGTGTAGTCATTTCCATTCTGCAAACCAAGCTGTCTGCAAATGTCGTCTTCAACGGCTTTATTCCAGTTTGGCATAGGGATATGCGGCACATATGGTTTGTCCGAGAAGTACAGCCTGTCCGCCATTGTCAGCTGAACACTGCCGCCCGACTTTTTCGACTTAACGCAGGTGAAATGTCCGAGCGGTATTCTCTCTCCGTCAAGCACCTCTCCAAGCTTGCTTATCTGCTCCACTGTAAGCTTTGAAAGCTCAGCGTAGGTGTAGGCTTCTAGGGTGGAGTAGGTGGTAAATGCCGAGCTGTCTTTCATATACAAACTGAAAACATACTCATTCCCAAGATACTTAGCCCCGTCGTCAACAAGCTCCGCCGTCACACTCTGAGAGCAGACAGCACCAAGCTCTATATCATCACTCAGAGAGGTTGCTTGAATGTCCGTCTGAACGTTCTGAATGCCGTCATATGCCACAGGTTCTCCACTCTGAGCGTCCTCTATCCACATACCCCACAAGGCTTTGTAATTCTCTATCCTGCTTGTTATCTCATTGCTTGCTATGGTGTACATATGCCCTCCTAACGCTCTGCGAATGTGACAGTACAGCTCTTGTAATACTCACCACCGTCAAGTCTGACAAGCCCCTGCGGTACATAGTCGCTTGCGTTGGCAGATATAGAATAATACTTGCCATTGTGCCAAAACTCCAGTTCTGCAAAGTCGGGTCCGTCCTCGATAAGGGATTGTATCTCGGCTGAATCTGCGACAGGAAGCATTGTCCACTTGCAAGGCAGTTTGTATTTGCAGAACTTTCTCGCACCCACAAACAGACCTGTTGTATTCACTCGTCCTGAACCTGCCGTCCACTCATAACAGTTTACAGGGCTCCAGCTATCAGGGTCAGGATCTGTCACCCACACGCCATTTATCTTTAGCAATGTTCCTGTCAAAATGCACTCACTCCCGTCTTACGTTTATACCGGTTGTTGCTGTCCTGCATACACTTGAAAAGCACCTTGCTGTCAACTGTTCCGAAGAACACAGGGTCATAAGCTTTCAGCCAATCAAGTATAGCGTTCAGCACCCTTAACACCTCGTCAAGCTTGCCGTTATCAAGCATACCTTGCAGTTTGCTCAGAGGTGAGATCACCTCCGGGTCTGCTTTTGCGTTCCTGTTATCGCCCACCATTGCAAGGGTCGGTGCTGTGGCAAGTCCGCCTGTGGCAAGCTTTGGTATCTCAGGTATGCTTATTGTATCAAGATCAAAGCCGAAGGTTTCTCCGCCTATGCCAGGCACCCAATCAGGCACATCAAAACTCAGGCTGTTAATGCCGTCGATTATCCAGTTGACCGCACTTTCAATAGCACTGGTCATTTTGTTTACTGCACCGATAATTAGGTTTATAGGTGCTTTCACAACGCTGTAAAGCGTGTCCCACACGCCTTTAAAGATTTTCTTTACACCCTGCCAAGCCTTCTTCCAGCTACCTGTGAAAATGCCTTTTACGAACATTATAATACCGTTGAGAATGGTCTTTACGCCTCCGAAAGCGTCTGAAAAGGTCTTTTTGAACCACTTGCCTATGCCTTTGAAAACGCCCTTGACAGCGTTAAGAAGCTTCGTGAAGATCTCCTTTATCTTTGCAATACCCTCAGATACGGCATTATACAGACCTTGTATGATATATCCGCCCATTTCAGCCATGACCTTACTAGGGCTGTGAATACCAAAACAGTTCTTGAAGCCCTCAATAAATGGTGTAAGAACATGGTCATAAAGCCAAGTGCCTATGCCCTTGAAAGCGTCAACGATACCTGTGAAAAGCCCCTCAACGATATTACCGCCACAGTCCTGTATCTTCTCCGTAAAGTAGTCACGGATACTGAAAACAGCGTCCTTGATAAAGCCCCACAGCACCGATACCGCACCGCCTATAGCTGAGCCTATCGCCTTGAAAAGCTTTGTGGCAATACCGCTCCAATCTATTGTAGAAATGAACGTCCACAGCTTTTCGCCTATGCCCTGCCAGTTTACAGTTTGCAGGAAGTTTATTGCCGTATCAAGCAGACCTTTCACGCCCTCAGAGATAGTCGTTCCTGCCTTGCCCCAATCAATCTCATCAAACCAGCCGTTCACAGAAGTGCCTATGGACGAGCCAAAGCCCGACCAATCAAAGGTGGTAACGAACGAATAAAGATAGTCGATGATAGCTTGCCATTTTGAAGCAAGGGTCTTGCCGATAAGCGACCAATTCGTTTTCTTTATACCGCCGTTAAGAAAATTAGCCGTACCCTTGCCGAAGCCTGCCCAATCGAACTTCTTCATAAAGCGGTATCCTGCGCCAAAAATTGTGTTTATGCCTCCGCCGAAGCTGTCCCCAAGACCTGTCCAATCAACGCCGTTAATAAAGCTGTTCAGACCGTCTGTAAGCTTATCCACAAAGCCATTCAGCTTTTTCTGAATACCGTCCCAGTTGATATATGCGAAAGCTCCGTTGACCTTTTCAGCCACAAGAGAGCCTACTCCTGCCCAGTCCCCTGACTTTATAGCGTCTTTCATACGCTCCGCCCAATCAGGAAGCTGAACGTTGTCGCCGTTTATGGCTGAGTAATCAATGCCGCCCTCTGAACTGTCTGTATCGGACTTGCTCTGATCCGGTGCAACTCTTACAACGTCAAAGTCCGCAAGGTAAGTGTCCTGAGTTTTCTTTATCTTCTCCGCTGATTTCTGCGCCTGCTTTGTCGCCTGCAAGGACTTCTGATAGGTGGTGCCGAAAAGCTCAGAGATAAACGCCGCCACAGTTTTTGTCGCCGTTGCTACGCCCGTCATAAGCGTATTGAGATACGGCATAACTGTGTTCATTATCGGTGTGAAAGCTATGGTGAGGTTTGCTTTTATTTCGTTTAAGGACTTGGCAAATTCTTCGTTGCCTGAGACAGCGTTTGCAACAGCGGAACGTATTCCTTTCAGCAAAACAAGCACGCCTGCCATTAAGAACACTCTTTTTGCGGCAGATTTGAGCGAATGTGTAAACTTGCTCAGCGGTTTTGAAGTGCTGTCGATAGTTGTTTTAAGCCTGCTGAATTTGGATTTAACTGCGTCAACAGCCTTTGAGCCTGCCGAACGCATTGTCTTGAAAGCTCCGCCGAGAGTTGACTTCACCGCCTTGCCTGCAAATGAAGCGACTTTTTTTAGTTTCTCAATAGCAGTTGTCCCTGTTTTTCCACAGTTGCTAAATGTTTCCTCATATTCGTTAAGTTTTGTTTGAGTTTTATCTATAACTCCCTGCTGACTTATAAGCTTACTTTCAACGCCATTAAGTTCTGAAACTATCTTTGCAGCTTCTTCGTCTGAACTAGCGTTTGCAAGAGCAGCTTGTAGCTCTTTATACTTAGCCTGCAACAGGCTCATTTTTTCTGTTGCATTTTCGAGCTGGAGATTAAGCCTTTCAAATTCACTTTCAGGTATTTCAAAATCACCAAAGCTCTCTGTCGCTGTTTTAGCCGCCTCGTCAGCTTTTGCCGTAATTTGCTGAGCGATATCATCAACCTCAGCCTCTATCTTATCAGGGTCATACTCAGGATTGTAATGTATCTGCACAACTTTAGGCTTGATGTTTTCGATTTGGTCAGTGGTGTTTTTTATATGCTCATTGGCTTTATCAATTTCAGACACCACCTTTGCAGTAGCCTCCTGCATACTCTTCTGAGCGATCTCCGACGCACTGCCAAAGCCCTCGTCTATTGCTTTAGCAGTCTTATCCATAGCGTTCTCAACAGCTTTTTCTGCCTGCTCTACTGGCTTTGAAAAGCCGTTCTGTATGCTTGCAGATATCTTGTCAAGCTGCTCCTGCACCTTGTTTTTTATCACAAGGTCAAGAGATATAACACCAACGCTTGCTCCGTCTGCCATTACTTATCACCTGCCTTTCCGAACATTCCCTTGAACAGCCTTTCAAAGTATCTCGCAGTTTCAAGCTTGTCCTGCTCTGTGAACGTTTCCTTTGCTTTCTGACTTCTGAACGCCGTCCATTCTGAGCGTATCTGCTTTTCATACCTGTCGAAATTCTTTATGATGTCCTTGTTGTCCTCGCTCCTGATACGAACGACCTGACCCAACGGCGTATCGTGCATAAGCCCTGCAACGAGCCTGTACCAATCGCTGTAATGCAGATTTTCCTGCTCTGAGGGCAGGATATTGTACTGCTTTGCAATAGATTGTATGATAAGCTCTCGGTCATAGTCAAGATCGTACCAGCTTTCTTCAAACTTACTCTGCGTTTTCCTGCGGAAATCGAGCCTCTGTCTTTTCTGCGTCCTCGCCTGTTACCGCTGAGATAACAAGAGTGAAAAGCTGCTGATATGCCGCCCAAGGCATATTCATTGCCTCTATCTCCTTGTAGTCCTTTGGTGCGAACGCAAGCTTGAAAACCTCGTCTATCATATCAAGATCTTTCTTTTCAGCGTTCTTGTCGCAGATGTCAAGTATCTTCTTGACAGTTTTCTGCCTGTCGTCCACAGGGTAGACCTTGTCGCCTACTCTTATCTCAGGTGTACCTGTAAGAAGCTTGCTGTCGAGTGTATACATCTTTGCCATAGTTATTATCCTTTCTGATATATAAAATTAGGAGAGCGCTTTGAACGCTCCCCTGTTTTGTCTGTGTTCTTACGCTGCCGCCTCTGTAAACTCAGGCTTGCCGTCGGAAGCAAAGTCGAACGCAAGCGGTGCAACTGCTGTCGAATCTCCGCCGCCCCATTCTGTTACGCTGACAACGCCCTTGATAACAAGCTTTGCTCCGCTTGGGAAATTCCACACAAGGGTAGTAGTTGCCGCCGCACCTGTTTTGAGTGCAAGGCTCTCGATGTAGTCATTGCCTGCGTCACCGACGTTTCTCTTGCCTGAGATACTGATAGTGATAGACTTACCAGTGAGCAAACGTCTTGTCCAGCCCTGCTGATCAAAAGGCTTCCACTCCTCGATATTGCCGTCAATGGATACTGAAAAGCTCTCCATATCGGCAATAGTCACAAGATTGCCCTCTGTCGAGCCGTCACCGCCTGTCTTGTCTATCTTGAACTGGTTTTCATATACGGGATAAACTCCTGTTGTGTTTGCCATACTCATTCATTCCTTTCGTAATATACTGTTGCCTCGATAACATATTCACACACGCCTCGCTCGTCCCTGCCAACAGAAACAGACTCTTTGCATTCGAGATACTTTACCGTAAAGCCGTCACCCTTATACTGACGGATATCGGATAGGATATCAAGAACGCTCTGAGCCTTTATCTCTGCCTGCGTGGGAGTATCAGTCCAATGAATAAGCACCGAGATATGTTTTTCAAGTGTTTTTGTGCAGGCTTTTCCACCTATGCAGATACGCTGTGGCTTTGAAGTCTTTGCGTTGTACACGCCTATGCACTTATCAAGGTTGCCGTCAATAGTGCCTGCATACACATCCTGCAGTTCAAGGATATCACTCAGCATATCCGCTATGTTAAGTAAAGTCATACGCCTGTCCTCTTTTTGAACTCTGCCACAAACTCATTCTTGGCAAGGTCCTTTTTACTGCCTGTGATATATGGTTCAAGCCAAGCCGCACCTGCGTTAGGGTTATTGCCTTTCTGAAAATGATACTCTGGGTGATAATACAAACGTCTTGCCTGCGGAGAGCCTGTCACAAGACTTGCACCGCTTTCGTCAGTGTGGACAAAGGTCTGGTTATTCTGCATATCGCCTGTATCGAACGGCATTGTCTGAGCACTTACAAGGTCTGCCCTCACCTGCTCCATAGCCACCTCAGCGGACTTCACAGCGGCGTCCTCGATAGCTTTTATTGCCTGCATATCAAGCTTTATTTCAATGCCCACTATATCAACTCCAATCTTGTGTAATTCACCCTGCCGTCAGGGTCTTTGGCTTTCTCAGAGCCATATATCTTGTACGTCCTGCCGCCTATGACCGCATAGCCCTCTATAACAGCGTTATCAGGGGCTATATCTCCGCAGAAAAGAGCCTCGCCTGACAAGGTTATAAGCTGTTTCTCTGCGGATAATTTCTGCCTTGACTTCTCAGAGTGAAAGCATTTGCCCTCAAATATGACCGTCTGCTTCTTTGAGCCGTCACGATTAAGTCCGTCCGTTCGATAGACCTTACAGGGCGTTTTGCATACCCTTTCAGGTACAAGCTGAGGAAACTTCATCACATCAGCCCCCTATAACATAGTCCTGTCTGCATAAGCACATTGTAGACCTGACGTGTTGTGATAACGCCGTCAAGAGATACCACCTTTGACTTATCGAATGACATTGAAACTCCGCTTATGCTGTAAGCGCTCAGAGGGCTTTCTAACAGCTCCGAATTGTCATAGATGAATTTCATCTGCAAGGCTGTGGAACGCTTTATACGCTCTCTCTGAAAGTCTGTGAAGCTGTCAATGCCCTCTGCTGTTATGCGGTTGAAAGTCAGCGTGTCGATATCGCTTTCAGCCCTTTGCAGTATAGCTGAGAACTGTTCTTCGGAGATATCACACTCAGGACAGATGTTGCAAAACTCAGTAGAGGTGAGGTACATATCCCTCACCCCTTACTCGCTGTACTCTGCTGTGTCAACGTCAGCGTAAATGCTGTCTATCTTTCCGTCCTTGCCGTTCGGGAAAGTGAAAACATCTGAGAACGCTCTGTTCTGATAGAGCCAGCCGTCGCCCTTTGTGTGTCCGCCCGGAGCAAAGCTGTAAATGCTGTTGATCTTAGGTACTATCTTTGTGGTCTCAGGTGTTGCGATAAGCACGTTTATCTTATGCGAACCTGCGACCTTTTCATAGTAGGTATCAAGTGCAGACTTGCTCGGTGTGCCTGATACCTTAGTGTAAGAACCGCTTGATTCGGTGTAATACTCCTTGCCGCTCACGATATCGGTATCAGCGGTCTTTACATAGCTTGCCACGCAAGGCTCAAAACCGCCGTCCTCAGGGTCAAAGTTGAAGCGGTCATAGAAACGCTCATCATCAATGACCTCCATGATAGGCACTCCGTCAATGTCGGTCACTCTTGTTCTAAGACCAAGTCCTCCCTCTGCGATCTGCGTCATTTCTATCTTTCGTGTGAACTTGTCAGACTGCTCCAGCAGGTCCATAATTGTGGAAGTCACATACATAATGAGCGAGCCGTTAGACTTGTATCTTCTCAGCTTGCCTGCTGAAAGAAAGCCTTTGAGCTTATCAAACACGTTGCCCTTTGTGTATGATGAAGCGGCTGTTGATGAGTGATAGCCCTCAAGCTCTGCCGCTCTCTGAGCTGTCTTTGAGAAGAACAGAGCGTCCGTTTCGGGAGCAGACTGTGTTTTCTCGAATACCTCTGAGATATTCTTGATAGACGCTGATGAGTTCGTTTCGTCAACGTCAGCCTTATCCACAAGAAACTCAACGTCACGATCGTGTGTAAGAGTGAAAGGCACGTCCGTCTGAACATACTTACCTGTGTTCCAACCGCCGTTTCTGTTGTGGCTCTTGTAGCCTGATGTTGACATCTGTGTGAAGTGGAAAGTCTTTGCGTCAAGCCACCTAACGTTCTGTGTGATGAACGGGCTTGACAGTGTTTCCTGGATCCTTATCTCCAAGAGTTCGGGGTTCCATACTTCTGCGTAATTAAGATTTGGCATGATTCATTCCTCCTGTTTTTACTTGAATTTGTTCCAGCGTTTCTGCGCTGTTGGTTTGCTCTGTGGCTTCTTTTCATCAGTATCCGAAGATCCTGCACCGACCTTGAAACCGCCCTGCTTTTTGCCGTCGGACTTTTTGCCGCCCTCACCTTTCATATCCGGATACTTCTTCACAACCGCAGAAAGGGCGGCGTTGATATCCTGCTGACTGCCGTTTCTCACATAGCTTTCAGCCACCGCAACGGCGTCTTCGATACAGTCGGGCTTGATACCAAGCTGCATAGCGGCTATCTGCGTTTTGAGCCTGAGTATCTCCTGGTCCTTTTCATCAGGTGCGTTCTCTGCACTGTCCTGCTTGTCGGACTTATCCTCGTTTGGCTGTTCCTGCTTATCTTCCGCAGGCTTGTCGGCACCCTCACCGTTCTCGTCAGCCTGACTATCGTCCACCGCAGGCTGTTCATTGTCGGCAGAGTTCTCATCTGCCTTGTCCGCAGGCTTTTCCTCAGCCTTTGGCTCGTCCTTTTTCTCCTCGTGAGTATCGGGAGTTTTCTTCTCCTCCTCATCAGGGAGTTTCTTTTTCTCGTCCATTTTCTGACCTCGCTTTCTTAAATTTGTGTATGAAAAAAGCACCCGTTAAGGTGCTTAGTTCCGATATTTGGGTATAAAAATACCGCCTCGCCGTAGCGGAGCGGTCAAGAAAAAATATTATCAAGATCTATTTCTGATTTAACGAACACAGCCCCAACGTCATAATCATCATATACATCAATGTCCTTACCGTCTTTTGTATATGTCTGAATCGTAGAGCCGTCAACATCAATTAGCAGCTTATTTTTCTTTGCGTCAGGAAAACTACGCTCGATCAGTTTGCAAGCTTTTTTAAACTCACTTTGACTATTATCCTTGAAAATCGTATAATCAAATTTTGTCATATCAAGCCCTCCTTTATAAGCCGTAGTTCTTGTTTACTTCGTCATTTGTTTTTGACGCAGTTTCTAAAATATCTTTTAAAGCTTCGTCTTTTGTCATGTTCTTGCGCTTCATTTTATCCTTTAATAACTTTTCAAACGTTGGTGCAGGACGTTTTTCATCAAGCATCATAGCCGTTTTCTTATCAGACATAGCAACGCGAGCTTCGTGTTTATAGTAATTTCTCAGTTCAAAAGCCTGCTTGACCTGTTCTTCAAAGGGTTTTGTTTTATCTATCTGATTAGGGATATCCGTTACATTTGCATAATACCATTCACGAACATGCTGACTGTCAGCTTGTGTTATCGGTTTTCCAAGATATTTTTTCAACGTATCTTTGTCTACCTCTATTATACCACTTTTTCCCGATTTGTCAACACCACCACCATAATACTTCTCCCTGCTATGATCCCTATGCAGCACCTCATTATGTTCCTCAACGAACACCTTTAATTCGTGCTGTGCCTGCCTGAGTTTTCGGCGGTATTCCTTTGCGGTATCGGGGTCACAAGTGCCTGCCGCAAAGCGTTTTAGCTTGCGGACTTTCCGCTCCATTGCACGCTGTTTCTGTTCAAGCTCTCGCTGCTCTTTTATCTTATTCGCAGGTATCGGCTCAGGTATCTGCGTTCTGCCGTGTATGTATTGCGTCATTGTGTGGCGGCAGTTCGGGTGGAAAAGCCCGTTCTTTACGGCGTATGACAGCAGCCAAAACCACTCACCGCAGTAGTTTGACTTGCCTTGAAACTCGTCCTTTTCCCCCTCCCATACTGTGAACACATCATCAATGTATACTTGACCTTGCCAAGGCTTACAGGTCTTTGAACAGCCGCCATACTGCGACACAAGCACAGTATCATACCCAAGCTCTGCAAAGCGTTTCGCCGCACCCTGCAACGCTGCCCTTGTGGACGTTGTCCTAAGAGCCATTCGCACATAGTCGGCAATGTTCACTCGCTTGCCGTCAGCGTATACGATACAGTTTATGCCCTTGTCAAGAAAGTCCTTTGTGGCAAGGTCGATAGCCTCGTTAAGCGTCATAGAACCTGTTCCCATTGCAAGCTGTACCCTATTCAAAGTCTGCCTGTAAATATCGTCTGTCATTCGCAGAGCGGCTGTTTCAGCGGTCTTTTCAAGGGTGGTGACGTCGTCCATAAGCTTTGCCATTTTCTTTTCGTTCACGCCAAAGAAATGCTTGTCGGGGATAGGTGTTATAGGCTCGTCAGAAAGCTCCTGGGCGCTCCTTTGTGCCTGCTGCTGACCCTCTTGAAACTGCTCCGTCATAAGCTGTCTTGTCTGATCGTCGATAACGTCAACGTACTCATTCATGATGTCGAGGTTTTCGCGGCGGAAGTTCTCCATATTTTTCAGTTTCTCAGCCTGCCAAGCAGACCACTCAAAGCCGTATCGCTGTTCCTCAGCCTTGTGCCTTTTGAGATTACGTTTCAGTGAAGATATGAGCCTTAGCTCTATCTCCTCAAATATTTTGGCTATGTCCTTAAAATTAAGCGTACTCGTCACCTACCGCAGTAGGCTCACCCTCTGTAAGCCCCTTTTCCTGCATTATCCGCTTGACCTCTGCAGCTTTCCAATCGTCCTCTTTAGAACTGCCCCACAGCTCCTCCACCTGCGTTTCAACTGACATAATACCATACGTGCTTGCCTTGCCCACAGTCTCAACTCTGCTGTCAAAGTCAGGTGCACCGTACTCGCCAAAGTCAACTGTCACCTCATAAGTCTCAGGGGCTTTGCCCTGCATATTGTCATAGGTCATAAGCACCGCAGAAACAAGCTGTGGCAGAGCCTTTTCAAAAGCCGTTGTGATAGTGTTTCGGGTGTTGCCTGTGACGTCTTTCTTCTCCCGTTGAGCGTCCGCACTTGACATTTTGCCCACATCTATGCCAAGCGTGGCAGGAGATACAAGCCCTTGCAGACACATAAGCAGGCAATTTGTATAGCTTGCTACAAACGCTTCATACTTGATATCAGGCTGAACTACTTCTATCTTAGGCGCTGCACCCTCTGCCGAAAGCGGTGGATCAATGCTTATGTAACTGTTGCCGAACTGGTTAGGCGCTTTAAGCTTACCGCTTGCAGGATCTCTAGGTATCATGCTTTCGGGGATATACTGCTTTACTCTGCCTGCTCTGATAGCGTCCCACCATTGTGAGATCACTTCGTCCAAAGCGTCAAAGCAATCAGACTTACCGCCGTCAAAAATGCTCTTGCCTCTGTTTGGATATTTCCGTGATGAAAAGAATTTCAGCGGCACAGCCATTATATACTCGCCCTCGAACTCAGTTCGGGGCGGTATCTGTGCAAGGCAAGGCACGTTGTCCAAGCCGACCTCGTGACCGTTATCGTCATACAGACGGCTTTCTATGTACCCTTTGCCGTAATGCTCTTCAAGGTGAAATTTCTTTGAGCCTGCATAATGCACAGAATGAAAAACGACCTCGTTCAGCAGACCTCGCACAAAGTTATACTCCACTTTGTCAGCGCCGATAAACTCGACTATTGGCGTATCAGAAAGCTCAGTATCCACAGATATTTTGAAAGCTCCGTCGCCGTCAACAAGTGCGGTAACTATCGCCTTGCCTGTCAGCTCTGTGAAGTCTATATGCTCGGAAATATTATCAAAGTCAGCCTTTGCTTTGTCCCCTGTGACTTTGATATCGTCCATATCAGAATAGACAATGTATGACAGCGTATCGGCGATTATTGCAGGCAGACCGCTATGTATCTTGCGTATCTTTTCATTCTCAGGGACGCTGCTCCAGAATGAATTTGTGCCTAAGTTAAGCTGACGAAAGAACTGTGAAAGCTCTGCGGCGTCACCACGATACCAAAGCTGTGACTTTATCACATCTGTCATAAAACCTGTTTTCTCTGTGATAGTTATACTGTATTCGGGTGCAGGCTGGATATCAAGCCAGTTTCTTATCATATTTTTCACCTTGCTTCCTATGCTGAATTTAGTCAATCTTCACACTTCCTATCTTGTCACGATACGGCAGCCAGGCATACTGGCAGGAATTGATAAGGTGGTCGTTGCCGTCCTCCGGCTCAGCCTTATCCTCTTTCCAACTGTATATGTTAAGCTCGCCTGCGTACTCCTTGCAATGCTCAAGGATATAAAAATCACCTGCCGCCAGCCAAGCTGACTGCAAGTGTATTCGGTCGATTATTTTCGTTTTCTTGAATGCCGGGATAAAGTTATATATGCTGCCTGTGAGCCGTCCGAACTTTTGACATTCAAGTATGGTCGCCTGATCTGCGCTGTCGATATACACATCTCGTGCAAAGCCCCACGTCCTGCGGTTTTTCTCCAAGAACGCCGTGAATATTTTCGGTATGTCAGAGGGCGTGAGAGGCACTTGTCTGTCACGATTGTTATACACTTCCTCGTCAAGAGTGACGCACTTTCTGTCAGCCGTTATGCCCACAAAGGTGAACGCTATGGTATCAGGTGAGGATTGCGAGTAAGCGGTGTCAAGCCCGGCTGAGAAGTACACATAATTGAAAGCTTTCGCCTGCTCTGCTGTCAAGATATTTCGCTTTTGCAGGTCAAACACAAGCCCTGTTGCACGTCCTCTCAGACCGAGTATCTTGTTCTTATACAGCTTTGTGCCTTTCGGAGCGGCAGCCATTTTCCGCTTGATATCCTCATCAGTAAGTGAAAGATTATCACGAAAAGTAAAGAACCAGTACCGCCAATTGGGTACAGGTTCTTCTGTAAGCTCTTTCATTATCTCCGCAGGCACGTCACAGGCGTATTTCTGATACGGACGTGAGCGGTTGACAAACTCTTTGTACACAGGCAGCGAGGGGTCGTCAGGGTTGAGGGTCGCCATAAGGTAATCGTTTCGGGTGGACATCTCACGGACAAACTCGATATCAGCGGTATTTATCTCATCAATATAAACGCAGCCGAACTGAGCGCCCAGCACCATTTCCCACTTATCCTTGTTGTCATATCCCAGAACATAGATTATCTTGCCCTCAAACTTGATATGCGGCAGTTTGTAGTCCTTATCACCGTTGCCGAAGTACCGAGCATTGGTGTGCAGGTCAAGAATGCCGTTATCCTGCTGGATGATAGTTTCCTCAGCCTTTCCCGTAGTCTTAGCGGCAATGACGTGAAGCTTTTTCCTGCTTGCCGACACCATACGCATGAACTTTATGCCTGCGCCCACAGTTGTTTTGCCGCTTGCGGTAGTCCCCTCAAGAAAATCCGCAGACACACCCCGAACGCTGTTGATGAAGTCCATATACTTCTGCGACAGAGGAAACTTACTCGTCAAGCCCCTCACCGCCTATCTGAGCGAAAACGTCTGAAAGCTTTTCAGAGGTCTTGACCTCCGCCTGTATCTTAGCCACATACTCTCCTGTCATTTTATTGAGGGTATCGACGGCTCTGATACGGTCAGCAGGGTCATTCTTGCCGTCCTTAGCAATATCAGACAAGAGTGCCTGCCTCTCCTTTGCGGTCATTATACGCTCATCCTGAGCTTTCTCGGACAGCACACGGATATACTCCGCAACACTAGGATTATCTAGGATTTTGCAGGCGTCAGCTTTCGCATACTTCTCGCTGTATCCTGCCTTTATAGCACTCTGAACGGTGTTGCCGCTCTGAGCATAGTATTCTGCAAATTTCTTTTGCCGTGCTGTCATTGGGGCACCGTCCTTTCTTTTGGGTATAAAAAAGCCCCAATTTAGTGGGGCTTTAATTTGTTATTTTTTATCCTGACTATTCTCTTCTTCCACAAACTTTAGTAATTTTTTTGCAATGCTATATCTTAATAAAACAGCCGTGTTGAAAACGATACTTTTCAATTCATAAATTATACGAATGCTATATGACAAATATGGTATTATAAACAATGCACACAAAAAACTACTAAAAAATTCACTTGAAAATAGTAAAAAACCATTATCAAATAACAGACAAACGAAATAAATAAAAGCAGAAGTCATTAGACCAAATAAATACAAATACAACACTGATTCCATATATTGAATGCTCTTATTCAATTCTGTTTTGTTTTCCTTTTTCGAATCTTCCAGCTTTGCTAGCAGTTTCGTAAATTCATCATCTAAAAGGACAAGTATAATTGAGTAAATTGCCAATACGCTTCCAAACACTGCAAGTTGTATATCAATCATTTTATTTGCAATATTTGATACAATGCTAATTGTGTTTTTATTGAAAGCCACAGCTAAAGAAAGGATAATACTTATTATGACCAATATGCAAAAAGATTTCCAATTTCTTTTGTTAGGCACTATTTCCCTTATTGCATTTTTTATTATATCTTTAGGTTGGAATTTACGTATAAATTCATCTAAAGAACGATCATATAAATTATGATTATCATTGGTTTTCATATGACACCGCCGAATAGAATTATTTTATCTTTATAAATTTCATTAAAGTTTTTTTGACTCTATCATATATTTTTTTGTTTGAACTGCTCACCTCACTCATAACGTTAGAATTTCTAGCTACAGAAAACAAATATTCATCTGACTTATCCGTCAAATCTCCAGAAACAGTTACGTTACGAGTTGTAACTACAGTTTCTGGCGTTATTTTTTCTTTTCCCCCATCATAAGTTTCAACATAAACTGACGTTTTTACTAAGCCATTAGCATTATTCATAAGCTCTTTTACACCTGATTTTGATTTTGGCGAATTAAAACTAACACTACCAGTATTACTACAAATACTTTTACGTGTTTCCGTGAGATTTTCAAAAAGTGGCAAATGATATTCATCATTGTTAAGTGGGTAAAAGGACAAATTTACTTTTCTAATCTTTTTGACCTTTGAAAACATACAATCTATATCATCAGACTTTGGCATATCCACTATATGGACACTAGCATGTGGCAGAGCCGAACTACCCTTTGGAATAGACTTATTATTAACTCTTATAAAACTATTTATGCACTCCATAAAAGTCTTTTGAAAACTACGTATGTCTGGGCTTGCAATTTGATTACGCACCAAAATCATCTTATGATTATCAAGAAAAATAATAAAGCGTGAATACGGAGCGGCCGGTACTAGAGAATTAACACTTGTTAGTTTGCCACCTTTTATTTGTGATAATATATTATATTCTGTTTCTTTTATATAATTACCAACCAGGACATAAACACCATCTATACACTTAAGCTCAATATCGCTAAAACTAAATTTGGGAAAATCCTCTTTTCCATCAATCACCTTCACACGTTTATAACCGCTGTTAAACGCCGGTAAGATAATATCTTCAAAATAAGACAGCATTGGCTCATTTTCAGCACCAAAAGTAATATTGAAATTAGCATAATGCATTATTTTATCAAATTTGTTTTCCATAACAATCACTCCTCATAATAATATTTCTTAAATAATATCACTAATCAGAGCGGAAATCAACGAAATGCACCGAATTTCTATTTACTGCATAAAACACAATTGTATTTTTTATGCAGTATATCAAAAATTCGACATTTATGAACTTTTTACGACACAACGCAAAAGCGACCGCAAAATGCAGCCGCTCTTGTGAAAATAATTTAAGGAGTTTTGTAAATGGTGGAGCAGGTCTGAGCGGTGGCTCGCTCTCGACCTGCATAAGCCCCTTACGGGGCTTAGAAAATTGGAGGTGACTTCAATGAAAGTACAAGTCTGAGGTACATCTACACTTTCCTCAGTTTAATTATATCACACCTAAAACGAACAAAACGAACACACTTGATTATTTTTTCAAATATCTTTTGACTGCCATTCTACAGCCGTCCGCCGTACCTCCGACCTTGTGTCCTATCTGTATCCAAGTAAAGCCTTTTACAAACCTGAGTACAAATATCTTTCTCATTTGTCTATCCTCTATCCCCTTGATAAACTCCTCCACAGACCTCTGCTCACGCTCTAGCCGTGCCTGTTCGCACAGCAATGAAAGTGTATCACCGTTTGGCAAGAAGCCGTCTATGCGTGTGCTGTGTGGCGTGTAGGACGGCGGAGTGCATACGCTGATACTGTCGGCAACGTACTTGCCTGAAAGTTCTGCCTTGATGTCCTCAATGGCTGAGGCGTTCCTGCGATAGGCTTTCAGGCGTGACATGGTCATTGGGTCAGCCATTAGCAACACCGTCCATTCTTGCTCCGCAAAGTGGACAATAAGTCGGGAACGTATCGCCGCATATTTCTTCTAAATTGCTTGCATAGTATTCTGTTTTACATTCACTACATCTTGTACAGCCGTTTTCATACATTAATTCTGTGGCTTCCCACTTTCCGTGCCTTGCTTCCTGCACGTCTGCGGTAGGTTCATCATCAACCAGTTTGCACAGGTTATAATAAAGTTCTTCTATGGTCATATCCCAATCAAATATGCTGTCTGTTTCCGAATCAATAGAACACTTTAACTTTTCTGCGTCAATATATCTTGACATTGTTATACCTCCTCAGTTTGTCTATACTCCTTAATTCCCAGCACAACATACCCATTCTTTATTCCCCAGCCGTTGAGGATATATGTTATCTTGTATGTATGTTCTGATATCTCATGTTTTGCGTGTTCTCTTACTGTGCCGTCTGAGCTACGATAAGACGTTCCGTCAGTCGGTATAAATCTTATCAGATCTCCTGTCTGAAAACCTCTGTCATTCTTTCTGACCTCGAAAGTTTTCTCACCGCTCAGAACGGCGTCACAAAATTCTATGCTAAGTTTCAGATTATGTGTTTTCATTCTTTTGCCTCCTCACACCTCAACTCTTCCAGCCTACAATACACCAACGTATTGCCACAAGTCTTGTCAGCGATCTCTGCCTGATAGAAGAACTGACCTGTCTTACTGCTCTTGCGGATAATGCACCCTGTCAGCTCGTAGCAGTCAGAGCCGTTGTAGCTCACCCTGCGTCCGAGACTCTTCTTTACTTCGTGTATCGTCATAGCTCCTCTATCCTCACATAAATGCCGGGTATGTCCGCCCAAAATTTTTCGCATATCTCGCTCGCCACAAGTTGGTCGTCTGTCCAGAAATCAAGCTTTGTCATACAGTCCTTGAACATCTTCTGCAAGTTATCCGTGTCGGGCTTGCTGATCTTGTACTCTCCGTCCTTGTGCTTGCCGTCATTTGGAAATAACCACTTTGTTATCAGCCTTATCCCACAGATGTATTTTTCAGGCGGTCTGTGCCTTGCAAGGTTTGCCGTGAGCTTTTCTTTTGCCGCCTTGACATCGGGTGGGTCATAAAATATCGGCTTGCCGTTTCTCACTGCCACCTTGTGTTCCTGCGCCGTAGCCGTCGGCGGTATCATTGCCATAAAAAATTCAGTCATCATCTTCCTCCTCGCATTTGAAATCTACTCCATGCCACTTGTGTGACTTGTCATCATACACCAATGCTCCCGACTGTTTGACCATATCCCAAATGTATTTGAGTACCTGCGGCTGTTTCACGAGCCACCAAAGCGTGCGTGATTTTCGATAGTCGAAATCTTCATTAGGCAGCTTATGAAAAAGCGGTGGCATTTTCTTAGCTGCATTAACAACGTCTTGCCTTGCCTTACTTCTTGTTGCTCTCATCTGCGTGTGTTCCTCCTCGCGCGTCATTATTCAAACTACTTTTTCGTCGGGGCGAGTTTAAGCCCCCGACAAAAAGTATTGTTTATAATAATAGATTTGTCTGTCCGTCCGACAAACTCGGTAATTTTCGATATTGTCCGACAAAGAAAAAAGTTCGATTTTGTCCTGACACTTTTCGATTTTTTTCTGTCTGTCTAAAAGTTCAAAAATTCGATTTTGTCTTGTCTGTCTACTGAGCTTTTAAGCCGCATTCTCCCTCTTCTATCCAAAAGCCACCATGCTCTTTGAGGTATCTTCCAACGGTCTTTTCGCTCTTTCCTATGTACTCCGCCAGCTCAGAAATGCGGCACTTACCGTTCTCCTGCACACCGCTGAAAGCTGTTTCAATGCTCTCCTTGCGTTCCTTGCTGCGGTCTTCATTGGTCTTCTTCTTGCTGAAATTCTTTTTCCAGTTCGGTGCGATGTCCTCTACCTCGCAGTCTTTAAGCACACCCACAGTATCCTCTCTGTGAACAGGATAATCAAACCACATATCGAGGGGAGCAAACTTCGGGAACTCTCTCAGAGTACCCTCTATACGCCATGCCGTGCGGTTTCTTACTGCAAGCTTAGCCTTGTCTATGTCGGCCATCATAAGCTTGTATGAATTCGGGTGCAGGTACTTGTGTGTTATCTCAAGCATTTTTGACGGCGTAACAAGATCGTCCTGTGAACAAAGGTCATCAGTATTTCTGTAAAATCTCCTCATCCAGTTCTCACAGATACGGCAAACAGTTTCGTCCTCCTGCTGCTTGTAAAGACTGTCTGAGATGTCAAGTTCTGAAAGGTCAAGAAGTGCGTCAGGGTCACGGGCGAATACTCCTGAACCGCTGGCTCTGTCCATTGAACGCTTACCGCCCTGCGCTCCCTTTGAGTGGTGGTGGCAGTATATGACCGCACAGCAAAGCTCTGTGCATACCTTGTCAAACTGGTTGCAGAAGTGAGCCATTTGGTCTGCTGAGTTCTCGTCGCCTGTTATGACCTTGTAGATAGGGTCTATTATCACGGCAATGTAATTCTTCTTGCTTGCTCGGCGTATAAGCTTTGGCGCAAGCTTGTCCATTGGTACGCTGTGACCACGCAAGTTCCATATGTCTATGCTGTTGAGGTTTTCAGGCTCTAGGTGCATTGCGGTGTACACGTCCTTGAAACGGTGCAGACAAGATGCTCTGTCAAGCTCCAGGTTGACGTATAGTATCTTTCCTTTGGTGCATTGCCAGCCAAACCACTTTACCCCCTCAGCTATCGCCACGCACATTTCGATAAGCGCATAAGACTTGCCTGCCTTTGACGGACCTGCAATGAGCATTTTGTGACCCTGTCTGAGAACACCGTCAATAAGTGGCGGAGCAAGCTCAGGCAGGTTATCCCACTCAGCACTCAGGCTCTCAGGGTCGGGGAGATCATCATTGATACTCTCTATGTAATCTTTCCATTCCGAAAAGCTTTCTTTGCCTATGTTTTTGTCAATGATGAACTGTTTCTTGCCGTTTCTCATCACACCAGGCATACGGCTAAGACGTGAGGGATTGCGGTTTTGTTTATCTATGTCAAGACCGCTTTCCTTGCAGACTTTGTAAAGAAAATCAACACGCCTGCGGTATTCATCATAGTTGGGAGCGTCTATCTTGACGATAGCGTGAACGCTCTTTCCACCGCTGTATACAAGCACAGCGATAGGAAGTTCAAGCTCTCTCATCACAGCGTTCTGCTGTTCTATTGGCATACTGTCACTTTCAACAAGAGCATAGCGGTAGTCTGTTACATTCTCGTTCTTTACGCCCTTGCCGTCAAGAGGATTGAAGCGGATCCACGCTCCTGCCTCTTCCTTGTAGTCGCCAAACACCGCACCAATGTCGCCGTTACATTCGCCAAGCCTCTTGATAAGTTCCCCTGCCGTCCTGTCACAGCAGCCCTTTGTGGGCAGATACTTGGTCTTGCCGTCCTTTTCTGTCTCCCACGTTTGCGTAACATAGCCCACGTTCTCTCCTGCTTCAAAGAGTGTTTCAAGATATGTGACTATCTCCTTGACAGGATCCCATTTGGCTGGCTCGGTGATCGGTATGCCCTCACCGCCGTTTACAAGGGGACTGCTTTCTTCTGCAACTATCTCGCCGTCCCAATCGTATGCCTGAAACTCATGGGGGCTGTATCCTCTTTCCTTTGCCATTTGCACGATAGTTCCTGCAGTCACGGGCTGAGCATTGCCGTTAAAGCTCTGCCACTTGTGTTCACACTCACCGCTGTGATAACGGCTGTCTGACCTCGACCAACTGTCCCAATCGTTCACGGAATAGCCCTCGTGCTTGAGAGCCATTCCCACGTTGACCCACTCCTGATAATCACAGCTTGCAGGGTCTATGTATTCAAGCATTTTAAGCAAATTTGTGTTATCCATTCACTTCTCCTTAGTTCTCAGGTGTGTATGTTTTCGGGTCGATATCTCTCGGCACTCTCCAACCATTGGCAGAGATACGTGCTATCATCCTGCTTGCGCTGTCAAAGCTCCAAGAGCCAACGTGCTCAAACCCCTTGCTTTCAAGCAGCCTTATCTGCTTAGGTGTGGTAAGTCCTGCATTGCGGCGCTTTTCAAGTCGGTCAAGGATAAGCTTTGCCTTGCCTGCGTTGTCTATATCGTCAGGGAAAATGCCCAGCTTTTCAAGCTTTGCTTTCTGCTTGTCGGTAGCAGGAGCGCACTCCCAGCCAAAGGCAGGAACATAAGAGGACAAGTCCTCAGCCTGTATTGACATTTCATACTGCAAAGGGTCAACGAGCTTTCTCTTGCGTGTTTTCATTTCTTTGAGCTGCTTTGCCAAAGACTCTTCACGCTGTGCCACAACGTCCTCGCTTGCCTGTTTTTCTGCCTCTTCGATATCCACTGCACAGCCTGCCTCATTGGCAAGGTTTTCGGTCATTTTCTCAGCGACCTCTTCATTCTGACAGATAAGGTGTGCAGGCCTGCAAAGCTCGTGGCGTTCTGTGTGCCACAGAAAGTCAAGCAGTAAAAGCTCTGTCTTTCCCTCGCAAAGTCTTGTGCCTCTGCCTACCATTTGACAGTAAAGCCCACGCACTTTTGTTGGTCTTAGTACGATAACGCAGTCAACTGACGGACAGTCCCACCCCTCTGTGAGGAGCATTGAGTTGCACAGCACATTGTATTCGCCTTTGTCGAAAGCTTCAAGTGTCTCCGCTCTGTCTGTGCTTTCTCCGTTGACCTCAGCAGCGTTGAACCCTTTGCTGATAAGGATATCACGGAACTTCTGAGAGGTCTTGACAAGCGGCAGGAACACAACTGTCTTGCGTTCCTTACAGTATTTGAGCATTTCATCAGCTATCTGATAAAGATATGGGTCAAGTGCCGTGTCGATATCACTTGCCTTGAAATCTCCTGCCTGAGTTGATACTCCTGAAAGGTCAAGTTTCAGCGGTATGGTGATAGCCTTGATAGGTGAAAGATAGCCCTCTTTGATAGCTTGCGGCAGGGTGTATTCATATGCAAGGCTGTCAAACACCGAGCCTAAGTTCTTCATGTCGCCCCTGTCAGGTGTAGCCGTTACGCCAAGCACCTGAGCTTCAGGAAAATGGTCAAGCACACGCTGATAGCCGTCTGAGATAGCGTGATGAGCCTCGTCAATGATAATGGTATCGAAGTAATTTTCTGAAAAGCCTTTGAGCCTTTTCTCACGCATAAGGGTCTGAACTGAGCCTACTACTACACGATACCAAGAGCCTAAACAGCTTTGCTCTGCTTTCTCGGTGGCACAGCCAAGCCCTGTTGACTTCATAAGCTTGTCCGCCGCCTGGTCGAGCAGTTCGCCCCTGTGGGCAAGGATAAGCACACGCTTACCCTGCCGCACACATTCTTCCGTAACAGCCGAGAAAAGTATTGTCTTTCCCGTTCCTGTGGGCAGAACTGCAAGGACTTTGTTTATTCCCTCAGACCATTGTTCGAGTATAGCAAGCTTAGCCTCGTTTTGATATGGTCTTAAATTCATCATCAGAACGCACCGGCTTTCCAGCCACCTGTCTGAGCAGGCTGGCTATACTGTGGCGTCTGCGTCTGAGCAGGCTGAACGGTAGTCACATTCTCGTCATAGGCATAGAGCTTTTTAATCTTGTTGGACTGCCTGTCCTCACCGTCCTTGTTCTTGTAGTTGTCAACGTAGACGTGACACTTGCCCTTTTTGCCTGTGATAGCGTTCCAGTTCATTTTCAGCGGCTCGCCATGTTTTTTCAGACCGAGAGCCAGGAAAAGTGCTGAGAGCTTCCACTCAAACTTGTTGCAAAGGAAGAAGTTCTCTGTTATCTCCACGCTGTCCTCTGCACCCCAAATGGTGAATGTGACCTTTGCCATATTGCAGGGCGGCACTTTCGCCGACCCCTCGTGTCTTGTACGCTCAAACTTGCTGACGGTGAAGTCATAGTCCCCCTCAGGGAGCAGGACAAAGTCCCCACCCTCGTTGACTATCTCATCTTCCCAGCCGTATTCCATAAAATTATCCATAGTGTTGTCCTCCTTTTAAAATGGTACTTTCTGATTTTCTCTGATAAGCGGCAGCATTTGCTCCCAAGCACCTATCAGACAGCCCTGCACAAAGTCGTCAGGATAGTTTGTGATAGGGGTATCATAAGGGAAATAGTTTCTCTGAGATACCACAAGACGTATATCCGATTCGCTTACGTTGTTGGCTCTCATAAGGTCTGCAAGCGCTTTCGGTATGCCGTCAGGGATAACGATAGGCGGTGGTGCAACGTCCTCAAAGCCGCTGAGATCAGTAAGAGGCTCGCCCGATTTTTGTGTGGCAGTCTGTGCGGTCTGTGTAGACTGTGCTGTCTGAACTGTCGGTGCAGGCACAGGCTTAGGCATTTCAGCAGGCTGTGTATACACAAACAGATGAGCTATACCACTATATTCAAAAGGCATTTCAGGCGGAAGTCCGTCACGATTTTTAGCGTCCCAGCAAGGGTGATGTGTGGTGTACATTACACGGTCACCGCCCTGAGCCTTGAACTTCTTGCCGTCCTTATCCACAGCTACTGCATATGTTTTGTAGTTTGCAAACAGCACCATATCTGCCCATTCTTTCACAAGAGGCGATATCTGAGAAGAAGTTTTCTTGCCGAGTTTCAGCTCCCAGCGGTCATAAGCGCCCAGCTCGTCAGGCTGTTCAAACTTTCTCATCTGAGCGTGAGCCGTAAGCACAACGTGTATGCCGCTGTCAACTACCTCCTGCAAGAGATTAAGAAACTTGCCTATCTCCTCTTTCTCGTAAACATAGCCATTGCCGTAGCCGAAATCTTCAATGCCTTTCTTCTGATGTGCCGAGCAGATAGTTTCAATGCAAAGCTGTTCAGCCCAATCAAATGTATCAATGACAAGGGTCTTGCAGAGCCTGCCATTCATAGCTTCCTTTACCTCGTTTTTGAGCATTTCCCAGCTTGTTGGCTTAGGAAAACGTCTGATGTTCAGCTTCTTTGTGCTGCCCTCTGTATCAATAAATACAGGGTCGGGGAACTGAGCCGCAAAGGTGGATTTGCCTATGCCCTCAGGACCATATATCACGACTTTCTGTGCGGAGCTTACAACTCCTGATGTTATCTCATACATTAAAATGCACCTGCTTTCCAAGTTTTCGTTTCTGTGTTTTCTTCCTTATCATTGTCCATTGACCTGCCGTCCTCGATAATGATACTGCACTCGTCACCTGTGGAAACTCTTGTGGCTATCGCCTGCAAGCCCTGTGCTTCAAGCCACTTGCCGAAGTCATCAAGGGTGTCGGTATCCATTTGTTCAAGCTTGTCCAGCAGGACAAAACCGCAGTCAGGGTTGAGCTTTCTCACGATAGAGGTAGCGACGATAAGCTGTTCTGCTCCGCTTATACTGTCCCACTTATGCCCGTTATACAGCAGCTCTCCGTCCTCAACGGAAAGACCCTCAAGGGGCAGGTCTGCACCGCTCAGCAGGTCAGTCTTTGCCTGCCTTACCTCCTCTATCTGCTCAGTGAGATATATATACTGTGAACGGTAGTCCTCAGCGTCTATCTCAGCTTTCTCCCTGTCAAGGTTTGCTCTTATCTTCTTGTTCAGCTCCTCAATATCTGAGATGTTCTTTTCAAGCTCCGCTGTGCTTTCGTCCAAGAGGTTTTCTGCGTCAAGGCTTGCAAGCTTGAAGTTGTTCGCTGCCGCTTCATAGCTTGCTTTTGCACGTTCATAGGCAGACTTAGCAATCTCCAACTGCTTTTCGTAGTATTCTTTCTGGTCACGCTTACGCTGATTTTCGCCGTTGCGAGCAAGTATATCCTGCTGTTGTCTGATAAGCTCCGAAGCTGAAACAGGCTCGGAAGGAACGTTTGCATACACGGGCATTTCCTTTGCGAACTTAGACTTCTGGTCAGCTATCCTGCCGATAGCGGTACGCTGGTCATAGAGGGAATGTTCCTTATGTTCCAACTGATAGAGCGTATCACCCACACCGATTATTTTCAGCAGAGTTGAAGCTTTTTCCTTGCTTGACTGATTTATGAACTTAGGCAGGTCAAGTGCGAACTGCTCAACGAAGCTGTTCAAAAGCTGCTGACCGCCTTTTTTGCCTGTGCTGTCGGTGACTTTGAGGGAGCTGTTCTTGCCCGAACGCTCCACCAAGATACCATTATCGAGGGTGATCTTCAAGTGCGGTTCGACAACAGACCCCTCACGCTGAGGAGAGGACGGCTTATACTTGTCACCACCAAGCGCCCAAGCGATAGCGTCAAGGACAGAGGTCTTGCCCTGCCTGTTCTTACCGCCGATAACAGTAAGCCCGTTCTTTGCAGGCACAAGCTGTACGGCTTTTATCTTCTTTACGTTCTCAAATTCAAGTGAATTTATTTTTACTGACATTTTAGTTCGCTCCTTTCGTTATCTCCATTCAACACCTATAAAGTCAAGCACACGTCCCCAGCCATAAACTGTGCCGTCTTCGTCTTTACAGCAGCGTTTCATCCAGTATTCCCATTCAGCGGGATTATCTTCACGTAGTCTATCGAAGCGGTGAGGACGCTGCTCCATATGTATACCAAAGCCGCACATTGAACAGCCCGTACGCTGTGCTCTCGTAGTGTAAAGCTCACCATTTTCTTTGCGTTTGATCTCTCCATATGCTCTTGGAACGGGTACATTAAGGTCAAGAGCAAGCTGTAACAGATCTTGCCTCGTGAATATAGCAAACGGACAGCTTCGTGTTGTAGTTTTACCATAATAGTTGCAGCCGTTTTTCATTAGTGCCATTTCCCTTTGACCGCCTTCTGACGCCATAAGTCCCAAATATGGATAGCTGTTATGTTCTTTTGCCCAATCGTCGCAAGGCTTTTCCTTCATATAGTAGCAACATTTTGACGATACTTTGAAGTTTGGTACAGGTCGTATGTCAAGATCAGGTCGCATATGCGCATAATTACCGCCAAAGAGCTTTATCCACTTATCTTGCAACTTGATGCGATCGGAGTGTTTGAAGCCACCCTGTTCGCCCATATCACCTGTCATAATTGCGTGAATAAATGTCTGTTTGTCCGCATTAGGTTGCAACAGATAGCTTATCTTATTGGCTTTGGCTTTGCTCACGACCGGAAAGCCAAGTTGATTGAGCACCTGCGTTTTGCTCATATATGGCTTTATAGATGTAACACCCAGCTGCTTATGTATCTCTTGGTTTCCTCTATCTTCTAAGATAGACACACTTATGGCAGGAACATCAATGCCTATGTTTCGAAGAAACACAAGAAGTGTAATGCTATCAAGTCCTCCGACAGAAACGTGACAAGTAGCGTTAAGATCGCCGTACACTTTGTTGTAGAACTCCCAAGCTCTGATCTCTGCGTGACGTACCTTCGCTTCGTAAGGCAGATTCTGTTTCAGCTTAAATTCATCTATTGTCATTTGCAGTCGCCGCCTTTCAACTTTTCAAGCTTATTCCTTGTGTCGAATATTTTTCCGTATGCCTCTCCGATATCAAAGGCTCTCTGCTCACATTCTGACATTCCCTCATAGACAGTAAGTATATTTGAGCAAGCTTCATCAGCAGTTTTGTATGCTTGACAAATATGCCTTTTTGTGTTATCATCAAGGTGTATGTTATCGGTATCTTTTGATACCACCTCCGAGCTTGTGCTGTTGGCAGACAGTGCAGGCTCGTTTTTTATGTATTTGGTTAGATATACACCACACACCAAATCTTTTCCATTAAGCGGACAACCTTTGCAGCTAACAGTAAATTCTGTACAGTAGTTTACCGCCTTTTCAAACTCCTCTTTCGTTATCATCGGTATCATCGTTTTCGTCCTCCTCGTTTTCAAAACGTTTCTCCCAGTGCCTATCCACCACGCTCAGCACAAGATACATCACTACATCTATGCCTGCAAGCACAGCTATTGTTATCAGCAGTATTCCTACAATGTTCATTACCACTTTCCTTTCATTTCAACTTCGACCTTGACAATTGGTCTGCCTGCTTCTCTCACTGCACGCTTAATGCTCTTCTCTGCTTCCTCGTAGGCAGTTTCTTTTACGCTTACATACCACCTGTACGCTACATACATTGCAAGCACCACCAAAAGCGCTACCGCTGCGGCACATCTGATTATCTCTAGTACGGCTATCATTTTCTCACGTCCTTTCCGTAAAGCGTGCGGAGTTTTTTAAGCCTTTTCTCGAAGTTGTCGATATCAATGCCCCACACCTCGTAGGCTATCTCGGTATTGACCGAGTGTGGCAACCATGACTTCACACCACGCTTTTCCATTTCTTCCTTAACAGCTTTCTTGATCTTGATAGTCTGCGTTTCACCTGTGCCGAACAGTTCCTTGATATCCGCATTGGTTATTTCGGGCTTTTCATAGTACAGCCGCACTGCCATTTCAATGTCAGGTGACCTCATTTATCTCACCTCCTCGATAGTCAAAACATTCTCATGGGGCCAAATAACACTTGCCTTTTTCAGAGCCTCGTACTGACTCTTTGCTGCTACTGTGAACACCCTTTTATAATGATACTGGTCTATCGTCGTTACCTTGTACAGTTTCATTTTTGTACCTCCTTGAAAAATCTAACTTTGTGTGGTATAATGTAGAAAATTATACGAAAGGAAGTTTTAATCTTGAATTTTTCCGACAATTATTTAGCTTTCACACAAGCAAGCTATTCTGATTCATTAAAAGCCATTCAAGAGGCAGCTAATCGAATACTTGAGTTGCAGAACGAGCAATTACAAGCCGTAGTCAAAAATGCAATTGCTCCAATGAAATCTATGCTTGACGAAGCAGCTCGGAACATCTTCTCTAATCTTGATATTTCAAAACAACTCTCAGCTTCAATAGGCGTAATGAAGCAAACTATATCACAATTCAGCGATATTATTCCTGACGAAAATTCCTCAACATCGTCTAATAGTGAATCAAACGACGTTTCTAATGTCCAAGATGATATTTGCAACAACATTGAAAATCTTATTTCGGAAGTTCCAATCGACCCCAAAGCAAAAGAAGATATCATATCATCAAATGAAATACGATCTTTAAGAACAACCAACCCTTGGACAAGAGAACAAAAGTTTCAACTCATAACACTGATTTTAAGTATATTAACTTTTCTTTTAAGCATTATCTCTAAATCAAGCGATGATTCAGAAAACGAATACAATACGACTGTAAACATCACCATAAATAATAATTCAGAAAAAGACGAACAGATTAAAGAACTTCACAACATACAAGATAAAATGCAAAATATTCTTGAAACTATTGCCGAATCCGAAAATGAGGAAGAATCCTCTACTGCTGATGATGAATCTCTATCTGAATCTCAGTGATTTCCACTTCTAAAGATACTATTCTGCAAACATTACTCACAATCATAGACCAGAGTGCTATTGTTATGCTCAAATCAGATATCAAGCTTATGCACGCTGCTATGAAACTTGCAAAGCAAAATGCAATACCTAGATAGTAGGTTAGTTTTTTCAAATTCACTATCCTCACCCCCTCTTCAATCATTTGTTGCATTTTCTCCTCAGTTGTGATACAATGGCTATATCTTACAAAGAAAGAAGGCAAACTTATGAATATTACAAAGGATTCTGAAAAGGTCATTTGTTACATATACAAAATGTACCTTGAACGCCGTAAAAATGGTGAATCAAAGGCTGAATCACGTCGTTTTGAAATTGACTTTTATAAAAGCGATAAAGACTTATCAAAATGGTATGACAGCGACATTTCAGATTGCATATTGGAACTCGCAAGAAATGGATACATCAAAGTTTACATTGGCGGAGATTTTGATATTCTCGATCAGACCATTGTGTATATGGAAAACCGATTTAAAAACGGTCTTTCCGATGTACTTGACCTTATTTCAAAATTTGTCCCTTGATCTTATCACCTGAATTTTCAGGTGATCTTTTTTTGCCATTGACGTAAAAGTCCTCAGATATAGTCAATGACCAAGCACCATTAAATTCAAGCTTAAAGTACGATACATCTGACATATCTTTTCCGTTGACTTTTAATTCTCCTTTTTCAACGTCTAAACTGAGTGTTGAAAGATTTTCGTTCATTCTTATCACCCCCTCTTCTCACTCACCTGCCCCCTCATGCCTTAGGATATGGCGTCGGGTTTCTTGTCTTGCCGAGAAGATAGTCAACCGAACAGTCAAACATCTCCGCAAGTGACATTAAAGCAATAACAGCCTAAACGTTTCTTTTCCTTTAGGTGTAATAAACACCTGCGTGCTTGAAAAACCTGTTTTCTCATTAGAAAACTCCTTGATTTCAAACAAGCCGTTCTCCATTGGCTTTGCATATGGCATAAGCTTGCCCTTTTTATCTCTGTAAAGATACTTTTTATCAAGCAGGAAATTCACAAAAGTATTTTGCTTGACTTTAAGTTCCTTAGCTGTTTCTCTTATTCCCGTTAACAGATTTCTGTCCACGAGTTCATCAAAGTAATCAGCTTTCGGTTGCATTATCTGTTTATCAACAGTAAGCTGTGAAACACTTACTTGCAGAACTTTCACCTTTTCGTTAGCAATTTCCAAAGCCCTTTTCATAATCATTTCGGGACTGTTCCAAGCTTCTTCAACTCTTATGAAGTACTGACGGAACTGCTTTCCTTTTTCACTTCTCTGCAACATACAGATCTCCTTTGCCATTGGGATTGTAAGTTGGTGGTCGGTAAGTTCACGACTTACCTGCCTGTTCCCCTCAGTACGAACCTGCTCATTTTTGAGCGGGTTGAAATCCTCACCCTCCGTAAATCCGTATTCACACATTCTCGGAAACCAGTCTTTATAAGCGGTCTTGACTTCAAGTGCCTCGTGTAGTTCCCTGCCCGATACTGTTGGGTGTTCTGCGTTTTCATAGCTGATTTTAATTAGTTCATTCATTAATCATCTGTCCTTTCTCTGCGGTGATACTATAATCACCATTGCAATAAACAATTTTTACTTCCAAGACATCTGCTATTTTTTCAGCAACACGCCTGCTATCAGTTGCGCCGCACATAAATGCTTTTATTGTACTTTCCTTTACACCTGATTTCTCAGCTATTTGAGCATACGTTAAGCACTTTGATTTCGCAATCATTTTGACTTTTTGCTTAAAATCATCAAACATAATTTGTCACCTCCTACAATCATAATAAAATTGGGTTGACAAAGTTGATGAAATATGATACTATATAGAAAACAAAGTTTAAATATTATAAACCACCGACATTATCAACGCTGTTGCCTTTTATCGTTGAATTTATATCAACTAAGATTAGTATAGTTGATATAATCTCAATTGTCAATGGTTTTATTTGATATTTTCTCAACTTTGTCATTTTGTACAAAAGTGGGGTTGATGTTATGTCAATTATAGACAAGATTTGTGATTTGATGAACTATAAAAAAATCACGCAAAAACAACTTACAGATTACTTAGGCTTAGATAAAAGTACTTTCTCACAATGGAAATCAGGTAAAAATCAATCATATCTGAAATACATTTCTCAAATTGCAGATTTTTTAAATGTTCCAGAATATTACTTAAAAAGTGAAGACTTGAAACTTAATTTTATACCACATGAGTTGGATGATGAATATATTATCGAATGTCCTGTATGCGGTTATGACTATACGCATTTTATAGGAATAAAACCTGTGGACTTTGGCACTTATAAAAGTGACGGAATAGCTATTGAATTTCACTGTGAAGACGATCACACTTTTTACCTGATTATTGATTCATACAAAGGAAATACTTATGCAGTTTACACTGATGAATCATGTACTCAGTTTAAACCTGCAAATCTAGGAATGGAGTCAATGTCTACTTCGCCACTAGACATGGTAATAAAAGAAATCGCAAAAAAATACCATGCTCTTGACGAACATGGTAAAAAGGCTGTGGAAAGTATACTAGATATAGAGTATAAACGTTGCATAAAAACAAATAAACAGTTATAAAATCCTTATAATAAAAAAAATCCCCGCCAGTACCGCAAATACTGATAGGGAGAAAAAAATCTCGCCCCCAAGTGCTACCAACACTCAGAGGCGAGCAGAGCGGATACTACCAATATCAGCTCGATTAAAATTCACACCCAAACCCGTTAAGAAAGGGCGGATTTTGCCCTTTTATTGTAGCACACTTTTGAGAAAGTGTCAAGAATAGGAGGAATATTTATGCCGATCTACAAAATGACGGACAAGAACGGAAAGAACATCAGAAAAGACGGTCTGCAAAAATATCGTGTGCGTATCAATTATACGGACAGTTTCGGAAAGTCTCATCAGATAGACCGTGTGGCGTTCGGTGCAGAGACGGCTAAGCAGCTTGAAATCCAGCTTACACAAAAGCTCAATGCTAAAGAGATAGCTCCAAAAATGACTATCGGACAGCTATTCACGGAGTACATCACCGCCAAGTGTTCAGAGGTCCGTGAAACGTCATTGGACAAGTCCTTAAGAATACTGAAAAAGAACGTCCTGCCCACCTTTGAAAGCGTTAGGATAGATAATCTGAACGTGCCAATGGTGCAGAAATGGAAGCAGGAGCTGTCAGAGCAGGGATTGGCTATCGTCACTCGAAAGAACATTTATGGCGAATTTCGTGCAATGATGAACTATGCTGTGAAAATGGAATACATTCCGAAAAATCCTGTTATAACCGCAGGCAACTTCAAAGCGCCCCTTGAAGCCAAGAAAGAAATGCTTTTCTACACGCCTGACGAGTTCAAGAAATACATATCGGCAGCTAAGAATTATGCTCAGGAAGCAGAGGACGGCGGCTCAATGTACGAATGGAACTACTATGTATTTTTCAACATAGCATTTTACATGGGTATGCGAAAAGGTGAGATATACGCCCTGCAATGGACGGATATAAAAGACGGCTACATATCCATCACCAAGAGCATTGCTCAAAAACTCAAAGGCGGTGATCGTATCACGCCGCCAAAGAACAAGCCAAGCATACGGACGATACAGATACCAGAGCCATTAAGAGCAGTGCTGTCAGAACATTACGAACGCTGTAAGAAAGCAGTGCCAAAGTTCAGTGATGATATGTACATCTGCGGTGGTGAGCGTCCTATCCGTGACACGTCCCTTGAAAAGACAAACAAGAAGTTTGCAGACTTGGCAGGTGTCAAACGTATCCGTATTCATGACTTCCGTCACAGCCACGCTTCCCTGCTCGCCAATGAGGGCATAAACATTCAGGAGATAGCAAGACGTTTAGGTCACTCCAACATATCAATGACATGGAACACCTACTCGCACCTCTACCCACGAGAGGAAGAACGTGCGGTGAAGATATTGAACACAATCGTGTAAAAATCGTGTATACAAAAGAAAACCACCGTATTTACGGTGGTTTTTGTTCGTTTGGCGGAGATGGAGAGATTTGAACTCTCGCTACGGTTTTGCCGTACTACCGCATTTCGAGTGCGGACCCTTCAGCCACTTGGGTACATCTCCTTGTGTCAACTATACTATTATACAAGTAATCACAAAAAAAGTCAAGCCCTTTGTGCAAATTTAAGCACAAAGAGCTTGTCCATTATCTATTGCTGAGCACGCCTCTGCATATCCTTAACATATGCAAGCGTTTCAGGAGTGTAGCCTACCATTGCGTTGGGACAACATTGGGAAAGCAATTGCATAAGCCCCATGGCGGTGTCCTTGCCCTTGGCATATACGTTAAAACGCAGTACATTCTTCTTGTGCTTCGTGCAGACGATTATCTCGTTGGTGTAGCTGATGAAATTCATACTCGCTGTGTGCTGGTAAATGCCGTAGGCTTCCTCTCGCCAGCACATCTGAAATGGCGCTTTTTTGTTGGCAAGCACCCTGTCGGATACGATAATATAATCGTCCTGATATTGTATGTTGGCGTAAAGCTCGTCAGCCTGCTGTAAAAGATCGGGATTGGCTTTGAATATGCCGCTCTTTTCAGGGTGCGTCCTACGTGACGTACCAAATATAAGAAAAATAACACCAGGCGTAAGCGCAAAAAGTCCAAGTATCAATACGCCGTATTCACCGGCTACTACCGCCGCAAATGAGATAAATCCACCCATTAGCGTGAGTATCACACCGCCAACTATCATTGCTATCATTCTTTTTCGTATGTTGGCAAATACTACTTCTCGTCCCATTTTCGTTACCCCTCTTTACTTTTTATCCGTGATTCTGCTTTGCCACAAGGCTCTCGCCGCAGTATATCTTCCTGAGCTTCGGCTTCTCTATCTTGCCCGTCGGGTTTCTCGGTATGTCTGCAAAAATTATCTTGTGCGGACGCTTGTATCTCGGAAGCTTCTGACAGAACGCCATTATCTCTTCCTCTGTGCATGGGTGGTCAGGCTTTAGCTCGATTATTGCCGCCGCTATCTCGCCCAAACGCTGGTCAGGCAGACCAATTACTGCCACGTCCCTGATAGCATCATGACTTCTCAAAAAGTCTTCTATCTGTACAGGGTAAAGATTTTCTCCACCACTTATAATAACGTCCTTTTTGCGGTCAACAAGGTAAATAAATCCGTCCTCGTCCTCCTGAGCCATGTCGCCAGTGAAAAGCCAGCCGTCTTTGAGAGTTTCAGCCGTCGCCTTTGGATCTCTGTAGTAGCAGGTCATAACGCCAGGACCTTTTACGCAAAGCTCGCCAACTTCTCCCTGCTTTACAGTGTTGCCCTTGTCGTCAACTATCTTGACCTTCCAGCCAAAGCCTGCCTTGCCTATTGCGCCTACCTTGTCAATGTTATCCATACCAAGGTGTACACAGCCGGGACCTATAGATTCACTAAGACCATAGTTAGTGTCATATTTGTGGTTAGGGAAAACCTTTTTCCAGCGTGCAATAAGTGACGGCGGAACAGGCTGTGCGCCTATGTGCATAAGCCTCCACTGTGAAAGCTCATACTTTGAAAGAGTCACCTCGCCGCTGTCGATAGCGTCAAGGATATCCTGTGCCCAAGGCACAAGAAGCCATACTATAGTACACTTTTCCCTCGATACAGTATCAAGTATAAATTCAGGCTTCACGCCCTTGAGAAGCACCGCCTTGCCCCCTGAGATAAGGCTTCCGAACCAGTGCATCTTCGCACCTGTGTGATAAAGCGGAGGAATACAAAGGAATACATCGTCCTTGGTCTGACCGTGATGATTCTGCTCAACTCTTGCGGCGTGCATAAGGCTCTCGTGATTGTGCAGGATAGCCTTCGGGAAGCCAGTTGTGCCTGACGAGAAGTAGATAGCCGCATCATCTTCGTCAGTAAGCTCTATGTACGGAGTAGTGCTTGCACAATTTGCAGTGAGCCTGTCATAATGCTCTGCAAATGACGGACAGTTCTCGCCAACATAGAAAAGAAGTCTGTTCTTGCTTATCTCATCAGCTATCTCCTCAACTCTGCCGATAAATTCAGGGCCAAATACAAGAATATCCACCTCGGCAAGGTCAAGACAGTATTTTATCTCCTCTGGAGTGTATCTGAAATTCAGCGGCACTGCAAGCGCACCCGTCTTGAGGATACCAAAATAAATAGGCAGCCATTCAAGACAGTTCATAAGCAGGATACCCACCTTGTCACCCTTTTTTACCCCACGGGATAAAAGCAGATTGGCAAAGCGGTTAGCCTTTTCGTTGAAAACGCTCCAGGTTATCTCACGGCGATAATGACAGACTGGGTTAGGCTCGATAAGCTCATATTCCTTCCAAGTCACACGTCTGGTTTCTCTAATTTCAGGATTGACCTCTACCAGAGCAACATCGTTTCCGAACTCTCTTGCGTTGCGCTCCAGTATCTCGGTTATAGGCATACAAAAACTTCCTTTCATAATTAAAAGCTTGAAAGCTAGAAAACTTAAAAGCTTAAAAGTATTCACAAACATATATGTTATTATTTTATCATATGATGACAAAAAAGTAAAGAGATTTAAAACAGAATAAGTGACAAAGTGAAGAAGCAATAATTGTGGAGTTTTTACAGAAGAAAAGTGTTTGCCCCTACCTGAATTTGTGCGAATACCGTCAAAAAGATAACCAACAAAAAAGACAGCCCCACATGGAAGCTGTCCCTTAACTTAAAAAGTGTACCGTTTCAGATCTTATTCTTCTGCCTTTTCTTCCTCTTTGCTCGCCTCAGCCGCTTGCTGTGCCTTGAGAAGATCCCTGATCTCTGTAAGAAGTACTATGTCCACCGGTGGCTCTGCAGGCTTTTCAGGCTCTTCATGCTTGCCAAGTGACGCAAGCTTGTTTATGACCTTCATTATTACAAAAATAACAAACGCCATGATTATGAAGTTGATAACTGCCGTCAGAAATGCACCGTAGTTTATGTACTGATTTCCAAGCAAATGTATCTTGCCCTCTACGTCAGCACCGCCTATACAGCCTATTATCGGGTTGATAAAATTCTCCGTAAATGACGTCACGATACCCTGAAACGCAGCACCTATGATAACGCCCACTGCCAAGTCCATGACGTTTCCTTTGAGAGCAAATGCCTTGAACTCATTTACAAACTTCTTGATAAATCCTTTTTTCTTCTCTTCCATAACGGTTACGACCTTTCGTTTTTTGTTCCGAGCCACGCTCTTATGGTCATTTTATCACATATTTTGACCATTTTCAATAGTTTTTCTACAAAATCGTACGGTTTTACGTCGTTTTGCCCATATATGTTAATACATTGTAAATGCTTTGTAAACAAACATAAAAAGGTATTGCATTTCCCGAAATGGTGTGCTATAATGATTAAGCTGTTTGAGTGAGGGACATGACGATGGGATATAGCCAAGAGGTAAGGCAGCGGACTTTGACTCCGTCATTCCGATGGTTCGAATCCATCTATCCCAACCAAAAACAAGCTAAATCGAACAAACATTGGGGTGTCGCCAAGTGGTAAGGCAACGGA